>Ga0099364_10009099_pt1 | contig 13843 bp, 4 predicted proteins | sample TergutTh196P3_FD_73070 | JGI IMG/M metagenome (GOLD analysis project Ga0099364, IMG submission 73070) | Microcerotermes parvus P3 segment gut microbial communities from Pointe-Noire, Republic of the Congo - Th196 P3 | ecosystem: Host-associated > Arthropoda: Insects > Digestive system > Gut ...
AGAATCGCCGAGGGGAATCTTATACATACACGTATGATACGATCACAGGGCAACTTGTCGAAAACAAGCCGAGCACCGCCGAAAAGTCTATCCGTTACGAGTACGATGAGCGGGGAAATATCGTCAAAATTACAGACGAAAATGACGGCGTTACAACGATGACCTACGATGCCCATGACCAACTCACGAAAATCGTGTACGGCACGGGAAAATCGTTGGAATATACTTACGATTCCTTTGGACGGCAAACATCTATTAAGGCGGATGATGAATACTTCGTCAAATATACCTACAACTCACTCGGACTGCTGGATTCAATGCTCGACGGTCTGCAAGGGGATAAACTCATTACAAAATATGAGTACGATGCACTCGGTCGTCCCAGCAATGAAATACAAGGGAATGGAACTTACACCGCCTACACATACGATACACTCGGCTACCTCAAAAGTCTTGTCAACTACGGCAAGGATGATTCCGTATTAAGCCGGTTCGACTATACCTACGACTTGGCAGGGCTGGTCAGCACAATGGGAACATCGGACGGAACATGGAACTACGGCTACGACAGCATCGGTCAGTTGACGACGGCGGCGTTCGTTTCAAGCAACGCGGCGATTGCCAATCAAAACTATCTGTACATCTACGACAAGATGGGGAATCGCATCGAAACCGTAACAAATGATACGAAAATCGAGTACACGGTCAATGCAATGAATCAGTACACGAAGGTCGGCAATTTCGAGTACAAATATGATGCCGACGGCAACATGATCGAAAAGAAGGATACTTCAACCGGCGACACTTGGACGTTTGAATGGTGCCAGGGCAACTGGCTGCGCAGCACTACCGGTCCCGATGGAACGTGGGAATACGAATACGACTCCTTTGGTAATCGGATCGCTGTGATTTACACTTCCATTGAGGGGGAAGTCGAGCGCACGGACTATCTCATCGACCTTTCCGGTCTCGGAAATGTCATTGCAGAATACCGTGATGGAGTGCTTGTCGCAAGTTACACGCACGGCTACGGTTTGACGAGTCAAATTGATGCCGACGGCAATGCGTCCTACTATGGCTACGATGCGCTCGGTTCGACTTCAATCATCACCGATGCTTCCGGCACTGTCGTCAACAAATATGTCTATGATCCCTTCGGGCAGTCCCTCTTGAAGCAAGAAGGCATTGCTAATGCGTTCCAGTTCGTTGGTGAATACGGCGTGATGGCAGGGCAGCATTCTGAACTCATCTCTATGCGGGCAAGATGGTACGATGCCAATACCGGGCGCTTTATTAGCGAAGATCCGATTGGCTATTATGGAGAGGATGCAAACTTATACCGTTACGCTCATAACGATTCTGTATCCTCGATTGACCCTATCGGTGAAAATTGGCGTAAGACAGTTGGAAAATACGCAGCTGCGCTCGCTACAGGAAAACATGCACCCAAAATTGCAAAAACGGCTAAAGCCACTGAAAAAACCAAAGATGGTGTCGACGCAGTGCGTGAAAATGAAGGTTGGGGACCTATGGTGTGCCAACTCTTAGGGGATATTGGAGGAGGGGCAGCAGTTGGCGTTGCTACAAAAGCCTTCATTGCAAAGGCTCTTGCAATGAAGGGTGGGGCAGGAGGAACAGCTGCGGGTCCATGGGGGACTGTTATTGGCGGAATCACCGGTTTTGGTGTTGGCTGGTTTGCTGGCGATAAAATTGGAGCGTGGGCAAGAGAAGCATGTAAACCTGAACCCGAAGATTCGACTCCCGATCCAGAGGACCAAGACGAACAAATTGATGAAGGTCAAACTCCGATCACAGGTTCCGTCGACCCCAACGAACTTCTCGGTCCCGGCTACGGCGACGAAGGTTGGGTACGGGCGGATCAACTTCTGCCGTATGAAATCCATTTCGAGAACTACGAAACCGCTACCGCTCCGGCATCGCGGGTCGATATTGTCAATCCGCTGAGCGATATGCTCGATTGGAGTACCTTCCGGCTTACATCTTTCGGCTTCGGCGACATGATCGTTACCGTCCCGTCGGAAGCCTCCCCCTTCTATTATGAACACATGCTCCAAATGGAAACGATCAACGGTATGTTGATCGACGTACAATTCATTGCCGAACTCGACTTGGATAGAGGGACTTTGTACATTTCGTTCCAATCGCTTGACCCGGAAACGCAACTTCCGCCTGGTGCTCTCGACGGTTTCCTCGCTCCCGAAGACGGCACCGGTCGCGGCATGGGCTTCGTGTTCTACACGATTAAAGCAAAGGCGGGACTGACCACCGGCAATTCCTTTACGAACATTGCGGACATTCGATTCGACTTCGCCCAAACGATTGCAACGAATCAAGTCGATCCGCTTGATCCTTCGCAAGGAACTGATCCGCTGAAGGAGGCGAGAGTTACTATTGATAACGATCCGCCGACGAGCAGCGTTACGCCCTTCTCTACATCGGGAGTAGCGGAACGGTTTCTCGTCCAGTGGTCAGGTAGCGATGTCGGAAGCGGTGTCGGCAGTTATGACATTTACGTTTCGGTCAACAGCGGCGCATTCGTGAAATGGCTTGATAGAACGACGGAAACCAGTGCAGAATACACCGGCGTGCTCGGCAGTACCTACGCCTTCTATAGCGTTGCGTATGACAACGTCGGTCATGTCGAAACCGGCATGAAATCGGCGGAGACTTCCGTAACTGTGACAAGTTCCGACGTAGAAGTGTCGATTGTCGTAACGACGCTTGCCGACAGTGGAGCTGGATCGCTACGGCAAGCAATTCTCGATGCCCAAGATGGCGATACGATTACGTTCCATGCCGACCTCAATGGAAAAACCATTACGCTCGGCGGCAGCGAACTCGTTATTGACAAGGACATCACGATTGATGGTACTGACATGAACATTACCATTAACGCAGATGGGAAGTCGCGGGTGTTCTATACCGGTGACTCGACGGTCGCACTATTGGGATTGACGATTACCGGCGGCAAGAGCGATTGGGGCGGCGGAATTTCCAACGAATCGGGTACACTGACGATAACAAACTGCACGATATCTGGAAACACAACACTTGATCCGGATTGGGGAAGCGGCGGCGGAATTGATAATCATAGCGGCACAGTTACGGTAATAGGCAGTACGATTTCTGGAAACACGGCAACCGGTGTTGGCGGCGGAATTTGCAACGTTTCCGGTACGCTAATAATTACGGGCAGTACGATTTTTGATAACACCGGAACCGGTGTTGGCGGTGGAATTTACAGCGAAAGCGGCTCAGTAACGGTAACGGACTGTACGATTTCGGGTAATGCAGTAGAGATATATGAGGATGGGTATGGCGGCTACAGTTATGGCGGCGGAATTTGTATCTACAGCGGCACACTCACAGTTACGGAGGGAACGATTTCGGGAAATACTGCTGGGGGCGGCGGCGGAATCTATAATTACGGTTGCGGTGCCGACACTGACACAATAACGATAGAAAATGTTACCTTCACGCAAAATTTGGCAACCGGTGTCGGTTTCTGGAGCGGCGGTGATGGCGGTGCGATTCATAGTTCCGCTGGCATACTCACGATAACAAACTGTACGATCACCGAAAATACGGCATCTCACGAAGGTGGTGGAATTAGCACTTACTATGGTTCGCTCTCGGTAACGGGCAGTACGATATCGGGTAACACTGCAGACTACGGCGGCGGGATTGCGAGTAGCGGTGACACACTCACGGTAACAAACTGTACGATCACCGAAAACACTGCACTTTCTAACGGCAACGGGTCCGGTGGCGGGATTTATAGTTTAGCCGACGCCACTACAGTAGTAAACTGCGAGATCAGTGGAAACATGGTAGATGGTGTTGGCGGTGGCGGAATTTACCATGGCTATGACTCCGGCACGCTGACGGTAACCGGCAGCACGATTTCGGAAAATGAAGGTCGCGGGATATCATCCTCCGGCACAGCGACGATTACGGATTGTACGATATCGGGGAATAGAGGGGGTAACGGAATTAATCACTCTGCTGGCACCTTGACGGTGACGAACTGCATTATTTCGGAAAATGGGATTGGTGGTAGCGGAATCGGATTTGACGGTACGTTGTTGACGGTGACGAACAGTACAATTTCCGGGAATAGTATTCATGGGATCGGCTTAGACGGCACCTCCAGCTCGGCAACAATAACGAACTGTTTGATATCGGAGAATGGATATGGTCCTGGAACTTATGGAATCGCTCTTATCCGCGGCGGCACATTGACGGTAACAAACTGTACGATTTCGGGGAATACATGGGGTGGAATCGGAATCGCTTCCCCCAGCACTCTCACACTTAATAACACGATTGTCGCTAGAAATTTTTCTATCGATTTTTATTTTAGCGGAGAGGATATAACGTTATCCGGTAGTAACAATCTCATCGGCAATGGAACGGACTTAGGATTGCCCCACGGCGTGAACGGCAACATCGTCGGAACGGCGGAAAATCCAATTGACCCGATGTTTGTCGATTTTGCAAACGGCAATTACCGCCTTGCCGATGATTCGCAAGCGATTGACACGGGTAGCGACGCTTGGATTCCGGCTGGTATCACGACTGACCTAGACGGCAAGACACGGATTATCAACGGTTCCGTGGACATCGGGGCATATGAGTATGATGGACCTGTTGCATTGATTCCCGATATTGCCGCGTCGAACGGCGGAACAGCACCGGGTTCAATCATTCGGGGCAACGCGTTTTCCGTCACAACAGGAGCGATCCAGAACATCGGCAATACTGCATCAGGGGGTTACACCGTAACGTTCTACGCTTCCACGACATCCTCGGATTTCACATCGGGCATCAATCTTGGATCCGTAACGATGAGCAACCTTGCCGCTGGCGGTTCGACAGCCGCAACACTCAATGTTTCGGCAGCCACCAGCGCACTGCTGACCGCTGGTGAATCCTACTACATTGGTTGGGTGATTAGCGATGTCGGTGGCGAAACAAATACGAGCAATAATACAGCCCATAACCCAATGGCAATGTCGGTAAATCCAGTTTTGGGCGATATTGTCGTAACATCGCTTGCCGACAGCGGAGCAGGATCGCTACGGCAAGCAATTCTCGATGCCCAAGATGGCGATACCATTACGTTCGATGCGTCTCTGCAAGGAACAACCATTACGCTCAATGGCACCCAACTTCTTATTAACAAAAATATCACGATTGATGGTACTGACATGAACATTACCATTAACGCAGATGGGAAGTCGCGGGTGTTCTACATTGCGGAAGATGCAAGCGTTGCTCTGGCAGGACTGACTATCACGGGCGGCAGAATTGGTAACGTTTCTGATCCTAGTGATCGATACGGAGCGGGAATTGACAGTTACGGTACACTGTCTATTACTAATTGCACTATCTCGAACAATATTTCTAATTCTGATGGCGGAGGAATTCGCAATGCCGGTGGCATACTAACCATCACCAATAGTGTGGTATCAGGAAATTCCGCTGCCTTCGGTGGCGGAATCATTAGTACTGCTAGTGGCACTGCGGCTATAACCAACTGCTTGATCATAGGAAATTCCGGCATCGGCAGTGGAGTTCAAAATGGCTCCAACAGCACAATGACAATAGTTAACAGCACTATCACAGGAAACTATGTAGACGGAATGGACAACAATACTATTAACAACTATGGTAACCTGATGCTGTATAACACGATTGTTGCCCAAAACTATATTACGCATCCTGACTCTTCTTCCGACATTGGTGTTTGGAACAAATCCTATAATGTCGGACCAGTATCAGGTAGCAACAACCTGACCACGTTTACTGACTGGAATAGCGGCAGTAATAATCTGTCATACGATTCAAATTTGCCACTTTTCGTAGATGCAGCAAATGGCGATTATCGACTTGCATCCGGTTCGCAAGCGATTGACAAAGGAAACAATGCTTGGATTCCATCTGGTATAATAACAGATATAGACGGCAAGACTCGTGTCATCAATAGCACCGTTGACATGGGGGCATATGAATATCAAGGCGGGACAGTCAGTCCACAACTAGCCTCCCCGACTAATGTAGAGGCAAAAGCCAATTCCGTCTCGGAAATTGAAGTCACATGGAGTGCGGTGTCCAATGCTACTGGATACAAGATCGAATGGTATCTCGGCAATACCTTCGTGGGGAGTGCCGATGTTACTGCACTAACTGCCACCATATCCAGTTTGGCTAGTGGAATGTACACCATCAAGGTTACTGCCACCAGTACCAATGCTGCCTTCGCCAATTCGGAGGCTACTTCTGTTACTGTAACGCTTGGCGTTTCTAAACCCACTGAAGTTCCAGCGGCGAGCACAACCTTTGGAAAAAATAACAAAGGTACGGCACCCGATCCGCAAAAACTGAAAGCATCGAGCACAGCCAACAAGTCCACCAAAGGACTGAGTGCTGTTAAGAAGAACAAACCCGGTTATGATGCAACAGGAAGTTCGGTAACAATCGCTATCGGCAATAACTTTACCGCCGGTAACTTTGATGCCACTCACGTTTTAATAGACGTGTGGGCACCTAAAACCAAAACGCAACCTGCGATGTGTATTGGTGTTATCAAGATTGAAATGACCGGTACAGGTCTCGGTACCGTTGAAGTTGTTCACGGAAGCATCACGGCTGAACTCACTGAGCATGGGATCAAAATTGGCGGACTACAGGCAGGAACAAAATATACGGCTTATGCACAAGGGCAGAAAATAAATGCATCCACCGGAATAGTAGAAGGCACATCGAAAGCACAAAAAATATCCGCTGCGACAGCAAAGTTTGCCGATGGCAAGACCAAAGTTGCAGTCAAAGCCGCTAAATCGATTCGCATTGATGCTGTTACGCTTAACTGGACCTACGACAGCAAATTCGCAACACACGCAGGGGATACCAATATCTTTACAATCGAAGTATGGCATCCTGCCATGAAAATTGCTCGCACCACACATCCAGCCTTCCTTATCGGAACAATAACCTTTACTAAGGAATCAGGAGACACTCCCTGGAACGTGAGCGGTGTCTTTGAGGCGGCGACTCTGCCAGAGTATGCTACATCCGGCACACATCCATACATTGCGGCAACTCTCGTGGGAACTGCTGTTCAGAACAACACATTTGGACAATCGAAGGGTGCGGTGGGATTCACGATTGAAGGTTTGCAGACTGGCGTGAAATATACGTTTGCATCAACTGCCGTTGTAACAGGCAGGGGCGAAAATGTGTTGTCAAACACCATCTTCACCAATGTTGCCCCCGTGAAGTATCCTGATGTGAAATTCAAGGGCATTCCTGCGAGCGGGGTGATTAACCTGAAAGGAACATTGCCGAAAGCACCCAAGGCACCGTCAGGAACAAATGCCGCCGATTGGCAAGCACAATGGGAGGCAAACTATACCGCACTTGTAGTTTCATATAACTCGCGAGAGGTTTTGATCGAAGCGAATCCGACAATCATTGAGGGCAAGAAGCAGTTCGTTACCGCAGCACTGACGAGTGAGGATTTAACAGAATTAGGGTTACCGCAAAATACAAAAGTTACGCTGAATGTTAAAGCGGTTGTGAAGCAAGGGGATGATATCCTCAACACTTCAAAAGGTGTCAATGTCAAAGTGACTGCACCTGCGTTTTCTGTCATCCCGCCGACTGATCCGACAGACCCAACCGATCCGACCGATCCGACCGATCCAACAGACCCTGGCACTCCTACCTCGAGTCTCACGGCGGATGTCCATGACGAGACGCTCCGTATCAATGGAACCAACAATGCCGACTGGGTTGAAATTCAGGAAACCGCTACACAAATCGTTGTCAATTCGTTCAATTCGGCAGGAACCACTCGGCTGAACCAGTGGGAATTTACCAAAAACACGATTTCGACGATTGAATTCAACGGTTACGATGGCAACGACACGTACAAGAATTTCACATCGGTTAATGACTTTCTTGACGGCGGTAACGGAAATAATCTGCTTCTCGGCGGAACAGGAACAACCACACTCATCAATACCGGCATCGGAAGCAACTGCTTTGCCATCAACGGCAATTCCGTCCAATGGGACAGCGGAAGTTCACTTGGATACGATGATTCCTTAATCTTTTTCGCAACGGCTGACCGTTATGGGAGAACGACAGGTTCTTACGCATCCAACGACATAAGTTACGTTGCGTGGTCAACGGCAAACATCCAGAATGTCCTCGGTACGGTTTCCAGTGTCTATGATTCTATTGGTAACTATGCCTTTTTCCGCAACAATAACGTAGGAAACGGAGAAATTTATATGATGGTTTCCGATTCCTACGACGTTCTCGGCAATGTTTTCGGCTACAATAGCAATGGCGATATGGTTTATCGGGAAAATGCCGTTAATTCGCGTTTGACCATTCACGAAGTCGGGCACAACTGGGACTCGAGTGCTGAAAATCCGCTTTTCAACGAGTTTGCCGCTATTTCTTGGAGTGGCAATACGCTCAAATCGGATGCCGTTGCCGGAGATTTTGCCTTTGGTGAACTGGGAATCGGCAGCTCAGCCCGTGAGGACTGGGCGTATCTCATTTCATTGGTGTTTGACGGCTACGGTACTAACAACCAGAACCCCAACGTTGCCGTTACGGGTAATTATCTGCAAAAGGTGGATGTTATCAACCGGTTCGGAAAATGGCTGGGCGAAGCGGATACCGCACCGGTTGTGCCGACAGTAGACATTCATACCAGTGATAGATACGCAGAATTTTGGATTAAAAATATCGACAGTACGTTGTCCTATAAGTTGTATCACTCGGACGCTTCTGGAAACAAAGGAGCAGACACAGGAGCAACTCTGACGACATCTTGGCTGCTTAGTATAACAACCGGAGTGTTAAGGATAACAGGATTAGAACCTACAAGCACGACGTATTATATTCTCGAAGCCACGAACTTCAGAGGTGAAACCGTATCTTCAGGTGTGTTGGCCGCGACAACAGTCCACGGACTTTCTGCCGGCGATCCACTGAACCTTTCCGGCGGAAAAACGCTTGATAATACAGAGATAAACTGGAACGCCCTATTAAGCAATAACCGTTATCTCGTTGTTGTTTTCGCCGCTTCGTGGTGTCCCTACAGTGAGGAAGAAATAGATTACCTTATGGAGTATGTCTATGATACGTACAAACCGCTGGGGCTCGAAATTATCACGGCATACACTCTTGATACATTGTCCGCCTCACAAGCACAAGTTGCGGAAAAGAATATTCCGTGGATTAACATTACCGATCATTATCTCGACATAAGTTATCGTTCCTACTATGCAATGACCGGAGTTCCAACGACGGTTGTTATCGATTGTGCAACAGGAAAAATTATCAGCGAGTGGGTCAGTGCTGGTTATCTGGCTACCCTGGATTGGTCTGATGTTTAACGCCTTATTGCGTCGTCAGCCGTTCCTTGAGCGTTGTAATCCTTTTCAGGCTATCAATGCGTTTGACGGCCATCGACAGTGCCTTGACCGCACCGACCAAGACCACCAACTTCCGCCCGCGAGTGATCCCTGTATAAACAATAGCACGGTGCAATAGCATATAGTGTTGCATATGGATGGGAATCACCACACAAGGGTATTCCGATCCCTGTGCCTTATGAATCGTGATGGCATAGGCATGCTGAAGTTCATCAAACTCGTCATAGTTATAGGTCAGCGTTCTTCCGTCAAAATCCAGGATAGCCTCCCGTTCGGCATCATCCAATTTTGTAATTCGACCGATGTCACCGTTCCACACTTCCTTTTCATAGTCATTCACAGTCTGGATCACCTTGTCGCCGACACGGAAGGTAATGCCGTAACGGAGCACTTGCTTGTCCGAGGGATTCAAGACATTTTGCAAGGAAGCGTTCAGGTTACGCGTTCCCAAAATTCCCCGCGTCATCGGAGCCAAAACTTGTATATCCTTCCAAGGATCGAAACCAAAGCGGTCGGATAAACGTTCGGACACCAGATGAATGATCATTCGTTCGGCAGCGTCGGGTTCATCCTGCTCCACGACATAAAAATCCGCATCGGTCGGAGCACTCAATTTCTGCTTCGGCCAGACGGGGAGTTGTCCCCGATTGACCCGATGGGCATTTGTAATAATTTGACTCTCGGCGGCTTGGCGAAAAACCTCTGTCAAACGGCAGACAGGAAGAGCATTGGACTCAATCAAATCGGCGAGCACCAATCCAGGACCCACTGACGGCAACTGATCCGCGTCCCCCACAAACAACACCGCTGCATGGGGCGGGATGGCACGTACAAGTTGATGTGCCAGCGATATGTCCACCATTGATGTTTCATCGATCACAAAAACATCCCCATCCAATGGTCTTTTCTGATCACGCTTGAAACCGCCCCCCTTCGGATCAAACTCCAACAAGCGATGAATAGTTTTTGCTTCTCTGCCGGAAGTTTCGGACATGCGATGGGCGGCTCGACCAGTCGGTGCTGCCAATACCACATCAAGTTTTTTAGCACTCAACACCCGAACGATGGCATTGACGAGCGTCGTCTTTCCAACGCCCGGCCCGCCGGTGATGATCAACACCTTGCACTCCACTGCCATTGCCAAAGCAGTGCGTTGACTTTCTGCCAGCGTCAGGCCGGTCTTCTGTTCCACCCACGCAATCGCTGCCGGAATGTCGATTGGCGGACAGGGATGCTCGCCCGTCGCAAGTGCCAGCAGATTCCGAGTGAGCATTGCCTCGGCAGTGTCGAGCGAAGCAAGGTAAAGCAAGTTTCTGTCGCCGAATTCGGGTCGGGCGATTAAGCGTTTTTCTCCGAGTGCGTGGTCGATGGCATTTGAGATGATGGATTCGGCAATTTCGAGCATCTTCATCGTCTTTTGCGTCAGGTCATGACGAGGAAAAGCACAATGACCCTCTTCAGTAAGACTGGCAAGAACGAATTCCACTCCGGCACGGGCACGGATGTCGGATTGCGGATCAATACCGAGGCTGGCAGCAATAGCATCGGCAGTTTTGAATCCGATTCCCCAAATGTCGTGAGCAAGTCGATAAGGATTTTCCCGCACAATTTCAATCGCTTTTTCCCCGTAGGTTTTGTAGATGCGAAATGCCCGGCTGGTGCTCACGCCGTGGGAATGCAAGAAAACCATGATTTCCCGAACAGTCTTTTGCTCGTGCCAACCACCTGTAATCTTGGATCGGCGAACTTCACCGATGCCTTCTACTCTCAACAGACGGCCAGGTTTTTTCTCAATGATGTCGAAAACATCGGCACCGAATTTTTCCACGAGCCGCTTGGCAAAATGCGGGCCGATACCTTTGATCAGGCCGGAACCGAGATAACGCTCGATCCCTTCCAATGTATCTGGTCGGGTAGTTTTGATGGTTTCGATTTTGAACTGCTGTCCGAATTTGCGATCCAGTACCCAGCGACCGCCTGCCTCGATCCATTCACCGGCAGTCACGGGAGGCATCACTCCCACGACGTTGACAAGTGCATAGTGACCATTTGCTTTCACTTGCAGGACGGAAAAACCGGAATCCTCGCTCTGGAACGAGACGTGCTCTACCAACCCTACAAGAGTTTCCAAAGCGGACTGGTTGGGCATATTTGCAGTCACGGCTCATCGCCCTCCTAACGATAGTGTTCTCCCGACGCTAACCAATCCTTATACCGTTCAAGAGCATTCCAATCGGTTTCGATGAGCGGACGATGAGGATACCTTCCCCGGACCGGCGGGACAAAGACTTCATAGAATTTCTGTTTCGCATCCGATGGTGTCATTCCCTTCCACACAAAATAGGTCGTAACAACCGCGCCCGTCCGATCATGCCCGCCCCGGCAATGAATGTAGATTATTTCGTTTGACCGTTCGGCTTCATCAATTTTGGAATGGATGTCTTTCAATCTCGCAAAAACGGGGATCGTATAGTCCGGTGTGGGCAGGTGAATACGTGTGCAATGCTTGGGTAAGTGTTCGGCATATTTCGTTAACGGCTCCGATGTCAAATCAATGAAATGCTTGATTCCGAAGGCAACGATACGGTTCAATTTTGGAATTCCCTCTTCTGCCTTTCGTGAAAAAGGATATTCTCCGCCGTAAAAATGGTCGGTAACCCGGTAAGAGTAATCGGTAGGTTTTGATTGCATGCTCTGTGTTTGTGCGTTTTGGTGTAAGTATAGGCACGTTTGACCGATTTGCAAGCCGGCAATTTATTGCTCATCTTTTCACATTGCTCGTTTTGTCAAAAGGGTATCCTCATCGCGTCGCACAGAAACCGCATGAAAGGTTTGGCAACAGCAAAGGCTTGTGCAACATGGTCAATGAACGCTTTTTGCAGTGTCGTAGCATCTTTCAGTTCGGTGACGGCAATGAAATCGGTACGCCGCAAATCTTCGATACAAGGATGGTCAGCAGAAAAACCCAGCGGACACTTTTTCAAAGAATCCCCATCAAGATAAAAAACCGTTTGGAACTTCTTGTCATTACGCACACGCCGCCAGCGTGTCGGATTGTCCACGATGGCCTCGCGGATTTTTCGCAACACGGAGGTTTCCGGTCGCCATAAACCGGCAGCAAGAAAACATGCACCAGGTTCAAGATGTACGTAAAAGCCGGGAGCGTGGATGTCACGACCAAACTCGTGGCGGAATTGGATACCGACGTTTGTTTTATAGGGTTCGCTGGCACCGTGAAAGCGAGTATCGCGATACACCCTCATCAGCGAACCACCTGACCGCCGGTCGACGGCAGTGAAGTATTCCGATACCTTCCGCAAACGAGGACGGAACGCCCGGATGAATGCCAAACTCGGTTCGAGCACCTCTTTTTCATATCGTTTTTTGTTTGCTTGAAACCATGCCCGATTGTTATTCTTCGCAAGTTGCTTGAGAAACTGAAAAAGCGATGGTTCGAAAGTGTGAAACTCCATGACGGTTACTATTTGAGGAAATTCAAAGGGCGAAAATGGTGTGGTTCATTTTTTGCTCATCAGCGATTTACCAATACTCCAACCCTTGCCAATTTTCTTGCCGATCCCAAAATAATTTTTCGAGCCGCAGTCGAAAATGATCGGCAATACTTTTTCAATGTCAGGAAAACTGCCCGAAGCATCGAGGCAGTCCTCGTCGGCTTTCACATCAAGGATTTCGGCAATGATGACTGTATGCGTACCGATACGCTGATGATTTGAGAGCGAACACTCGAGAATGACAGGGCACTCGGCAATGTAGGGGGCATCGACATGCTCCGCTTTGATGGCGGTAAATCCACAGGCGGCAAACTTGTCGTACTTTTTTCCTGATGCCATTCCGAAGTAGTCAGTTTCGGCAACTTGCTTTTCAGAAGGAACACAAACGGTAAATCCTTTCCGAGTAAGCAGGGCATCGTGAGTATGTCGCGGTGGTTGGATGGCGACCATCAGACTCACCGGATCGGACGCACAAATCCCCGCCCAAGCGGCAGTCATGGCATTTGGTTTGCCATTGGCATCGTAGGTAGCAATCAAGAGAGCCGGTTCAGGATACAACAACGGGGCGGGACCCAGCGAACGTTTTTGTTTAGCGGTCATACGTGAGTGGTGGACGTGATAAATGTCCAGTGTCTGTATTCTATCCGGTATAGTGTTTTCGGCAATAGGAATGTATGATAAATCCATCTGCCAGTGAAACGAAATTTTGAATCATGAAGCAAAAGAGAGAAAGCATATGTAAGAACATTTCTTCTATGCGTGAGTTCCCGCTTGACCGGGCATTCACATTTTTTGAGCCGGGGCCGGTACTACTTGTCGTTACATCGATTAACGGCAAATCAAACGTGATGA
>Ga0099364_10009100_pt1 | contig 13842 bp, 4 predicted proteins | sample TergutTh196P3_FD_73070 | JGI IMG/M metagenome (GOLD analysis project Ga0099364, IMG submission 73070) | Microcerotermes parvus P3 segment gut microbial communities from Pointe-Noire, Republic of the Congo - Th196 P3 | ecosystem: Host-associated > Arthropoda: Insects > Digestive system > Gut ...
CGACGTCATTGTCAGCATGGATTCCCCGCAAGTCGGCGATACGGTCTCGGCAATGCTGATCCCTTCCAGCATAGACAGCGACAGAGTCAACTATAGATGGTATCGCGGGGAGGACTGGCTCTCCGATTCTGACTCTTACACTCTGACTAGTGAGGATGTGGGGCATGTTTTGAGGGTTATAGCGTACTACCAAGTGCCGGGGGCACCCTCGTACTCTTTGCCGATAGCGAGTTATACGACGAATGCCGTAACGATCCCGCTTACCGGCATCACGGTTGACAACACGTCCCCGAAAGTCGGCGATACGCTCTCGGCAACGTACGAACCCGGCGATGCGACGGCAACGTACCAATGGTATCGCGGCACAGAATTAGACGGTTATACCAAGATTGAAGGGGCAACGGAAAGCAGTTATCAGGTAACGTTTTCCGATTCCGGTTATACACTGAAACTCGTCGCCGTTGGCACCGGCAACTATGCCGGCGAGGTGAGTCATACGGTAACCAATGCGGTGCCTGCTCAATCATCACTCACTGCCGTAGAGTTTGTGCAAATACGTACGAAGCATGCCGGTCTAAACCTGTCGGAAAACATGAATGATTACAACATCATCGTTATTGATGCCCATGAACTTTCCGATGTCGCCCTGCGCAGTGCGATTGCCGAGGCAGGAACGACGGCCGGCAATGACCTCATCGTACTCCGCACGACGACTACGCAGAATAAGATTACGCTCAATGGAGAACTCCGTATCGACGTTGATGCAACCCAATGGGGAAGTATTACTATTGTCGCATTCGGTGATGACCAACTTACACTTGATGCAAATCAGCAGTCAAGGGTATTGTATATCGAAGATGTATCCAACGCCGCTCTGGCGGAATTGACGATTACGAATGGCAACACAAACAGCAACGGCGGCGGTATTTTTAATAGAGGTGCACTCACTATAACAAATAGCAGCATCGAAAATAACAAAGCAAATAATCAAGGCGGCGGGATATACAACTTGGGCGAACTCTCCATAACAGACAGTACCGTCGAAAATAACACGGCAATCTCTTCCGGCGGCGGGATACGTAGTACCTCCAGCAACGCCATGCTTACTATAGTAAATAGCACTATTGCAGGAAACGTAGCAGGAAACTACGGCAGTGGCGGTGGAATATCCAACACATTAGGCACGGTTAATGTAACTAACAGCATCATCGCCGGGAACAGAACAGATGGCGCTTATGGCGGAGGAGGAATTGCCAGTGAAGGAGGTACGTTCTTCCTGACTAACAGCATCGTCGCAGGAAACGCTGCATTCGCCGGTGCCGGAATATGGACAAGCGCCAAATTCACCATCACTAACAGCATAATCGCCGGAAACATCGGAACGAGCGATATTCCAAGTAGCGGCATTGGTATCCTCTTTAACGGTACAGGCGCCACCGGTACAACTACGCTTACTATCAATAACACGATTGTTGCAGGAAATGCCGGTGCAGATATTTTGTTCCAGGAAACGATCAATAACACATACGTCCTCTCGATAATCGGCAGCCACAGCCTTATCGGCACCACTACCGGAGGCCACAACTTGTCCGATACTGCTAGTAACATCGTCGGAGTTGATCCTCAATTTGTCCAATTTGATTCATCCGGGACTTGGAGAAGCAACCTTTGGAAAGAATGGGATTTACGGTTAGCCGCCGGGTCGCCCGCCATTGACCAGGGTGATAATGATCTCGCCGTCGATGCCGGGGGTAATCCGTTGACCGTGGACAATGACGGAAAACCAAGGATATTTAACGGCACCGTTGATATCGGAGCGTATGAATACGACGAAACTTCCAGCCCCAAAGTGGATATCTCCGGCATCACCATCAATAACACTTCCCCGCAAGTAGGCGATACGCTCACCGCAACGCCCGAACCCGGCACCGCCACGGCAAACTACCAATGGTATCGCGGCACTGAATCTGCCGGCTATGAGGCGATTACCGGTGCGATTTTCCATTCATATACCGTTACTACTGCCGACATCGGCTATGCTTTACGTGTAGTAGCCGTCGGCATCGGCGATTATACCGGCGAAGAGGACGCTACGACAAACGAAGTGCCGACACCGGCAATTGAACTCGCCGGAGTGAGCATTAGCACCAATTCCCCGCTAGTCGGCACGATCCTCACCGCCGCGATTTTTCCAAACACCGCAACGGCAACGTACCAATGGTATCGCGGAGAAGACATGATCGAAGACGCAACCAGCAACACATATATCGTTACTGAAGACGACATCGGTTATGCATTGCGGGTAGTAGCAACCGGCACCGGCGGTTACACCGGCGAAGTGGACGCTACGACAAACGCAGTACCGATACCGGCAATTGAACTCGCCGGTGTGAGCATTAGCACCGATTCTCCGCAAGTCGGCACGATCCTCACCGCCGCGATTTTTCCAAACACCGCAACGGTAACGTACCAATGGTATCGCGGAGAATATATTATCGAAGACGCAACTAGCAGAACCTATACCGTTACTACAGACGACATCGGCTATGCCTTGCGTGTAGTAGCAACCGGTACCGGCGGTTACACCGGCGAAGTGGACGCTACGACAAACGCAGTACCGACGCCTGCTCCCGATCCCATCGAACTTGCCGGCATCGAGATTGATAATCTTTCCCCGAAGGTGGGCGATGTTATAACCGCCACGATTGAACCCGGCGTTGCAACGGCAAACTACCAATGGTATCGCGGCACTGAATCTTCCGGCTATGTGCCGATTTTCGGCGCAACTAGCAGCACATATACCGTTACTACTGCCGACATCGGCGACGCACTTAGCGTCGTTGTAACGGGCACCGGCAATTACACCGGCGAAGTAATCTCTACTACGACAAACGCAGTGCCGATTCTTGATCCCATCGCTCTTACCGGTGTTACGATCAGTAATAATGCGCCGCAAGTCGGCAACGTTCTCACTGCAACGCTCACGCCCGATACTGCAACGGCGGCATACCAATGGCAACGTCTTGTGGACGGTACTTGGCAGGACATTGCAACCGCAACTAGCAGCACATACACCGTTACTGAAGACGACATCGGTTATGTTTTGCGGGTAGCAGCAACCGGCACCGGCGATTACACCGGCGAAGTAAATTCTACTACGACAAACGCAGTACCAAAGCCGATCCCCGGGCCCGCTCGCATCACAGCAGTCCAAAAGAACGGCACCACCCTGCTAGCCGCCTGGTCAATACCGACGGATGTTCTCAACGTGGAGAACTACACCATCACCATCTCCAAAGAAGGAATGGCCGACGTGGTCTTTAATGATATTTCACTACGAAATGCAAACGGCACTCTCCGCAATTCAACCGAACTAACCTTCGACTTTACTGCAAACGGTGCCGGCGAATATATCGTTTCCATCATCGCACGAGGAGTTGACGGCGTTCATAGCATTGCCGTTACTGATACTATTCTTGTTGCAACGGACAGAGCGGAGGAAAAAGCCGCAGGGACGTTCTCCGTTCGGGCAATTCCAACAAGTCTAGTAGCAGGCCGAACGGGCGGACTAAGCAACGAGAACACCATTGTCCTCGAACTGAATCGGCACGCAACCAAGCCGGTACAAAACGTTTCGCACTACATAATCACTTGCACTTCCCATCCGGCACTCGGAACATTCGTCGTGCCCGCCGAAAAAGATAAAGATGGAAAGGTAATAGCACAGGACTTTTATATCAGTGAACTCCGGGCAGGAACGACGTACAGGTTTAACATTGTCGTAGTAGGTGAAGACGGAAATCCTCTCCGGCAACAAGGAACGAACGTGTCTGCACAGACAGTCAGGCCTGCCAATTCTATATCTAAAGCACCATTGGGAATCAAAGCAGCAGGCGGATTAAACTCAGTTACGCTGACCGGTTTGAAGCCGAATACGACGTATTCTATTGATGTTTGGCAAACTACCGGCCGGGCGGTTACGCACAATTCGGTCAAATCCAATCAAAATGACATGCGTGACCGCGGCGAGTTCCGGGGATACTACAAAACTATTGTGTTCAAAACGGAACCGGATCAAACGACTTACGTTGTTGACGGCTTGAATAGGAATTCCCAGTCGGCGGTTACCGCCGATGGAGAAAGCCGTCTTGGCTTACGGTATCAATTCCGCATTTCGGAAGAGATCAGTCCAACCATGTGGTCGACGGCACGCAGTGTAAATGGATCGACGGCGAATATCAATTCGTTTGGTTGGTTTGCGGCGGTGAAGGGGACAGGCTACGTTGTTTCTACTAATACGTTGCGTTTTAACATTTCGCCGGTTGCGGAGGTTACGCATTATGAAATCGGCATTCGGAAGGGAACGTTGAGTGTTGGTTTTGTAGAAGGGAATACGGGAGCGATGGAGTTCACGACGGATACGCTACTTGCCTTGATCGGAGAAAGGAAAGGATATTCGATTGTCGGCGATAAGATTCGGATCGAGGCAGGCGCTCTTGAGCCGAATGCTGCTGGCCGCGTCACCATAGCGGATTTATTGCCGCCGGGTTTGCGTTGCACGCTGGCGATACGTGCGGTTGTAGTAGGTGATACGGGTGTTGTAGAGCGAGAGTCGTCGAATGCAAATTGTACAGTTCGTGTGCCGGTGTAGGATGAATACTGTCGTTTAATACTCTCGGCATCCCCCTATTCCTATTCACGGAATCGATCCAATGCCTCCCGAAACACAACGGCTTCGGGAGCAAGACGGACGACGCGTTCCTGCGTGAGGACGGCCTCGGGAACGTTGCCGCCGTAAAAATGAACGTGTGCCAGTGTGTCCAAAATGTTGGGATTATCCGTATCAGATTTCAATGCCGCCTCGACCAAAATCAGTGCCGACCGATAGGTGTCTGCCGAATGGATACCGCCGGTATTCGCCAAAAGCCATGCTGCGGCATTGTTCACAATGGGCTGACGCTCCATGCGAATCTCGGCATGATTCCAATCCTCGTAGAAACTGACGATACTACGCCAAAGTTCACGCTGGGATGAGTCCAAGGTTTCGCGAAAAGTTATTCCAATGTCAGGATCGCGATCGGAAAGACGGTAGGCGAGAATCACCATGTCAATATCCGGCATATCAACCGGAACATCTTGTATCGACCAGGCTTGCTCTACAAACTTTTGTGACTCGTCAAAACGGCCTTCACGGTAGGCGGCCTGGGCAAAAAAATAGAGTTGATGTTTTTTCGCACGGCTTATGGACAAGGCCGGATCGTGTCCTGCCAGATATTCGGGACTGTTGAATAATGCGATTTTCATTTCATACTGTTCGGCAGCCGAGAGGTAGTCGGCAAGATAAACAAAAATAGTTGACGTCAATTCGCAGGACGACAGCCGAAGCAGAATGTCGCCGGATTCGATAACTTTTTGAAAATGCGGCAACGCCCAATGAAAACGAAAACGCTTCACTAAACAGAGACCTGTATGATAATGGTTATGCATGTACGACAACCTATCGAAGGTACCAAGTGCTAATAATATGTCCGACGCTTCAATAACATCAGACGGAACGGCAAGAGCCTTTGCAATCGTCCGATCCCGATCTTCAAGCAAGCCGGCAGACTCTTGCAATTCCGCTACGGCATAATGCAGCAAAATATCGATCCCGCTGCCGGTTAAAATGTTATTTTCCGGCAGGGTGAGTAAACTCAACGTTTCCGCAGCGGTTTGTCGGACATGGTCATGACAAACACCGTCGGCCATAGCAGCAGACACGTTTAGACGTAAGGCGGTGCCGATGCGGTCATTCTCTGCACCGTGCAAAGCACACCAGATGGTTGAAAAATTTGCCAGCGATTGAAACAGGACATCATCGGGTACGGCTCGACTCATTTCGCTAAAGGCATCCCGAATGTGCCGATACCAGCGTTGCCGTTGTGTAAGAGAAACGGGCGGGTAGGCGAGCAGGGTCTTGGCGGCTTTGAGCCGCAGGCTGGGATGTCCTTCAAATCGGACGAGTCGGCAAAGGGCGTGCAGTCCTTCGCCTTGCGTCAAATCGAGAGTCGGGTCGGCCAGGGCTTCGATAATTTGGGCTTTTGTAGCCAAATTGGAGCCGCCGGGCAGACCGCCCATATACCATTGCATCCACACTGCTGTCTCTTTATTATCCAGGTCGAGGAATGCATGTTCGATATGGTTTAGAAGAGATTCGGCACGCCGAACGATTTCTGGATCATAGTGTTTGAGAGCATTGCGCAGTGCAGAATAGGCTTGGAGGCCAGTGTGTAGCAGGAGAGATTCGGCACGTTGCCGGACGATAAAACTTTCATCGCCGAGTTGTTGTATCCAGCGTTGAATGTGTTGTTGGTTAAGTGAGCGTTCGGGTTCATAATCGGCAAGAGCACTGGGGGACGCCGCACGAGGGGACGCCGCACTGGGAGAAGTCATCGTGCCGGGGAATCCGATAGAGAACAGTAGAACAAGTGCCGGGACAAACGGAATAATACTGCGCATAATAGGCGTTGAGCATAATAGGCGTTGAGCTCCCAGGCCGTTATACCGGCTAGGCGCACCTGATAGTATACTGCGTGTCGTGATATAACGCAAGATTACGGCATTTTCAGGCACTCCGACCGCAACTTTTTTAGAAATCTACAACCCGTCGCAATTCCTCATCGCAATGCCCCGTCATAATTATTTTTTCACACCTTCGAGTCATGAGTATAAAGCCGAAATCTTGCGGCTTCATTTGTTTTGTGATACAATCCGGTCAATGCAATCGCGGCGTGGAATCATTCTTGTAGTCGTTTTAATCGTCATTGTTTTGTTGACGCTAGCCGTCTTCGTCTTTTCTAAATTTATGGCGGCACAAAACCGAATAGCCAATGCATCCCAGCGTCAAACCCAAACCCGGCTGTTGGCCGAATCCGGTATCGAATACTTGCGTGCCTTACTGGTTCTCGATCAATGGACCATTCTCAATAACGGCGGGCTCTACGACAATCCCGACTTATTTTGCGGGCACATTGTAACCGACGGCACCGTGTCTCTCACCGGCCTTTCTGCGGGGACGCAAACCGTTTACGGCATCGCCGATCCCCGGCATATCGGGCGATTTTCGTTGGTTGCCTCCGCCCTTTCTGACGACGGTGTTCTGCGCGGCGAATTTATCCGATACGGCCTGGAAGATGAGTCCGCCAAAGTTAATTTGCGATGGATTCTCCAAATGGATTTGCAACAACCCGGCAGCGGGCGGATGATTCTGATGCGGTTTCCCGGCGTGAATGAAGAAATTGCCGACGCCATTCTCGACTGGATAGATAGCAGCAGTTTCGAACCAAGAGAATATGGAGCGAAAGACGAATACTACGCAAGCCTGGACCCGCCGTATTATGCCCGAAATGGAATGCCCGACTCGCTCGATGAACTCTTGCTCGTTCGGGGAGTTACTCCAAAACTGCTCTACGGCATCGATTGGAACCGTAACGGAATTCTCGACTTCGGCGAACCGGATGAGTACACTTTGGAAGAGTTCGAAGTGGTCGATGGTTCACTCAATCTCGGTCTGATTTCGTATCTCACTCTGGATAGCCGAGAGACCATTCGTACCCCCTGCGGTTTTTATCATAAGATCAACGTCAACATGGACGACCTGGACGAATTACAGAGTCTATTAGAAGAACGGTTTGATGAGTTAGGCCTTGATCCCAGTTGGGCACAATACATCATCTCATATCGGCAACAGGCTATTCAATCGGCGCAGAATCCGGGTAGCGATGCAAATATGGGCAATATCATACAAAGTATGCTGACGGGGCAGTCAGGCGAGCCGCAAGCCGCACCGTCGGGTAATACCGACGGCCGGTTAAACTCGTTGCTTGATCTGGTCGGCGGTCAGGGATCGCCGTTTTACGATGATCCCGACGAAATGAATGAAAATCTTCCGTTTCTGTACGATTATCTTATGTTGAGTGATATGCCTGTCGTAGGCCGAATCAATATCAATCAAGCCCCTCGGTCGGCTTTAGAAATTTTTGTTGCTCACGACGATGCGTTGACGGATGCCGCATTACTTGGCGGCCTCTCGGCGGATATGATGCTGGAAACGGCTTTTTCCCAAATGGATATGTGGGACATCATCGATGAGATTATTGACTATCGCGAGAGTAATCCGCATTGGAATTGGCTTGAGTCGCCTGAAATGAACTACCCGTTTTGGCCTTATACGCATGGGATAATTACGGACTTGGAGACGATGCGTCAGTTGGAGCCGTATTTTTGTACGCAGGGAGCGGTTTACAAAGCGACGGTTATTGGCCGGTTTGATGAACGGTCGCCGACGGTCAGATTGGAAGTATGGCTTGATGCTTCGGAAGGCGTCGGGTTGCCGAAGATCATCCGTATTCGGGATATTTCCGATTTAGGCCCCGGTTATACCGCCGAACTGCTCGGTGCGGATGCGTATCAACGTTAGCAATGATTTTCGTTAGCAATGACTTTTTCGATGCTATACCTGGATGTATCTCTAACAGACAATAAACTAACAGACGGGGGATGCCGGATTGAACTTGCTAAAAAGAGCGAATCATGCTAGACTAGCCAGGCACATGGTTTTTTTGTAACCGACAATGCCACCGGATTTCTCCGAATCGAACCGACCAAACGAGTCCATCGACCTTACCATAAAAAGGTTGCAGTCTCAAATTGCCGACGGCGACGAACATCTGCGTTCCGATTTGGCAGAAGCATTGTTACGGGCTGCCCAAGAAGCCGCTTTGATCGAAAAATTTGATATTTCCATCAAACGGATTGATGAAGCACTCAAAATCATCCGGCAACTCGTCGACGAAGGGCAGTCCGAATTGAGCGTCTTCGTCGGTCGGGCATTGTTGTTTCGGGCTGCAGTCGCTCGGTTCCACGACGGCCCCCAAGCCGGTGTCAACGCTTTTAACGAGGCGATTCGGCACATTGCCGAATCGGGTTCCGATACGGACGCAATGACTCAAAACGAACTCGCGATGGCCCTGATGAGCAAAGCGGATATTCTCATGGATCCCCTCGGTGCTTTTGCCGCTGCGTCGGCCGCTCAAGAGCAGGCGGTCAAAATTTGGCAGCATCTGGTCAACCAAGGCAATCTCGAATTCCGCCAAGCACTGATCAGTTCGCTGATGTCGTGCAGCGATTCCAAAATCCAAAACGGAGATCCGGCCAGTGCAATCCGCGATCTGCAACGCGCCGTCGAAATCGCCGAGGATGGGGTCGAAGCCGGAGAAACGCTGATCCAGCCGTATTATGTTCAAGCCTTGCTCAAGTTAGCAAGACTTTACGATGCGGAAAACAACCTCGAAAAAGCATTTGAAACGGTGCGGTCGGCGATCCGAACCATCAAAAAACTGATTGCCGACGGGATCGAGCAGGCCAAAATGATGTTCACGACGCTGTATCTCCATCTTGGAATGCTGTATGAACAGGTCAACGATTCCACTTCGGCCTTGGCCGAATTTGACCGATGCCGGGATGTGTATATGGAGATATTCCGGGAGAAAGATTGGGGGGCTTCGGAATCTTATGCTTTTCGGACGGGTCTGGCGAATGTATTGATGTGCCGGGGGAATATGCTGGCGGATTTGAAACGCTATGAAGAATCCGAACAAGCCTTCGAAGATTCCGTTTGGCAATACAAAGAGGCCGCCAAAATCAGACCGAAAGATGATGACGACGCAACGATGATCCCCTATTCGATTGGTGTTGTGCAGTTAAATCACGCAAACCTGCTGGTTTTGCAAAATCGGTTTAAGGAAGCCATCACTCTGAAGAAAAAAGCCCTGAAGGCACTCAAACGCCGAATGGAAGCCGGACATCATGAAATCTTGCCGAACTACCTGGCGGCACACCAAAAACTGATCTCCATACGAAAGGAACAAGGCAAGACCAAGCAAGTCCTTGCGTTACTGGACGAGGTAATCGGCGTTTTAGAACAATATATCGATGAAGGCAATTTAGAATTCCATATCGATTTGGCGATGACCTATCGGCAACGATCCATCATCCGGGATGAATTAAATTATGCCCAGCATGCGTTGGATGATTCCAAAAAAGCACTACGTCTCTTTCGGACGATTGCCGATGATGATCGGGATATCTCCGATGTGCACGTTGCTAAGGTTCAATGGTCGGAAGTGTTGCATCAAATCGCTGTCATTATCCTCAAGACGGGCAAAAACGATCAGGCTTTTGATTTCCTGAAAAAAGAAATTGCCGAACTTCTACGATTTTACACAGAGGGCAATGAATGTGTCGCAGCTGACCTTGTCCTCGGATATTCCCAATATTTCGATTTCGTTGAAACCTTTAGCGGTTATCTTAACGACTTGGGATACTCGGAAAAAAAGTTTGTTCAAAGAGTTAAACAAGTCCAAAAACATTGTAAACACGGTATCGAATTGAGTTTGCAACAACAGGAGAGAGTATCAAAAAATCTGATTGCAAAACTCTTCTTCATGATGAAGACGGCTTTTTTCCATAAAGCGGACGGAGTGCTTCACAAAATTCTGAAAAACAACGAGGCGGCATGCAAAGCGTTTGACGCATCAATTGAACGTTGGTACATTCTACTGGGCGGGTTAGAAAACCTGAAAGCCAAAGATCGGTACGACGCCGCCGAAAAAAGACAAATACCGGAATGGGGTAAAATCGAAACGCCGGAATCCGAAAAAAAACCAGAAACGGAAGAACCCTATCAAGACCGATACCTCTTTTATATCAGCGAACTGCGTGAAACAATGCAGTTAGCCGCAAAGGCCCAGTTGGCATGCGGACGTAATGAGACCGCTGCAGAACTCTATGAAAAAGAAAACGCCCTCACTCGGGAAATCGCAGGCAAAGGAATACCGAATACCGACAGGTATCTTATTGTCTCATTGACTTCGCATGCAAGAAGTTTTAAGGATATCTATCCTGTTGAAAAGACCAAACAACTTTTCGAAGAAGCGTTGTCGATTCTATTCAAACGGTTTGCGAGCGGCGAGGTCGTAACAGAAGATTTTTGGGTATTAAAACGCATCGTGCGGCACTACATTGAGTATCTCTCAGAAAAAAAATTGTCAGACGATGTTGAAAGGATAGGAGGCTGTGTCATTGCTGTTTTAGAGTCGGTTCAAACGTTTCCGCCGCCGAGTATGTGGTTGTCCTTTTTGATGACACTGGACTTATTCCATAACGTTAAACAATCGCCGGATAGCAATGTAGCCGTATTAACGCTCTACCGCCAGTTACTCAAACGGCACCCAGAATATGATACGGACAAAGAAATGAAAGGATATGATAGTATGTTGCATAACCGTATCTTCTCGGATAAACCCAATAACGGCCAGATGGAAGAAGATGGCCAGACGAAATAAAGTTAGCCGGAGTCCGGGTATGGCAAAGATATTGAGCCCGAAGAGCGAATTACCGTTATCGTTCGACTTCGTCGTCCGGCATCGGTTTGACGGTTTTGCCGTTGAAGGCAACGGCGATGATAATCTTGTTACACAAACATTTGATGCCTGAACGAAGGCTTTTGCAAATCGTAGAGGAAGCGTTGTCGAAAAAAACAGCGTGAATGGGTTATTGCGGAGAGGCTTGACGGGAGAGGGAAAAACTGCTATAACTTGCAGACAGCCTGTAATAACAACAGACCTGGGGGTATGGCCAATTCTTATGAACGATGGGCTTAAGCGACCGAGACTATATGCAAGACGACTATTCTTATGAACGCAAACACAAACGCAGGTCGCAACGGGCCAACGGAAGTTCGGTTGTGCTTGTCCTAATCGCTGTCAACGTCGCCCTGTGGCTCATAAACAAGTTTTTTTTCGGAAACGATAATCTCCTGACCAACGAACTCCTACTAAACAGCGAATCCTTCGGCGATCCCACACAATGGTACCGTTTTTTGACCTACGGCTTTGCCCATAGTCCCCTGACTTTGTGGCATATTGTTTTCAACATGCTTATGCTCCTCATGTTCGGCTACGGCCTAATGTTGAGTGTCGGCCCCGGCGGCTTCGGGTTTGACCGGGGAGAAAACGTCGAAAACAGGTTGGGGGCAAAAGAATTCGTTGCCTTTTATTTTCTGACGATTATCATCGGCGGAATTGTGTTTGCCCTGACCAATCTCGAAGCAAAAAGTGCCGGCGTTTTAGGAGCATCCGGCGGTGTTTGCGGTGTTGTTATTCTTTACGCTTGGCTCTATCCACGAAAAAGCCTGCTGTTCTGGGGTATTTTGCCTATGCCGATGTGGGCGATTGGTGTGATGATCGTAGTCTTTGATGCCCTGGGTGCAGCCGGAACTTTCGGAGGGGGAATCGCCTATTCCGTCCACCTTGTCGGAGCAGCATGCGGAACAATTTATTACTTCCTGGTACTAAAGCAAGGCACAAGCCTGACGGGATGGCTGGAAATGTCCGAAAAATCGCAACCCTCGGCAAGAGAACCGTCTCAACGCAAATTTCAGGTGCATATTCATACCCAGGATACTATTCATACCCGGAATACTCCGCCGTCGCCTGAAGATGACTTTAACCGGCGGCTAGATGAAATCCTCAAACGTTACGGCGCAGTAGGCGAGTCGGGACTCACGACAGAAGAACGCGAATTTCTTAAACAGGCAAGCCGAAAGTTTGAAAAAAAATAGACTCGTCGCCATTTTACCCGCTATTTCATACTCGCCGTTTTTCACACATTTTGGCGTCCGTTGTCCTTTTGGCCAAAAATCGCCCCCGCATAGGCGTGTATACTCTTGCTCACGTGCCTGACAACCGGGCATGAAACCGTTGCTGAAACGGGGCTATAAGTAATTTTCTCACTAAACCGAAAATTTTCCGGCCTAAATCAGCAACTTAATCAGGAGCAAGAACATGGCAAAGCATGGTGCAATTCTGGATGCAAAAACTTGGGCGGAGATAAAACAACAGTCGGATCAAATGCGGGCAAGCATGGCAAATCGACTGGCCCATCTATATGACGGGTATTTTTATAATGGTCGATATGCTGGCGAGTGTGAGGTCCTGGAAACTACACTGGCCAGTCATATTGACTACTCGGACACCTTAGTCGTGAAGGGTGTAGACTCTGATGAGAATGACTTTGCTAAATTCTCATCGGGTTCGGTGGTTAGGGAGGGCTCGGCGGATTTCGGCGTAAGCCGAAATCCGGTCGTGCTCCCTTCTCCCCGGTTACTAACAGGGGGGTGTCCAAGTACCGAATTAGAAAAAAAGCCCGATGAGGCAAGTTCCGAAGTACGTGAATTTAATCATGCGGCTTATGATGGCGGGATAGCGGTAGGATTTCACGGCGATTGGAATCCTTTGTTATTTTCTACTTTGATAGAAAAACTCGAGGAAGGCAAAAAAGAAGCGTTGGAAAGTTCTGAAGAGGGTTTTCCGATGGAATTGGCTGGCCGTGAAGTGTTGATGTGTGCCAAGGGCGGTGTAGCAGGTAGTAATTCCAAAGGCGGCATTACTTATAAATACCGTTTCTTTTGTCAAGGCATAGAGTTTATGTTTCAATCGACTCCTAATAAACATATTCAACCGGTGCGTATTCGTTATGGTGCGGAGTCATTGCAAGGCGATAGGGACCGTCTATTTAGTTTGCATGAGGGTTTTGTATTACCGTTCTTGAGAAAACTGGGTTTTATTGTAACGGAAGAGAAGTTATCCCGACTCGATCTGCAATGTTTAGTAGATATACCGGTACGTGACTTTATGGTTCTATTATTAAATGATCATTTTGTTACGAAATTTCGCAAAAAAGCAATATACGGCACGATGACTCGTGATGAGACATTTGAATTGGGTTCAATGGTAAACATAC
>Ga0099364_10009101_pt1 | contig 13841 bp, 12 predicted proteins | sample TergutTh196P3_FD_73070 | JGI IMG/M metagenome (GOLD analysis project Ga0099364, IMG submission 73070) | Microcerotermes parvus P3 segment gut microbial communities from Pointe-Noire, Republic of the Congo - Th196 P3 | ecosystem: Host-associated > Arthropoda: Insects > Digestive system > Gut ...
CCTCTTGCAATCGCAAATCAACCCGCATTTTTTATATAACAGCCTTAATTTTATTTACCGAATGATATCTAGTGAAAAACTGGAAGCCGCCTCCACCATGGCATTGTATTTGGGTAAATATTTCCGTTACGCCACCAATGTCAACGCGGAAACGACGCGGATAAAAGACGAAGTCGAGAATATTGATACATATGTAAATATCCAACAACTCCGCTATCCCGGGCGGATTGATTTTTCTATTGACATGGACGGGGCATTGGAGGATGTGTTGATTCCCCGGATGCTTATCCAGCCCTTGATTGAAAACATATTCTCCCACGGCGTATCGAGTTTTGAAAATCCGGTAAATATACGGCTGCGCTTTCAATCGACGGATAAATACATAAATATTTCCGTCGAGGATGACGGAGCGGGGATGACAGATGAGCGCTTGGCCGATGTGCGGGATAGTCTCAAGGAGATGCCCCGTGACGCGGGCTTTGCCTTGAGTAATATATACATGAGGCTGCAACTCTTTTATCAATCAGAGGCGGGGATGAGCATTAACTCAAAAGAGGGCGGCGGCACTGCGGTTTTGCTGGCCATTCCCTTGTCGCTGCCGGAAAACCGCCGCGAAAAGCGGGAAGGTGAGGGGGCGGAGAATGTATAGCCTGTTAATCGTTGACGACGAAACCGATATCGTCGAGAGCATCGCATATGACATCCCCTGGGAGGATATAGGCATATCGGAGCTTTATTGCGCCTATGACGGTGAGCAGGCTTTGAAACTGGCGGAGGAAAATCGTATTGACGTGGTTCTGAGCGATATTCAAATGCCGAAGCTAAGCGGTATTCTTCTGGCCGAGCAACTGCACCGCCGCTTTGACCATACGAAAATTATCTTCATGACCGGTTTCGACCGCTTTGAATATGCCAGAGAAGCTGTCGAACACGGCGTTTTCCGTTATATTCTAAAACCGGCCTCCAATGAGGAACTCCTGAGCAGCGTCGCCGCCGCTTTGGATGAAGTCCGTGCGGAAATCGAAAAAAAGCAAGCCTTGGAAAACATCGGGCAGCAGTTGATTCTAATGAGGCCCTTCATTATCCAAAGGATTATGAATTATTACATCAGTGCCGGTCGTATCGGTATGCTGCAAGCCATTGACATGGCCGGGGACGCGGGGATATCAATAAATCCTGATGACATTTTTACGTTACTGGTTTTACGGATCGACCAATCCGGCAAAAGGATGGATACGGAAAAAAACCGGATAATCCTTAATAATTTAGTGCAAAAGCTCCTATTGCAAGACGAGCCGGCCCTGTTGTTTGACGATTTGGATTTTAACCTTGTCATTATCCTATATGGACAGGACAAAGACGCGTTGGCACAAAGAATCAAACGGGTCGAAGAGATATGGGATATTTTTCAACAGTCGCTTAATCATTCAACCTGGCTGACTGTCTCGGTCTTTATCAGCGGCGTTTATATATCCTTTGAAGAGCTTCCCATATCCTATTTGGCCATCCGTAAAGCGATGCTAAAGTTCCAGTTGGTGGAGGAGGGTGGCCTGACAGTTTTGGGAAAATCCGACAAAGCCGTTTCCGTGCTCAGGCTCTCCGTTCTCAGTGAATATCCATCTTTTTCTTTATTGGTGGACACCCTTGACCGGCAAGGCGCTTTGGATAAATTAAGCCGTATCCTCAGTCAGGCAGACGCCCCCGGCGGCATGACAGGGGATCAGATATTGCAAATATATTATGAGGTTTCGGGGACATTGCTTGCCTCGTCGCAAAAGCACGGAATCAATCTCTCAGCCTGGGCTGAGGGACAGGAAGGCTTTTTTTACGGTTATGACCGGCTCGGTTCATTTAGCGCGTTCCGCTCCTGGTGTTTTACGGCGACAGAAGCCTTTATCCGCTTCGCCTCTGATAAAATCACACAAAATAACAGCCGCCTCGTGGAACAGGCGAAGCAAATAATCATTAAGTCAATCAGGGATAACATTTCCGTCGCCGAGTTGGCAAACAAACTTTTTATCAGCCCTAGCCACCTGACGCGGGTCTTCAAGCATGAAACAGGTATGTCCGTCATCGAGTACATATTAAAGCGCAAAATCGAACTGGCCAAGGAAATGCTGACCCAGCCCGGAACAAAGGTATATGAAACGGCCTTGGCTCTGGGTTATACCAGCCTTTCCCATTTCAACCGGATTTTTCAAAGATATGCCGGATGTACGCCGAAGGAATATCAGATGGGGACAAAGAAAACGCGTGAGTGACAGAGAGGAGGTCACACCATGAAAATTTCCATTATCGGCGCAGGTAGCTCATATACGCCGGAATTATTTGAAAAATTGGCGGAGGTAAAAACGCGGCTGCCGATCAAAACGATTACGTTGATGGACATCGACCGGGAGCGCTTGGAGGCCGTAACGTCCTTTTGCGGGCGCTATGCCCGGAAGTTGGGACTAAACGCGAAACTGGAAAGCACTAGTGATTTAGACCGTGCCGTATACGGCTCAGCCTTTGTCAATTCCCAAATCAGGGTGGGCGGGAACGTCTGTCGGGTGTTGGACGAAAAAATCCCCCTTTCCATGGGCCTCGTCGGGCAAGAAACCACCGGCGCGGGCGGCTTTATGAAGGCACTGCGCACGATTCCGGCGATGATGGATATCGCGGATTCTATAAAAAAAAGCGCGCCTGATTCCTGGCTCATAAATTATAGCAACCCGACCGGTATCATTTCACAAGCCATCCATGACCATACAAACATTAAATGCGCCGCCCTTTGCGCAGGCGGCGTCCGACCCACATGGCAGGCGGCCGAAGCCTTGGGGGTGGACGCGAAAGATATACAGTGCGATGTTTTCGGCCTCAACCATTTGAATTACGCATACAATCTTAGAATTAAGGGGCGGCCGCTGACAGCAGAAGAGTTTGAGAAAGCCGCCAAAGCCGGTTGGGGCGTGTCGCCCGACCTCGCGATAAAAATCGGGGCTTTACTCAGCGGTTATCTGCAATATTATTACAACACAAAAGAAGTGTACGAAAAACTAAAAGAAGCTCCGCAAACACGCGGGGAAAGCGTACTGGAATTGGAAAAAGAAATATTTGCCGATCTTAATAACCCCGTCTTCGACGAAAAACCACCCTCCCTGCAAAAACGGGGCGGCGGCGGATATGCGGAAGTGGCGGTGGCGGTGATGGACGCCATTTACAACAACCGCGACACCTGGCACGTCATCAATGTGCCGAATAAGGGGGTATTCCCCTTCCTTCCGGACAACGCCGTCGTTGAAACGGCTGTCCTCGTAAACGCCAACGGCATCACCCCGCTGACGGCTTCGCCGCCCCCGCAGTCCGTATGGGGTCTGGTATCGATGGTTAAAAATTATGAAATGATGACGGCGGAGGCCGCTTTGACGGGGGATAAAGATTTGGCCGTTTTAGCCTTGACCCATCATCCATTGGTAGGGGATTATAGAATCGCCGAGGCATTGTTCGCGAAAATGCTCGAAGCGAATCGAGATTATTTGCCGCGTTATTGGTTTGACCGCTAAAGGAGGAAAATATGCCGTATATTGTAGCCATTGACCAAGGCGGGACAAAAACGGATGTACTGGTCGCTGATGACAAAGGGAAAATCATCAGTTTTAGCGACGACAGGGATCAGCCGCCTGTCGAAGGGGAGCGCCGAGCCAAACGAATGATGAGCATCCGCTATGCCGTGTCCAAGGCACTGGCTGAGGCGGGTCTTGGCTTCGATGACATAAGCAGCGTATCCGCCAGTTGCATTGGCGCGGACTGGCCCTTTGAATATGAAATCGGTATCCGCAACCTGCGCGACACCTTAGGCGTGCAGGATGTTTGTCTGTATAACGACTGTATCGGAGCGCTGCGGGGTGGGACAGAAATGAAAAACCGCGACTGCGCGATACTGTGTTTGGGGACAGGGGCAAACTGTGCCGTTCAAAACCGTGACGGGGATTGGTATGTTTACGCATATTACATGAAGGGCGAGCATCAGGGGGCGTCGGCACTCGGAAGCGCTGTTTTTCAGGCTGTGTACGATGCGGAAGCGGGTTTTGGACCAAAGACGTTGCTGACCGATTTATTACTAGAAAATACGGGCGATTCTTCCGTTGATGAACTTCTGATGAGAATCACCACCGGGCGGACGGAAACAGAAGAAAAGTGGCAGCCCAGTTATAAGGATTATGGTCCAATGCTGTTTCAAGCCGTGCGCCGGGGCGATAAAACGGCTTATGCTCTCTTGGATGACTTTTGCAAAGAATTGGTAAAGTATATCGTGGCGGGGGCGAAAAGGCTTTCGCTGGATAAAGAGGGCTTTCCCGTGGTTCTGTCCGGCGGTGTGCCCAAAGGCGGCGCGATCATGGGCGAAATGCTGGAAAAACACTTGCTTGCGCACTTCCCCAAAGCTGTTTGCATAGAAGCAAGGTTTGAACCCGTCGTAGGCGCTTTATTACTGGCTTATGATCGCCTTTATCGCGATGGAATCCCGGAAGAAGTGCAAGATAACCTAGAGAAACATTGTGCGGAAAAAAAGTTGTTCCGCCAAGTGGAGGTACGCTGAAATGAACACACCAGAAACCATGTATGATTGCTACCGCAGTCAATATAAGTGCCTGAAAAATATTTTCGATACAAAGGACGCTTTGATAAATAGTTTCTTTGATTTTTACGCGCTGCACCGCCCCGACCGTTTGCTGCTGCTAGGCAGCGGCACGAGTTATAATGCTTGCAGTGCTTCGGCCGCATATCTGGAATCCTGCTTGGGTATTGAAGTAAATGTAAAAACTCCTACCGCGATGGGCAATATCTACGGCGAACGTCCCTTGGCGATCGCCGTTTCGCAAAGCGGGCGCTCGACAAATACAATCCAAGCCATAAAAACCTTAAAAACATCGAATATCCCTGTGGTTACGTTGACAGACCCTATCGACACGCCCGTTGGCGCCGAGGGCGATCTACCTTTGCTGCTCGCGGCGGACAATGAAGAAATCGGCCCGAAAACCAGAGGATACGTGGCGACCATGTTTATTCTGTACTTGCTTGCTCTGGGAGCGGGCAAGCAAAGCGGAAATATAAATGAATATGAATATGAAAATGGCATGAAAAATATGGAGTCTTTGATCGAAAATGGCCCGCTATATTTAGATAACTGTGAAGCCTTTTTTGATACCCATGTGCAGTCTTTGACAAAAGCCGACCAATATCTATTTGTCGGCGAAGGCGTTACGGCCAGAGCCGCCGAAGAAGGCGCCCTAAAGGTATTGGAGACCATTTGCTACCCCGCCGCCGGTTATGAATTTGAGGAATTTTTGCATGGCCCGGTTTTTTGCGCTAATGAAGCGCTAGCGGTGTTTTTTTTCATATCCGATGGCGGGGATACGGAGCGGATGGTGAAAACGGCCCAAAAAATAAGTTACGTGACCGAGAATGTGTATTTGGTTTCTCATAGGTGCTTAAATGATATAGATTTTGCGGAAAATAAAGTTCTATATTTACCTTGCGGAAATAAATGGGCGGCTTTTGCGAGTGTGCTTTTCCCGCAGCTCATATCGGCGCGGCTACCGGAAATAATGGGGCGTTCACGCCATGCGGCGGTAAGGGATATGGCAAAAGAACTGGGCACAAAACAGTTTGTGTCCGCGACGACGGGCTGAATCTCATCGTCCCGCCCGAAACAAAGCCCTTATGACATCTATGTCGGCCAGACTTGGCTGCCACATATACATTTTCAGATCGACGCGGTATTTCTGCTTTTCGCGGTCAAAGTGTACCGTCACGCCCTCTTTTTCCAAGAAAAGTTTTTGCGTGTCCGGGTGTCCGAAAGCCGCCGCGCCCGACAAATAGCCCTGATGATTTATAATGCGGTGCGCCGGTACGTCATCTGCCATCCCACGCCCAAGGGCATGACCGACCTGACGGGCGTTTTGCGGTTTTTCGCATAAAAGGGCGATCTGCCCGTAGGTGGCGACCATGCCCTGCGGCACCATCCGGCATACGAGGGCGACACGCTCATGGAAACAGGGCTTCGGGCTAGTTGGTTCCGGCATGGCGGTCTCCTCCGGGTTTTTTGTGTGGTGAGTGTGGCTAGTGTGGTTATATTTTAGGGTAGGGGTTGTTTTGGTGTCAAGAAAAACACCGCCCAAAAAGGTATTTTCACACCCGTCCCCGCAAATACGCGACGACATCGCCGACCGTGACGAAGGTCATGATGTGCCGGTCGGGTATCTCGATGCCAAACTCCTCCTCGAACATGACCACGAGATTGATGACGTCGAGGGAGCTTAAACCCAGATCGTCACGTAGATTCTGATTTTCATCGATACAGTCCGACTCCGTCCCGGTGACTGTGCCGAGTATCTGTGCCACTCTTTCCAACATGATTTTACACCCCCACATTCCTCTTGATCTTCTTGGTCGTCGTCTTGGCAAACTCCGTCTCGCGAAGGATGACGCGCTGTATGTGCTTGTATGACGGGACTGCCTTGTTGAAGGCGGCGACGGCTGTCTCGAAATGCGTCTGCAAATCCTCCACCTCCTTTGTAGCCGCCGCGTCATAATCCGGGAATATCTCAGCCACCAACACAGTCCCGCCCCCTTTCGCCGCAGCGTCCTCGCGGACGATCACTTCTTTTACGAGGCTGACCCGCATGAGGGCGGCCTCCAGCTCCTCGGGGTGGACGTTCTCGCCGTTCGCCAGGACGATGATGTTCTTGATCCGGCCGGTAATGTAAATAAAACCGTCCCCATCTATCCTGCCGATATCCCCCGTCCTAAACCAACCGTCCTCAAAAACCTCCCGCGTCGCCTCCTCATCCCCATAATAGCCCCGCATGACATAATCACCCCGCACCAGTATCTCACCCTCGCCGGAACCATCGGCGGAGTCAATTTTCATCTCACATGACGGCAAAAGCCGTCCGATGCTCCCGTCGCGGAAATGGCGGTTCCTGTTGACGCAGACGATGGGCGAACACTCCGTAATCCCATAGCCGTTTAGAACCGTGACGCCCATCGCCCGGAAATCCTGCACATAGCGGGGATCGATGAAGGCGCCGCCGCAAATGATCAGCTCCAGCTGGCCGCCGAAGGCCCCTAGCACCGAAGCGAACATCTGACGGCGCAGGTCTATGCCCAGTGCCAGCAGGACGTGGGAGAGCCTGACCATCACACGGAGCAATCCGGCCTTTCCGGCTTTCTCGGCGGCGTCCCATACCTTTTTATGAAGAGCCTCGACGAAAAGGGGGACGAGGGCTAGGTGCGACGGGCGGTACTTTTGCATATCGTCGGCGAGGTATCTCAGGCTGCGGTTGATACAGATACAGCTATGCAGATAGAAAAAAGCCACCACGGAGACGGTGAAGCCGAATGAGTGGTGCAGGGGCAGCAGATGGATGGTAACGTTTCCGACATCGACGAGCTTCGTCGCGTCAATGGCATTGGTGGTGATACTCCTATGGGTCAGCATGACGCCCTTGTTGGCTCCGGTCGTGCCGGAGGTGAAGAAGATGGCCGCTAGTGCCGTATTGTCTATCTCATGGTCGATGAAAGTATTATCGCCCGCCGCCAGCAGTGCCTTGCCTACCTCCATCAGTCCGTCAAAAGATAAAATTCCCTCATGGCTCCGTTTCATATTGATGAGGGGTATGTCGCCCAGTCTGTCTTTGATTTGTTCAATAATATCATGGTAATCGTCGGAGTAGACGAGGGCGGCGCAGTCGGCTTTCTCGATCAGGCTCCTTATGGTGTCGGGCGGCAGGTCGCGGTCGAGGGGCACCATCACATTCCCGCCATTCATGACGGCAAAGGCGGCGACGATCCAGCGGTAGCTGTTTTCGCCCAATATGGCGACATGGCTGCCGCCGCGCAGGCCGAGGGAGTAGAGGGCCGTGCCGAGGGTATCGACATCGTCTTTGAACTGGTGATAGGTGATGGTAATATCCTCGCCGCCGTCGTCGTGACGAAAGGCGGCGCCGTCGGGGTTTGTCTCGGCAGAGCGGCGGACAAGCGCTTTCAGGTTGGGTAGGTTTTCGCGCTCGTAGAGGGGGTAGGGTTTGTTGTGCATGGTCATGCCTCCAAATATACTCAGCATAAATCGTTTATTTTTTGCCATTTATGCTGAGTATAATGTGTTGTATGGCTGCTTTATTTACGATGTCATACTTCCAAATATCCGATTCCACGGAAATATCTGACATATTTCGTCAGATATTCCATGCCTATCTCCGGCCAGTCGAAGCCGAGTCTGGCGAGGTACCATACGCTAAAATCATTCACTATGCGGATGTTGCTGTCATACACGAGCCGGCCATCCCCGTCCATATCGTTCATTAGCGCCTCGAAGACATATTCCGTCCCGGCCTGCTTCGCGGCCTCTAGTAGTGCCTGTGTGAAGGTGGCGGCATCGACCAGATTTATATTTATGCCGATCGTTTTCAGCATTTCCAGCATCCGGTCAAAATAAAGCGGCCTGTGGCTGTTGACATGGAAGACGCTATAATGGTCATTGAAATGCCGCGCAATCCTGATTACCGCGTCCGCCGTGCAGTCGATGGGTGAAAACTCGGCATAGAGCGGGAGCAGATAATCGGGGAACAGGCCGAACTCCAACACGGCCTTGACGCGCTTCGCAAAGGCGTTGTCCTCATGGTTGAGCTGAAACTTCGCGTCGATATGGCGGTTCGTCAGGTTACCGACACGCACGATTTGGGCTTGTAAACCCTCCAGCATGGCGTCGAGGACTGCCACCTCGGCCTCGTACTTGCTGCGGGCATATACATTGTCAAAGGGCTGGCCGATAAAGAGGCTGCTTTCGTAAAAATGCTTTTCCTCATGGCTGACATAGCCGGTGAAATCATCCGCAAAGCTGTTACCGGAAACGCTGAGCGTGGATATATGGATGAGCCTCGCGCCTTTTTGCATGGAAAAATCGATGACATTCTTCGTCCCGGCCACGTTCATGTCGTAAAAATACTGATACGAGCCATAGTGCTTGACCGTCGCCGCGCTGTGGATGACGGTATGGATATCCGCGTCCACGGCAAACCCCCCTGTAATATCGCCGCAGACCGCGACTATCCTTTTCTCGTCCTCGTAGGTATCGCCGAAGTAAAAACGCAGGGTGTCGGCTAGCCGCGCCTCCGCCTCCGTGTCGCTGTCTCCGCGCACTAGGCAATACGCCGTGCCCGTGCCGCTTCGCAGGTAGGCATCGAGGATATGGGCACCCAAAAAGCCGGTCGCACCGGTGAGAAACAGGTCGCCGACGGCACCGATGGGGAGGGGCTTTAGGTGGCGGTCGAGGATGTAGATTTGGGTGTTGGCGATGGGGCGGCCGATGAGGCGGAAATAACACAACAAACAACGATTAATAAGCAATTATCCCCCATTCACACTCATCAAATTCCGTGGATGCTTGTTTACCAGGATATCTTTTTGCTTGGCGCTTGAGACATGGGTATATATCTCCGTGGTTACGATCGAACTATGGCCAAGTATTTTTTGGATATAACGAATGTCAACATCCTGCTCCAATAATAATGTGGCAAAAGAATGTCTAAACATATGCGGGGTGATGTGCATGTCAATCCCGAATAAGCGCGTATATTTGCAAATCATGAAGCGGACGGACTGTTCCGACAGCCTGTTTTTGAGGCGATTGACGAAAAAGAAACCGACCGACACGATTTCACTTGTGAAGGCGTCTTTGTAGCGCGCCAACGCCGACACCACCTCGGGATTGCCGATCTGTATGAGCCGCTCTTTTGCCCCCTTTCCATAAACGAGAATGACCTGGCTGTCCAGATTTACGTCGGAGGATTTTAGCGCACACAGCTCGGATATGCGGATGCCGGTCGCGAAAAGGAGTTCGATGACGGCGATGTCACGCAGACGACAGCTCGCTTGGAAAGGTGACGTAGCCAAGCCTTTTTGTTGGTGCAGATTTGCCAAAAAGGTCTGGATGACATGAAATGGGACGGTTTTAGGCAGGGGTTTTGGTTCGCGGAAACGCACGTCAATTTTATGGAAAGGATTAGCTTCCAGTAGCCCACGGTACTCCAGATGCTTGAAAAAGGCTTTCAAGCTGGCGATTTTTCGCTTTATGCTCTTTGGCGCATATCGGCTGTGCAACAGCGTGATATAGTCGTCCACACATTCCGCTCGGAAAGCGGCATCGGCAGGGATGGCTTTGAGGTACTGAGTAAGGTCGATGCGGTATGCCTTCGTCGTTTTCTCGCTCAAGCGCTTGCGGCACTTGCAGTATTCCAGATAATCATTGATGAAATCGTTTAATTCATTCATTTTGCACATCCCTTCTTTGGTATTTTTCCAATAAAAATGATCGCGATATTACATTCATGGAGCAATCATATCATCGGATGAGGAAATATGTGAGCGTGGTGTTAAATCGCCCGCTACATATAATGAGAACTATCGCTCGATTGCTGTATTGACGGCGTTAAAAGGATATGTTAGATATGAAGTGGGTCGGTTTAGGGGTCGGCACGCACCATCTCATCAAACCCGACGAGCATGACATTTCCCATTCCCGCCGCCTGCTCCTCTTTAAGCAAACGCAAGAGATACTGCTTGCAGATTTCCTCAAACACAGCCCCCATAAATAAGGGGAGCTGCGGCTCGATCAGTCCATAGGCTTTATCCGGCTGTCCCATTGTTATGAGTGACACATGGGACTGGACAAAGCGGTACCAATTTTGTGGTTATTTCCGACAGACGCGAGGCTCCCCGCGCAATAGCGCCTATTATGGAATTGTACTGCACCGCTATTTGCTATATCGCAAACTACTAGTTTATAACATAGCAAACCGTCCATGTCGATGAGTTTTCGTGTTTTTTAGAAAATTTTCCAGAAAAATACCACAATATCCGCGAAAGCAAAGCGGAAAAGATGTGATCCCCCCTACCCGACCACCAACCCCACTGCCTCCTCACAGCCCAAGGCGATATTCATGCACTGCACCGCCGCCCCTGAAGCCCCCTTGCCGAGGTTGTCGAAGGCCGCGCACAGGACGATACGCTCGTCGTGGCCGGTCAGGTAGATGTACAGATCGTCGCGTCCCGCCATCTCATTACCGCCCAGAAAGGCGGGCGCATTGCTATCGTCAGGCAGCGGAGCGACCTTTACCAGTCCCGCTCCGGCATAATAATCCATGTAAAAATCATGTAATGCCCGCAAGCCCCCCGTCGCGGCCAGCCCTGTCCCGTATATCGGCACCGACACGACCATGCCGGCATAATAATCAGCGATGACCGGAGAAAAAAGCGGTTCGCGGGCGAGGGCGCAGACCTTTGTCATCTCCGGCAGGTGCTTGTGGCGCTGACCGAGGGCATAGAGCCTCGGCGCGTCATAGCAGGCGTCGCGCCCCTCGTCCTCGTATTCGGCGATCACCTTTTTGCCGCCGCCGCTATAGCCGCTGATAGACGTGACGGCGAACGGATAATCCGCCGCCAACAGACCGGCTTTTACTAGCGGGAAAATCAGGGCGATAAAGCCCGTCGCGTGGCAGCCCGGTACCGATATGCGTCGGCCGGTGGCGATATTTTGCCTATGGGCGGCCGACAGTTCGGGGAAGCCATAGCTCCAGCCGTCGGCCACACGGTGCGCCGTCGAGGCGTCGATGACGACGGTTTTTTCATTCTCAACCAAGGAAACCGATTCCCTTGCCGCCTCGTCGGGCAGACAGAGAAAGGTCACGTCGGACGCGTTGATCAGCCGCCGCCGCTCGTCGGCGTCCTTGCGTTTGGCCGGGGCTATGGCGAGGACTTCGATGTCGTCCCGCCCCGCAAAACGCTCGTATATCTTCAGTCCTGTCGTGCCCTCGCTACCATCGATAAAAATCTTGTGTTTCATACGACCTCATTTCAATCGCGTCTGCCGCCCTCGCAGGCCGCACTAAGTTGACAAAACCCGCCCTAGCCACTAGAATGATACCACAGTACGGTCACGAAAGCAAAAAGGAAATCCGATGAAAAAATCCCTCCTATCCTCATTCGCCGCCACATTCGGCGACAGCGGCGGCGCCAAGACATACTTCGCTCCCGGCCGCGTCAACCTGATCGGTGAGCATACCGACTATAACGGCGGCCACGTCTTTCCCTGCGCCCTGACGATGGGCACATACGGCGTCGCCCGCAGGCGGGACGATGACCGGCTGCGTTTTTATTCGCTCAATATGCCGGAACAGGGTATTATTGAGGCGTCGGTGGATGACTTGCGGGTAGGCGCTCTTGACAAAAAAAAGGACTGGGCCAACTACCCGCTCGGCGTGGTCTGGGCCTTTGGTGCAAGCGGCCATACGATAGCGCAGGGTTTTGACCTGCTCATCGATGGCAGTATCCCTAATGGCGCCGGCCTGTCGTCGTCGGCTTCGCTCGAAGTACTGACCGCCTATATCCTGCGCGACCTCTTTGCCCTGCCCGTCACGAATCAAGAGTTGGCTCTCTTAGGACAAAAGGCCGAAAATGAGTACATCGGCGTCAACTGCGGTATCATGGACCAGTTCGCCATCGCAATGGGGCGGGCGGGTCATGCCATCTTTCTTGACACTGCCGACCTGTCCCACACCTACGCCCCGCTCGACCTCGCCGGGGCAAAGATCGTCATCGCCAACAGCAACAAAAAACGCGGCCTCGCCGATTCCAAATACAATGAACGCCGCAGCGAATGTGAGCAGGCGCTAGCCGAACTGCAAACCGTGATTCCTGTCAGCTCCCTCGGCGATTTGAGCGAAGAGGACTTCGAAAAACATAAATCGGCCATCAAGGATGAAGTCTGTATGCGTCGAGCCAGACATGCTGTCTATGAAAACCGCCGGACGATACGGGCGGTAGCAGCTCTGAAAGCGGGCGATATTGACTCATTCGGTCAATTGATGAATCAGTCGCATATATCCCTGCGCGACGATTACACAGTCACCGGTGCCGAGCTAGACGCCCTAGTCGGCGAGGCGTGGCAAGCAGAGGGCGTGATCGGATCGCGGATGACCGGGGCCGGCTTCGGCGGTTGCACGGTCAGTATCGTCCGCGAGGAAGCGGTGCCTGACTTCATCAGCACGGTCGGTCTGGCCTACCAGGCAAAGACCGGCCTGACAGCGGATTTTTATATCGTCGAAACCTCCGGCGGCCCGTGTGAACTGTGAACCCCCTTAGCCCTTAGGAGCTACCCATGATATCGCAAACCTACAAGGCCATGCTCTCCGGCAAATCCGTCATCCGCGAGTTAGCGGAGTTCGCCGCCGCTCGCGGGGCCGCGATCGGCTACGAAAATGTCTTCGACTATAGCCTCGGCAATCCCTCCGTCCCCGTTCCCGACCGCTTTACTGACACGATGGTCGAGCTTTTGCGGACCAAGCCCTCCCGCGAGCTGCACGGCTACAGCCCCAGCCTCGGCATCCAGGCGGTGAAAGAAAAGATCGCCGCCGACCTAAACCGTCGTTTCGCGATCGACTATCAGGCTGGCCATATCTTTATGACCAGCGGTGCCGCCGGAGCCTTTGCCCACGCCGTCCGCTGCGTCGCCGCTCCCGGCGACGAGGTACTGGTCATCGCCCCTTTTTTTCCCGAATACGCCCCCTATATAAACCTGAGCGGCGCCCTTATGCGGATAGTCCCGGCTGACACTAGCGACTTCCAGATCGACTTTGCCCATCTGGAAGCGATGCTGACAGAAAAGGTCGCCGCCGTCCTCATCAATACGCCCAACAATCCCTCCGGGGCGGCGTATAGCGCCGCCACCCTGCGAAAACTCGCCGCCCTTTTGTCGGCCAAGCAGGAGGAGTATCGCCGCGATATTTACCTGATATCCGACGAGC
>Ga0099364_10009102_pt1 | contig 13840 bp, 10 predicted proteins | sample TergutTh196P3_FD_73070 | JGI IMG/M metagenome (GOLD analysis project Ga0099364, IMG submission 73070) | Microcerotermes parvus P3 segment gut microbial communities from Pointe-Noire, Republic of the Congo - Th196 P3 | ecosystem: Host-associated > Arthropoda: Insects > Digestive system > Gut ...
AACCAATAACTCCGCCTTGGGAGCCACCCTGAAATTTATCGCTCCACCCTCATACTTCGTATGCACATAATCATAGCCACGCAAACCAAAGGCGTGGTACAGTAAACTCGTGGACATAGGCTTTGCTCCATGTGAATTCTGGCTGTCAACTCAGCATTCACATTGCAACCTATGTCCACTCTTTTGTCAAAAGTTTCCTTAGTGAGGAACGAAAGGAGTTGGCCGGCGATGGCGAGGCCCCCACCGAGCCAGAGCCGTCGCCGGCCAACGGGGCTTCGGCCTCATAACCCCACCCAAACGGCCAACAACTCAGAAAATAGCCCAAAACGAGTCTGCTTAAAATTTGGCCAAGTACGCTTCAGCCGGATGAACCATAATAATGTAGTCGCCGGGTGTTTTGGGTGCTTTTTTATACTTTGGGTTGCCCCATTAACGATTCTTTTCTTAATGTATTTATTCAGTGCGGGTTCTGTTTCAGCGGTAAAAAATGTAACTCTAAATGAGATGATGACGTTTGGATATTATCCTCAAGCGATATTACCCGGCGGGCTTAGCGGAGATGATAAGCTAGGCAGGCTGCTCTCAAGGGATAAGAATTTGAAGAATTTGAAAATAGAGAAAGTGTCGCCTTTGAATTTTGATAAATATATAATTAAAAAATATCCAGATATGATCGTTCAAAGGACTACTGATATTTGGGGAAGCGAATTCAGAGAAGTTCAAAAAATGCATAAAAGAGCTGCTGATGAACTTTCTAAATATTTTGATTTTGTAATTGTAAGTTTTATAACGGATGATGTAATGTACGTTTATGTATTTATTGTCTTGAAAGGCCAGTTTTGGAGAACTTTAATTGAACTTTATAAAGAAGACCAGGATCGACTTCCGGTAAGACCTTGGGCTCAATATTTTGGGCTTTATGAAGTCTTTAGTAAACAACTTCAGGCTCCTGCAAAGAAATGAAGGAAATGACCTATGAGCGCAAATCTTCAACAAATAATGAGGAAATACGATTTTGGGGAATCACAATTATTCTTTTCCCCCAGAATTCCAGGTGTAAAACTTTCAAACGCTATTGCCGCCTATGCACAAACGGAATCATCTAGAGAAGTGATTGCCTTACTGGACGACACGGTTTTCGGTGGTGCGAAAGACGGTCTACTATTGACAAGAAAAGGGCTTTATTTTCATGAAATGTTTGGCGCCCCGCTCTTTATTAGATTGGAGGATATTAAAGATATAAGTATAAAAGACAAAGATATTTATGTCAATAATGCAAAGTGCTTAACTTGCAGTTTGCTTTCTAAAGAATATATGCCAATGCTGGCCTCGCTTCTTTCTGAACTTGTTGGCGTACTTCGAGAGGAAGAAAATAATATAGCCTATGAAATGAAAGAAGAACCGTTGAGCCAGGCCGGTACAAAACATGAAAACATTGCAGAGGAAATGATATCATCCCTTATCGTAGATAAAAAAATAGATGACGATAAAATTAAAGAAATATTCAATAAATATAGCTTTGACGATTTAAAAGTCTATTTTTCGCCGGAAATTCCTGAAAAGAAACTAAAAAACGCCATTGAGGCCTATGCTTACGACCTTGAGCCGGACGATGTGATATTGCTGCTGGATGAAACCCTATTGGGAGGCGCTAAAGAAGGGATGCTCGTGTCAAGTGAAGCTATATACTTTCATGAACTTTTAACAAAGCCAGTAGTGGTGAAAATAGCTGATATTGAGAACGTAAGCACTAATGATAACAGCATTGTTGTTAATGGCAAACCTGTATTCAAAACGACTATGTTTGACAAAAAATATTTGCCGGCATTCGCAAAAATGCTTAATCAAATAGTTGAAGAATGCGCGGCCAGCATTCTTGACGATGAAATAATCACCGCAAGGAAAGTTTTCCAGGAGCTTAATTCACGGAATGAGCATTTTTTCTTTAAATTGTACCATAAAATGCCCAAGTCGACAGGAGCATATTTGCTATTAAAGCTTGTATTTCTTTTCTCAAAAACCGTTTCAGATCGTATGCCCAAGAATAAATCCACCTTTTTACTTGCAACCAGTGATTGTGTGGCACATGAGCTCATAATTTATTTCCATATCCGAGGCATGTTTTTGACACAGCAAGCTTTCATTAACAATGATAATTTGGAATCATTTATGGCTTTATATGGGGGTGTAGTATATGAAGAAATTCTTAAGCCATTTTATAAATTCAAAATTTCAAAAAATAGTTCGGCAAGTACATTGAAAACGATGGCTTTACAAATAAATTATGAAAAAACTATAGAGTCTGTTTTAGATCATAGAATGCAATGGTATTCATTTGATTTTACTGATTTGAAGGCCAACGCAAACCAACTGGGTTCATTAATTTGCCATTTGTTAGTAAACAATTTAGGAAAATGCAATTTAGATGCTCTTTTACTCGACGCAGGTTCTACGGCTTCTTCTGAGTTGGAGAATCAAATATATAAAACATGCGAAGCGGTATTTGAGGTTATTTCTGATGAACTTAACCCGTTTCTAAATCGGTGTGATCCTTTATTAGAGAAAATTATTAAAAAAATTTTGGAGGTTTACCTTAAAAAATGAGTAAACATTCCAGAAAGCATCCTTCTGCCGGATGACCCAAAATCGCACTATTGGAGAGCATGTCCATTTTTTGTCAAATAGTTCAATATATTATCGCCGCATACGCATTCATCGGATGAACCATTTTTTTGGTATTGAGAATGGCGGCCCATTTGGCTTATAATAATAGGCGAGGCAACACTGATTAACGGTCTTTTTGTCCGCCGCCCGCGTCTGAATCGTCCCGTGCGAAGTTCCGGCACTCGTCTCCCCGGCCGGCCGGCCAAAACCCTCATTAGTCAGCTTTTCCTTCAAGCCGCTTTCAAAAAAGGAGACCAGGCAATGAGCGTCAGCCGGGCCAATAAAGCTAAAAAGGCGAAAAAAGTTTTAAAGCGCCTGAAAATGGAACCAATCAGGGACATTGAAAGAGTTAAAATAACGGATCCTTCAGACCTGGCCGACCTCAAAGCCATCCACGACAATTTTCCGTCCGGCCGGTTGAATTGGGATTTCAGAACTCCCGGCCAGGTCGGCCTGCCCCTGGAAAAAGTGGCCTCTGAGGGCGGAAAAGTATTAAGCCTTTTTTTAAACGACCCGGCCCTGACCCAAAAGCCCTGGCCCATGCCCTTTTTGAAGGCCGCCTCCGAGGCCGGTTTCCAAGTCCTTCTGGATGCCCCCGAGGAGGAGGAGGAGGAGTACCAAAGAGAACTCGACGACCCGGGCGAAAAGGCGGCGCTAAGGGAGTTCTGCCATATAAATGAGCTGCCTGAAGAACTTTCGGCTAAGATTTTCAGTGGCCGGATCACGCCCTCCGGGATGGGGATGCTCGTGAGCGGCGGCCGCCTGGTGGGGCTGGACGTGCCTTCGGCTAAAATCAAAAACCTGTCCCCCTTGGCCAATTTCCCCAAATTGAGATTTCTTCGCCTGGCTGACAACCAAATCAGCGACTTGACCCCTTTAGCCGGTTTGACCGGCCTCACCGAGTTGAATTTACGAAAAAATAGAATCCGCGATTTGGCCCCCTTGGCCCGGATTACTTTGCTGAATGAACTGATCTTGGATGAGAACCAGACCTGCGACCTAAGCCCCCTGGCCGGTCTTAAGCGCTTGGAGTATTTGAGCCTGACCGGCAACGAGAACAGTGATCCGGCCCCCTTGGCCAAAATACCCAGGCTGCAGTACCTGGCCCTGGAGAACAACAAGTTCGAGGCCCGGTCATTGGGGGTCCTGGCCGACCTGTCCTTCCTGGAAACACTGTGGCTGGACGGCAATAATCTGGCCGATCTTGGCTTTCTATCCGCCTTGGCTTCTTTGGATGAACTGTCCCTGGACAACAGCCAGGCCGGCGACCTGACCCCGCTGGCCGAACTGCGGGAACTGAGGTTTCTTTCCGCGGAAGACAACCTGATAAGCGACCTTGGGCCGCTGGAACGTTTGGCCAACCTGAAAGCCTTGCATTTGTCCGGCAACCAGGTCGGCGATCTTTCCCCTTTGGCCGGCTTGACCGATTTAAGAATATTGTACTTGTCCAGGAATAATATCCATGACCTTGGGCCCCTGGCCGGCTTGACCGAGCTGAAGGTGCTGCACCTTGAGAATAATCCCTTAGGCGATCTGACCTCTCTGGCCGGCCTGGAAACCCTGAAGGATGTATGCCTGGGCCGGACGGCCGCGGTTCGCATAGAGCAATAGAGCTTAGTGCTCTAATCCCAATTTTCCGAATTTAAGCTGCGCTGAAATTCCTTGAGCCGGGCCTGCCTTTGGCGAAAATCAGGCAGCACGCTCTCGACAATCGCCCAAAATTTCTCCGAATGGTTCATCTCCATCAAGTGCGCCAGTTCGTGGACGACAACATAATCAATAACGCTGTCTTCGACCATGATAAGCCGCCACGAGAAGTTGATGTTTTTCCCGGCCGAGCAGCTCCCCCAGCGGGTTTTAGCGGGGTTCACCTTGACGGCCGCCGGGCGTATCCCTATTTGCTCCGCGTAATGGAGCACCCGCTGAGTGAAATGGATCTTGGCGAGCCGTCGGTAAATTTGAACGCAGACGGTCTTGATTTTTTCCGGCGTTAAATTAGGCGGGAAATAGAAAACCGCGCCGTCGTAACCGGCCAGCGTTCCGTCTCGTTCCGTAATGGCGCGCCGCGCTCCACGCAGGGCAATCGTATCGCCGTAGTTAAGCGCGAACTTCTCCCGGTGTTCCGATTGCTTTTGCGATTTGGCCAGCCTCTCCGTTATCCATTTTTCTTTTGAGGCCACGAAACGGTCAATATCCCGCCTTGACATTTTTAGCGGCGCGCGGACTTCCACGCCGCCGTTGCGAACATACAAGGCCACTGTTCTTCGCTTCGAGCGGGTCAGGGTATAGTTTCTAATGGCGCCCATGCATCCTGCGGCCTTTCAAGTTGAATACGGCCAGGCTGGCTAAAATCACGGCGCCCCCGATAAGGGTTCCGGCGCCGGGGGTCTCGGCCAGTACCAGGTATTCCAAGAGCAGGGCCAAAAAAGGGGTCAGGTACATGTAGTTTGCGACCGTGCTGGTTCCAGAGGCGATGGCCAGGGCCCTGGCCCAAAGAAGGTAGGCCAGGGCGCTGGGAAAAACGCCCAGAAAAACGACCACGGCCGCATAACCCGCCGAAGCCGCGCGCCATTCTTCGGCCGCCTCCGGCGCGCTCCAGGCCAAAAGGAAGGTGGCGGCCAAAAAACTGTAGGCCGTGATGATCAGCGAATCGTGGACGGCGGTCAGCTTGCGCTGAATGATGTTGTAAAGGCTTATCAAGACGGCGGCCAGAAGCATCCAGAAGAGGCCGTGGGAAAAGGTAACCGAACCCTCCCCCAGCATGAGGAGGGCCACCCCGGCGAAAGCCGAGAGCATGGCCCCCCAGCCGGCGGCGGTCAAGGCTTCCCCAAAAAAGCGCCGGGCGATGAGAGCGGTAATTATGGGCGCCGTCGAGATGACAAGGCAGCTGGTGGTCGGGTTGAGCAAGGCCGAGCCCTTGTTGAAGGCCAAAAGGTAGAGCGCCAAACCCGTGGCCCCGGAGAGGATGAACCAGGGCAGATCAGCCGCCCGGGGAAGCGGCGACTTTTTCAAGGCCATAACCGCGGCCAAAACCGCGGCGGCAATGGCGGAGCGTAAAAACCCCAGGCCGGCGGCGGAAAAATGCCCCAGGGCTATTTTGGTGAAGACATAGGCCGAAGACCACAAAAGCACGGTGGCGAAGGCATAAAAGTGGCTGGAGCCAAGCATTTAATCCTTTTGCCCCAGGATGGCCAGGAGCCCCTTATCCGGGGCCAGGAAATGTTCGGCCGCGGCCCGCAGCTCTTCGGCGGTCACCTTCTCAATGGCCGCCAGGTGCTGTTCATCATGGTCCAGCCCCAGGCCGTAAAGAGTGTTCAGAAGGGCCAGCCCGGCCCGGCTGGAGACGGTCTGCCGGCTGATCTTGGCCGTACCCGTCAGGTAGCGCTTGGCCCCCTCCAGTTCCTCGGGGCTGATGGTTTCAGTCCTGTACCTCTGGATCAGGTCCGAAAAACCTGCCCGGGCCGCCTCGACCTTCGAGGGGTCGGTGGCGATGTAGAAGCGGAAGGAGCCCGTGTTCAGGCCCTGGTCGTAGCCGGCGAAAACCGTATAGGCCAGGCTCTTTTGGTCCCTCAGTTCCCGGAACAGGGGCCCGGACATGCCCGAAAGATAGGCGGCCAAGACATCCAGGGCCGGGCCTTCGGGAGCCCCCAGGCCGGGGGCCTGAAAACCCAGTACCAGGTGGGTCTGGGCCCGGTCCAGGGCCTCGGTGACCGGGGCCGGGTTGGTCAGGGGCTGGGGAGGGCCGGGGATGCCCACCGCCGCGCAGCCTTCATTGGGCCGCCAGCCGGCCAGGAGCTTTTCCATCTCTCCCCGCACCTGGTCCGGGTCCACATCGCCGGCCACGGCCAGGATGGTTTGACCCGGACAGACCAGCCGGTCGTAAAGGTTTTTGAGATCCTCCGCCTTGAAAGAGCCCACGGAATCCAAGGTTCCCAACTGGTCCCGGCTGTAGGGGTGCCCGCCGGGGTGGAGATGGCGGTCCAATAGGCGGAAGACCCGGCCGGGGAGGTGTTCGTCCCGGGCCCTTATCTGGGCCAGGGATTCCGGCCTCACCCTTTCGACGTCTTCGGCGGCGAAGGCCGGCCTGGTCAGGACTTCGGCCCAGAGCGCCAGGCCCTCTGAAAAGTGGGTCGAGAGAAAAGAGGCGTTGAGCCCCACCGAGTTGCGGCCGGAAAAGGCGGTGATGGAAGCGCCGATATCTTCGGCGGCCCGGGCCAGGGTCGGGGCCGGCTTGGTCTCGGTGGCCTTGGCCCAGACCGAGGCCATGAAGTGGCTGAGGCCGTTTTGGCTTTCGGTTTCAGCCAGAAGCCCGCCCAAGGAGGCGGCCCGGACCGTCACCAGGGGCAGGGTGGCATCGCGCATCACCAGGAGGCGCGGCCCGTTTTCAAGGCGCATCTCCTGAAAGGCCGGCCGGGTTTTAATCTCGGCCGCGGCCTCGCGGGGCCTTAAGGCGGCCAGGGCCAGCCCGGGCAAACCCGTAAGATCCGCCTCTTCCCGGCCCGGCAGCATGACCACCAGGGAAAGGTTTTCCGGCCGGAAGAGACGGGCGGCATTCTCCGCCAATTCAGGGGCCCCGAGGCGGTTCCAGAGGGGCAGGTAGGCGTCCCTGAGGCGCCAGTCGCCATAGAGCCTTTCAAACCTGGCCAGGATGGAGGCCAGGCCCGAGGCGCTCTCCTGGCCGGTCACAAAACCCATTTCGGCCAGGGACCGGATCCGGGCCAGCTCGTCGCCGGCCGGGGGGGCCGTGGTCAAGCGGGTCAATTCCTCCAGGATGGCCGTGATCGCCGGGACGACTTTGTTCGTTTCGGTTTCGGCGCTGATGATGAAAAGCCCCTGGTGACGGGGCGTGTGGTTGTAGGCTGAAATCTCGGTGACCAGGTTTTTTTCGTCCTTGATAATCTCCACGAGGCGGCTGGCCTTGCCTTCGGTCAGGACGGCGGCCAAAAGGTCCCGGGCCTCCAGGCCGCCGCCGGGCGGTTCGCGAAAGCCCAGGGTGATTTTGGCCAGGGCCGCCTTTTCACTTTTAATCAGGCGTACCACCGGCCCTTCGGCCGGGGGGAGGGCCGGCGTTGGCGGAGGGGCCAGGGGTTTTTTAGGCGGGGAGAGCCCGCCGAAGAATTCTTCGATGGGGGCGGCTAAGGCGGCCCGGTCAAAGCCGCCGGTGACCACCAGGACGGCGTTGTCCGGACGGTAGTGTTTTTGGTGAAAGGCCCTGGCCACGGCCACCGTGGCCTGGCGGACGGTATCCTCAAAGCCGATTATCGGGCGGCCGTAGGGGTGGTCGGGATAGGCCGCGTGGAACAACGCCTCGAACAGGACCAGGTCGGGCATATCCTGGCGGCGCTTGATCTCCTCAATGACCACTTCCTTTTCCAGGCGGTATTCCTTGGGGTCATAGAGGGGGGCGAAAACCAGGTCCGACAGTATGTCCAGCCCCAAGGGGGCCTTTTCCGAGGGCAGGCTGAGATAATAGACGGTGCTGTCGTTTCCGGTGGAGGCGTTGATTTCGCCGCCGTTATGCTCGGCCAGGGCGGTGGCCGTTCCGGCGGGGTGGCGGCGGCCGCCCTTGAAGGCCATATGTTCCATGAGGTGGGCCAGTCCGTATTCCTGACGGCCGGATTCGTCGGCCGAGCCGGTTTTGATCATCACTCTCAGGGAAACCACCGGGTTGCCCGGCTGCTCCGCCAGGATGACCTTCAGGCCGTTCGACAGGAGGAAGCTTTCTTCAGTTGCCCCCCAAACCCGGGCGGGCATCAAGAGCCCTCCCAGGACCATCAGCCCTAAGGTTCCGGCGAAATGCAAAAAATTCATGATGTCCTCAATTTAGAAGGTCAAAGCCGGGGGCGGACCGCTCAAGCCGGCGGCCTCGCGCAGCTCGCCGGCCTTGGTCGTGGCTTCCCAGGTGAATTCCGGCTCACTGCGCCCGAAGTGGCCGTAGCTGGCCGTCTTTTCATAAATGGGCCGCTTGAGGTTGAGGAAGTTGATCATCTCGGCGGGCTTGAAGGAATAGACCCGGCGGAGGGCCTGGGCTATTATGGCGTCGTCCACCAGTCCGGTGCCGAAGCTGCGGGCCATGACCGAAACCGGGTCGGCCAGCCCTATGGCGTAGGCCAACTGCACTTCGCAGCGTTCCGCCAGGCCGGCGGCCACCACGTTTTTGGCGGCCTGACGGGCCATGTAGCAGGCGCTGCGGTCAACCTTCGATGGGTCCTTGCCCGAAAAGGCCCCGCCGCCGTGGCGGCCCCAGCCGCCGTAGGTATCAACGATTATTTTGCGGCCGGTCAGCCCGCAGTCGCCCATGGGCCCGCCGATGACGAAGTTGCCGGTGGTATTGACGTGGAGCTTGGTGTCGGCGTCCAGGAGGTGGGCCGGGATGGATTTTTTGATGACCTCCTCAATGATGGCCTCCCGGATCTTGCCCTGGGATATCCCCGGGGCGTGCTGGGAGGCGACGACCACCGCCTCCACCCGCCGGGGGCGGTCGTTTTCATATTGCACGGAAACCTGGGATTTGCCGTCGGGCCTTAAGAAGTTGAGCGTGCCGTTCCGGCGGACTTCGGACAGGCGCCTGGTCAGCCTGTGGGCCAGGTGGATGGGGAGGGGCATCAGGGCCTCGGTCTCGGCGATGGCGTAGCCGAACATCAGCCCCTGGTCCCCGGCCCCCTGCTCACGGCCTTCCTTGACGTCCACGCCCATGGCGATATCCGGGGATTGCTTGCCGATGGCGTTGAGGATTGAGCAGGTGTGCCAGTCAAAACCCATGCTGGAATCGTTGTAGCCGATGCGGGCGATGGTGCGGCGCGCCACTTCGGGAAGATCGACCCAGCATTGGGTGGTCAATTCGCCGGCGATGAGGACCAGGCCGGTGGTGACCAGTGTTTCGCAGGCCACCCGGCCGTTCGGGTCGCAGGTCAGGATGGCGTCCAGCACCGCGTCGGAAATCTGGTCGGCTATTTTATCCGGGTGTCCTTCCGTGACGGATTCCGAAGTGAAGAGAAAGTTTTCCGGTTTCATGATTGCTCCTTCACATGCCAATGCGGCATACTTTCAATAATATGGAGTCTATTATTCCGTCGTTATAAAGTCAAGCGGGTGTTGTGGCCGTTGGATGAATATGCTAAAGTGCGGCAGTCGCGCATGCGCCCGTAGCCCAACCGGATAGAGCAACGGCCTTCTAAGCCGTGGGTTGCAGGTTCGAGCCCTGCCGGGCGCGCCAATAAAGTGCAGAACTTTCATCAAAAGACCTGATCACAGTTTCAATCTCGGCCGCTTTTTCGGCCGCCAGTTCCGGCCGGCCCCGGCTTTCCAGGTTCAGCCGGATCAAGGGTTCCGTGTTGGAAGCCCGCAGGTTGAAGCGCCAGTCAGGCATTTCCAGGCTCAGTCCGTCCAGGCGATCCAACCGCAGGGCGCCCGGGCCGTACCTGGCCTCCACGGCTGCCAAGAGGGCCGCGGCATCGGGGGCGATATAATTCAGTTCCCCGCTACAGGGAAAGAGGGCCTGGCGCTCGGCGGCCAAGGCCGAGAGGGGGAGATTTTTGCGGCCCATGAGTTCCAGCACCAAAAGCCAGGGGATCATGCCGCTGTCGCAGAAGCCGAAATCGGCAAAATAATGATGGGCGCTCATCTCGCCCCCATAGACGGCGCCGGCCGCCCGCATGGCCGCCTTCATGAAGGCGTGGCCGGTTTTGGAGACAATGGGCCGGCCGCCGGCCCGCTCCACAACGTCAATGGTGTTCCAGGTAAGGCGTGGATCGTGGATAATGGCGGCCCCGGGGTGTTTTTCCAAAAAAACCTCGGCCAAGAGGCCCACCAGGTAATAGCCCTCAATGAATTCGCCCTTTTCGTCGAAAAAGAAACAACGGTCGAAATCGCCATCCCAGGCCAGGCCCAAATCGGCCCCATGAGCCCTCACGGCCTCGGCCGTAGAAGCCCGGTTCTCCGGCAGCAAGGGGTTTGGCAGGCCCAAGGGGAAGGTCCCGTCAGGTTCCCAGCCGATTTTTATGAATTCCATCGGCGCCCCCCGGGCGGCCAGGGCCTGTTTCAGCAAATCCAGCACCGGCCCGGCCGTGCCGTGGCCAGGGTTGGCCAAAATTTTCAGGGACGGCAGCCTTTGGGGGTCGATATAGCCCAGGAGATGCTCGATATATTCGGCTTTGAAATCAGCCGGCGAGAGGCCGCCCCGGGCCGGAACCGGGCTGAAACCGCCGGATTCAGCCAAGGCGCGTATGGCTGAAAAATCTCCCTCACTCAAGGGGCGGGCGCCCCGGCCGATGAATTTAATGCCGTTGTCGGTCAGGGGATTGTGGCTGCCGGTGACGGCCAGTCCGCCATCTAGGTTCCGGCTGAAGGCGGCGAAATAGACTTCCTCGGTGCCGGCCAGGCCGATATCCAAAACAGCGGTCCCGGCCTGCCGCAGGCCCTCAATGAGGGCCTCGGCCAAGCCGAAACTGGAAGGCCGCGCGTCACGGCCCACAACCACCCGCCTGGCGCCCAGGCGCCCCCCGAAGGCCCTCCCTACGCGTTCGGCAATGGCCTCGTTCAGCTCCTCACCCAATCGGCCGCGTACGTCGTAGGCTTTAAAACAGCTTAAGGGTTTCATAGGGCCGCACCTTATTCCATCAGTATAGCAGATAGCTCCTGGGGAAGCGAGACCGTCCATTGGCCCAAACAAAGGGAACTATATACTTAACTTTATTTTGTATAAAAATCAATAGATTACACTTAAAGCCGAAAAGATTGACTTTTTGATTATTTTATGCTTCAATATCGGAAGGTACTAGTAATACCTACAGCGGTCGCACGCCCGACAGCCGTGTCTTTTTTTTCTTCATAGAAACTGGCACGGCCGGGTGTGGACTGAATATAAAACCTTCTGGGAATAGGTCCGCAGTTCTGTAGCTGTTACTAGCGCCCGGCCTCTTTAATATTTGAGAGGCCAACCAGTTTTATTACTGGATGTGCTTGTGCCAGCATCTTTTTACAATTCTTTTCTTTTTCTCTTTATTAGCTTCATTACAGTATTATATCTTGTTCCGTCGCTCTTTCTGTTATACGGAAAGGGCTTTGCCATTTTGGAACATAACAGTAGGAAATAAAGTTATGGCTCTTGTTACTTGTCCAGAATGCGGTAAAGATATTTCTGATTCTGCTATTACCTGTCCGAATTGCGGCTTTGATATGGAAAAGAAAGCAATTTGTGAAGAATGCGGAAAAGAAAAACCCGAAAGTTCAATAATCTGCCCCAACTGTGGTTTCTCAAAACAGACTGTAACTGTAAATGGCGAAAAAAAAGAAGGATGCCTTCAAAGTTTTATTGGTTTTTTAGGTATTGGTGTTTTTTTATATTGTGTATTATCATAGATGTTAATCCTTTCATAGCATTTTCTGTACTACTTATAGCAATATGTATAATTGCTTTAATAGTTTTTATAGTTTCCGTGCTTTTCGAAAAAATACGAAATAAGGAGAAAGAGTAATTATGTCTATTGTAATTTGTCCTGATTGCGGGAAAGAGAAATCAGATAAGGCCCCTAGCTGTCCGCATTGTGGCTACCAAGCAAAATCAGGTTGCTCTAAGGTTGCTCGCGGAATCATAGAATGGGTCGGTACAATTATAGCTTTAATTATATTAGGTGTTCTTTACTTAATATTCTTCCAAAAGTAGATTTTTAACATTATGAGACATCTAAAATATTTTTAATATGCTTAGAGCTATGGAAATGGGCGGAAATTCTTCTACTGTCACTGATTATGTCATTATCAATTTAGAAAGAAGCCAAGAAAATACAGCTAGTCAATTACGTAAAGGTCATCAAGTTGCGGTAAGATGTAAAGATGTTGAAAGAATAATCGGCTTTGTTAATGCGTCTGGTTGCGTTTTTACCGACTGGTAACAAATAACCATAATTTTAAAAATCTACCTTTTTATAGAGAGTTTTTTGTATTTAGCGAATCAAACCTTAGCTATTTTTTATGGCGAAGTCATAATTGAGCCATTATCACCGACAGCAACGAACAGCCTTTTATCTTCGGCATAACAAACTGAAAACCACAAATTATTTGTGGCAGATTGCCTAGCTGTCCAATTAATACCATCGGGTGAAGTCATAACTCTATTACCAGTGCCAGAACTGGCTACAGCAACAAATAAGCCATTACCATAACAAACAGAAAACCAATAATTGTCTGCGGCAGGTTGTCTTAAAGTCCAATTAATGCCATCTGGTGAAGTCATAACTCTGTTGCCAGAGCCAAAATAAGCTACAGCAACAAATAAGCCATTACCATAACAAACAGAACTCCAATTATTATCTGCGGCAGATTGTCTTAAAGTCCAATTTATACCATCTGGCGAAGTCATAACTCTATTACCAGTGCCAGTAGTAGATACAGCAACAAATAACCCATTACCATAACAAACTGACCACCAATTATTATCTGCTGGAGATTCTCTTGAAGTCCAATTAATACCATCGGGTGAAGTCATAATTCTATTGCCAGTGCCATTATTAGCTACAGCAACGAATAAGCCATTACCATAGCAAACTGAATACCAACTATTATTTGCGGCAGACTGTCTTGTTGTCCAATTAATACCATCTGGTGAAGTCATAACTCGATTGCCAGAGCCATTAGTAGCTACAGCAACGAATAAGCCATTACCGTAACAAACAGAACGCCAATTATTATTTGCGGCGGATGTTCTTGAAGTCCAACTAGTCCCATTTGTAGAAGTCATAACTTTATTACCAGAGCCAGAACGAGCTACAGCAACAAATAAACCATTACCATAGCAAACTGAATACCACTCATTATCTGTGGCGGATGTTCTTGAAGTCCATTGAATCCCTGGCCCTTTAACTGGCGGAGAAGAAGGATAAAATTCTATAATCTCATTTTCTATACCTAAATAGCCTTTTTTAACTTGATGATTGACATTATCAATGCCAGAATATATATTATTAATCTGTTTTGATTGGTTATCAATTCCTATATATGCTTTAGGGGTTGACATAAAAACCTTTATAATTACTATTAAATTTGTTATGCAACGGGTATTTCTTTTTTTAAAATGGAATCAATAACTTTTCCAAAAATAGTTCTAATATTAGGGGGCATTTTTTCTTCTATTTTGCTTATATCAAACCTATTTGATGTATTTTGATTACTTTCCATT
>Ga0099364_10009103_pt1 | contig 13840 bp, 22 predicted proteins | sample TergutTh196P3_FD_73070 | JGI IMG/M metagenome (GOLD analysis project Ga0099364, IMG submission 73070) | Microcerotermes parvus P3 segment gut microbial communities from Pointe-Noire, Republic of the Congo - Th196 P3 | ecosystem: Host-associated > Arthropoda: Insects > Digestive system > Gut ...
CAAGTCTATATTTATAAATATCAAACCTATTTATATCAAAAATAGAGTTGTTGACTTGGAAATATAGTTGTGCAATATTAACTGAATCGGGGTGAATATATATTTTTGAATTAAAATTATTTATTTTCATTCCAATATTGTCATCAATGGATAAACTATTAACTATCACCGAATTACTATCATCATCATAAAAAATATCCATGTCAAGGATTAAATTATTGAAAAACAGCGTGTCGCTTAAAAAATTATTATCTTCAAAACTTTTGTTATGAAATTTCAGTTTTCCATCCCTAATTAGTATCCCTTCTAATGAATAGTTCCATTTTTGAGCATCGTCAATTTTAGATAAAGCATTGATTATAAAGTTGTAGTTCATCTCATCATCGTACTGCAACAGATTAACTTTTGGCGATTGTAAAATAAATTTCCCAAAAGAAACACTCTTTCTCTTAAAAGAAATTTTATCTATTCCTGTTCTTAGTTCGGGTGCAAAAAATATTGTATCTTCGTGTTGGTCGCAAATAAGAAAATCAGTAACGGTAATGCCCGACAGGGGTGAAATTAGAACTCTTTTTATTGCAACTTTTGCCTCTAAGTCGTACGACAACCTTTTGATTACTACGTTGGCAATATATGTCTGAACGGGCGGTAGTAATAGCAATAGAGATATAAGTGCAGGAAAAACTATTCCTACAACAATCAAACAAAGTAATACTTTGTAAAATTTCTTTAGATATTTTGTATATTTTTCTATTTTTCTCATTTATAATAGCGCACAAAAGTAGAGTAAAAACTGTATCCTTTGTTATTAGCGGGGTTGCGGCTATCTGAAATTTATAAAGTAACGTATTAGTAACGTGACTGACCATTTTTGCCACTTTGTCAGGTTTAATTTTATCATCATTCTTTTGTAAATTTTATGCAAAAATAATAAAAATTTCAATTCAAAATTTATTTCAGAAAAATAATAAGAAAAAAAATGTTTTGTGTAATACCAAACGTTATTTCATTAATCTATCGTTAAAAAACCGTTTTTAATTCAAATAAATACGATAGAATGTTCGTTTTTAATAGTTAATATCTCGCTTTTTAGTTTCAGAAAAAAAATAAATATAGTGAGGATTCTCACTATTTATGCAGTTTTTTAACTGACAGCCGAATTTTCGGCAGTGAACATTTTGTATAACGCATTTTGTATAATACATTTTTTATTCTTTATTTTTTATTTTTTAGGTTAAAATCCCCGTAGGATTGCAACCTAATCTCCGCATCCTTTTATTTGTGCGGTTTTTCGTGGTCGCTATTTTTCTACGGTAAGAATAACCGTAAGAAATTTTAAAAATGCACTATTTAACAAATTGACTGCCAATAAATTACAAGCGTTTTTCAGGCTTTTTAACGGCGCAAAATTGCTTTTTGGTATAATGCTGCCACTCCAATCGTAAAACGGCGCACAAATTGATAAAAATAGCCTTATTTTGAATATAACAGAGTAAGTATTTCAAAAAAAAGGGTGGCATTATAGCCACCCCCGATTACGGTCGCAAACTCTCCCGCCAATCCTCTTCCCACTCATCGTAGTAATCTCTTGCCTCCTCTTCCAATTCTTTGACAAGTTCGTGACGTTCAAAATTCAAACAACGATCTACCTCATCTTCGAGGAGATCAGCACTAATGCTGCCTTTTTCACGTTGTCTTATTTCATCACGGAGTATCAAAAGGCGGTCGGGGAGTACATCTTCGATCCACTCCGCTGCCTTAGCCGCACAATATTCGGCGGCTGTATTATACTTTTTCATAAAAAAAATATTAAATGTTATGGTGAAGGACTTTCCTTACCTGCCTCACCGTACCGTACCGTAATCGGTCGCAAAGATAATAATTATTTTTCTAACTCATCTATTTTATACACAAGGAAATATATTAGCCTGTGCATTTTGAATATAACAGAGTATTGATGGACTCCAAAAGATTAGCAATTTTAATAAAGATATCAATTAACTCCTGCGGACATTGGTTGACGGTTATGTTAATATCTGACCCGCTTACATTGCTACCTATAACCGTACTTGTACTTACATCCCCGATTGTCTGCTTGTTTATCATATTGTCGTTACCCTGCTGAACCGAGCCATGAATCTCGCTGTCAGTTATATCATTATCACTGTTCATCCGTTATATGTTAATCTATTTGCTATTTCAAGTTGAATTACATCGTATGTAATTTTACCATTTGGGGCATCTGACTTTTTAGTCCTATTTATTATACCTTTTTGCGCCCACCAGTCAAGCCTTGCCTTGCCATATTTTCTGGCGGCTTTATTTTCAGAAATGAACCGACAATCTTTCCCAAAATCGGTCAGTGCCAACTTGTAACCAAGTGCAACTGCCTTTGTCATTGTATCTAATATACTGTAATCAATACTTCGTGTCATGTCACACTCCTCCATCTGATATGTTTAATCTCTGCTGCTTGTCCATTCGGGTCAAATCCGTTAATAGCAATAGATTCGCCCCTATAAAAATCAAAAAATCTGTGCATGTGCCCTAACTGTTCCAAAAAAGTAATCAGTTCGGCTTTGACTTTAACGAGACGATACCCTTCGTCAGCAGCGGCAGGCTGCTCATCGGTGCGCACTTCGGTGCTTTTAATTTCACTGTTCATATTTATTCAATAAAAAAAACTTGGCTACCCGCTTGTCAAATTTAAAGTCGTTAAATTTGGGTATCCATTACAGACCACCCACGGGACCAAGTTTGTTATACTCTTATTATTATTTGCGACATTCAAAAATGTCCTCATCGGACAGTCGCCGTATTCAAATTGACACCGCAAAGGTAATCGGTTATTTTGGACTTACAAAATTAATCTGCAAAAAAAGATAAAAAAAGACAATAAATATTTTTTAGCGTAGTTATAATGCGCTGATAAATAATACTATAATAAATACAAACATTTTTCTTTTATTAATTTTTTTTCTTTTATTGGTTTTTAGTTTGTTTTTTAGAAAATGATATTGTAATTTTGTATTTAATTTTATTAAAATGAAAGATAAATTTGCAAATTGGTTAATGGACATTGCGAAGTACGTGATAACAGCGTTAGTGCTGTCGACAACTATTGGACTTCAAGAGCAGGGTTGGTTATATTACATATCTTGCGTGGGTTTTGTTGCCATCGTTGTATTTTTTGCGTTCCTTTTATACCAAAATGAAAAAAAGAAAAATAAATAAATTTATGAATACATTAGTAATTTTAGGTTGTGTAGTATTAATCGCTATTGTCGGTAGTTATTTTGCTATCAAAATAGATAAAAAAAACGCTGCCGAAACAGTAGAATAATCAACTATCAAAAATCAGGTTGTTTTAGGAACATACCAAATTACCCATTTGGTATTTTTGGTATTCCATTTTTACCGTTGGTATATTTGGTATTTTTGGTATTTGGAATAGCCCTCATGTGTTGGCTTACCTACCCTGCGCACTTGTTTACTATCAAAATTTGATAAAATGAGGCACCTTTTAGCCTCATTAGCAGCGTTTCTTATTTGAATAATATAAAAGTACCATCAAAATAAAAACGGCGTTAAATAGCCTTATTTTTGCATCCAATTTTCCAAATCAGTCCGCTCTTCCATTTCAGTAGCGTTCTCCATGTTATCTAATATTTCAATAATTTTGTTGTATGTTTCCATTGACTTCGGTAGCCTTTGTTTAAATATTTCAAACCACCCTCTGCTCACGTCTGCCAACAAACAAAGTTTATTTATAGATATGTTTAATCTGTTTGCCCTTTGTTGTATAAGAATAGCCTGCTTGTTCATTTTTTTTCAGAAGGTACGTTTCCAATCAAATAAGAAAATTGTTAATTTGTTTCAGAAAATCATCGAAGCTGCGCACAAATAGGTAGACACCGCCACTTTTTTCTATTTCAGTTTTAACTTTTAGTTGATGGATGCTTGGTTTATCTCGGTTTACTTTTACCTCGATGCTGAAGTGTCTTCCGAACACAACGGCAGATATATCGCTCATGCCCTTTGTGCAGCCGCTATAAGTCCATTTTCCGATGCGTTTGCTAAAATTACCTTGAGTGTTTACTCTTGCCGCAAAATGTCCGTTAAGCCGCAAATAGCGGACGATGCAGTCGGTTAGTCCATTTGCGCTATCATCTCGCAGTCGAGGTTTTAGGACAGGAAAGTCAGGATGTAACTGTTTCTTTTGAATATAAATCAACTGTTCCAATTCTTTGATAGATTGCGGCTTTCGGTAGGGTGGCTTGCGTTTCTTTTTGGGTTTGGGTTCGGGTAGGTATAAGATGCCCTCTTTTTCCATTTCATTAATTTTAGATAGAATGTTCATTGTAATTAGTGTTAAATTAGGTTAATATTAGGTTGTTATTAGGTTTCAGTGCATTATCAAATAATTTCAATTGTTTTTGATGCCAATCAATATGTTTAACGGCATTATCAAAATAATCTTTATCAACTTCGCAACCAACAAATTCGTAGCCTGCGTCAGAACAAGCCATCGCAATAGTTCCTGATCCGAGATGGGTATCAAGAATGCGGTCTCCCTCATTTGCGTAGTGTTTCAGTAACCACTTATAAAGTGCAATCGGTTTTTGACAAGGATGAAATTTAGTATTTTGTGCTTTGAAATAGTTGATGCTATTATTCTTATTTTTCAGATAGGAAAAAGTGAATATTTTGAGAGGTTTTTTAATGCTTGTGGCGGCTAATTCACCCATGCCGAAGTTATAACAATTTTCACCCTGTTCTTTGTTCCAAACGATCCAGCTCCAACCACTAAAATCGCACAAATCAAGGAAATAGTTTGCGCCGAAAATAAGTTGGTTTTTGGACACCCGCATTAATTCAGTGAAGTAATCGGAAGATGGTCTGACATCCCACTTTTTGCCTTTTGGGTATTTTGTAAATGCGTTTTTGTGAAATGAGGTTTTACAGTCGAATCGCAGGCCACCGTAAGGAGGATCAACAATAGCCAGATCGAACTCATTATCAGCGAGTTGCGCCATATAAGTCATGCAGTCACCGTTAATCAGTGTTATTCTATTTTGTAAGGTTTCAGTTATCATTTTATTTTGTGTTTTAGATAAAATTTCCATGCGTCTGTTTCGTATAAATCGTCTCCCATTGCATCAATGAAACGCTGCTCCTCATCGGTTACGGGACCGAAATCTTTTGGAATATTTAATATAGCGTTTTCAAACGGTTTCATTGCCGCATTCATCATTGCATCCCATTCTAATGTTTCCTGTGTTTTCTTATTCAGTGTGCCTTTGCGGCGACCACCATACTTTTGACATCCTTTTTTTCTGCCCATTGTTTTTAGTTTTTAGTGTGAATATTTATAAATTTGTAAATTCTATTTTCCTATTGTTTTTCTTTGAATATTTTTTGTGTTGCCCTATTTATAAGGTTTTTATCAATAAAGTCAATTTTCAGCCCTGTAACTAATTTTCTTTTGCACCGCAGGCAGCCGCAAGCAAAATGCCCGCACAGTACCTTTTGCAAATTGTTTGTAATCAGTATTATAGTTGTTTGTGTTCATATTATCTTTGTATTAAAATTTTTATTCAAAATGGCGTACATCCCGCACGACAGTAGGATTGTGTTAATGAAATATAATATATTAGGTTGCTATCTATCATTGCTTTTATTAATGTTTTATCTATCGAAAATGTTTGCCTCATCTGGTCTTCAGTGAAGGCATCGAAGTCGGGTAGTTGTGCTGCTAACTGTTTTAATTCAATAAAAGAGGGTAGCGGTTTCGATTCGATGCCTGTTAGTGTTAATTCAAACGTATTAATCAAAAGGGTAAGGGCAGGGTTCTTGGCTACCATTGAGGCTACTGCAGGGTGGAGAGGTTGTTGTATCATAACAGTAGGTTGTTGTTGTGTGTTATCTACTGTGGGTGTGTGTACCTCTTCGGGTGCTTGTGTGTTATCTACGGGCGCAGGTTTCTTTATAGTTTCAGAGTTAAAATCGGCGGGAGAGAATCGCAATAGATAGTCTGCGATGTCGAGACCCTCACTTCTCTCCTCTTGGGTAGCGTTGGTTTCTAATAAGTCCGAGACTGTAACTTTGCAATATTTTTCTAATTCTTTTGCCTTTTGCGACCAATTTTCGAACATACCTAGGTCGGGGTATATTCTAACGTTCCTGCCTTGTAATGCTGTGCATTCAATAAAACGCTTAAAATTACCAACGCCGCAACAAGCTACCCAAATTCGTTCAGGCATATAAATGCTGCCAATTATAGCACTTTTTGCGCCTTCTACGAGGTTTACCCTTTTTGTTTTATCTTCTTTTAACAGATGTTCGCCGAAGGGACATTTTAGCGGGTTGGTACGTTTCAATATTGAATGTACCCAATTTGGGGGTATACCTTTGATACGTTTTCCATTGTCGGCATTGTATTTAATAATTTCGCCAGTCTGTGTTCTATTCTTTGAATCAACTAACCAAAATATAGTGCTGCCGTCTCGTGTTGTACCTACATTATAGCGTAATAATGCGTCTTTTGCAACCTCTTCCCCGAACCTATTGAATAGGAACTTTGCAAAATTATTCTGTTCATATTTACACAAGGTTTTATTGAAAATGTTAAATTCAATGTAAGAGGGTGGTGCTGGTGGTGGCATTGTCGGTTTAGTTTGTGTAAAAACTGAATAACTATTTGAAATGCCTCGATCTCTGAAATATTGCCAAGGGGTATACTCATGGTGGCAATTATTCTCTCTGTCGCATTTGCCAACGGTTTCATGCACAGGCAGCCCCGTTTCATTATCTTGGTATAATACATACGTTTTCTTTTGACAGTGCGGACAAGGGTACTTTCCTTTTTTCATGAGGCTATATTTGTAATTTTCTTTTTCCATGATGTAGCTTTTATTATTTCATTTTCAAATATTAAAATTTATGTTTTTAGTGGCAATTTTCGATAGGAAACAATGTTCACGATGTTCACGACCGTGAACACTGAAATCCCGCACTATCAAAAGGCTTGATGGTGATGTGTTCATGTTCACGCTGCGTGAACATCGTGAACATCGGCGGTTGAAATGTTCACGATGTTCACGACCGTGAACGTGAACATCATCGCCTCTATCCTTTTGTGGCTGTGCAATGACGGTGTTCACGACCGTGAACATCTCGGCATGAGCGTGAACATCGAAAATTAGTGAATAATATTTTGAATAATGTATCATTTTATTATTTCATTTGTTTTTTAAATATTTATTAACCGTACCCAATGAAATACCTAATTCGGTAGATATTTGTCGTTGAGTTTTTCCTTGTGTGCTCAGTTCCTTGACCTCTTCAATTCTCTTTTTTACATCTATTTCATTTTGTTGTTTTAAATGTTCAGATTCTACACCGTACTTTATAAATTTGAGCTGTAAAAAGGAATCTTCTTGCACTTTTTCATAAACCGCTACATTTTCCGAATCGTAGATCATCTCGCCGCTGCGCACTTTTATTTGTTTTACGTACCTAATATGTTTATCTATTTCACTTGATCCAATAGATAATATTGAATCTGCAAAATTGGACTTCATCTTGCTGCCCTGAAGGTCATTTTTCACAATCGGACGACTTTTGTCGACTTTTTTGTTATGTTCCAACAAAAGTAGCGTTAAATCATTTTCAAATTTTAAATCTTGTAGTCTCCTCATCAGTGGAATCGCCGCTTTTGCGCTGTCTGTATCAGTATCAATCAAGGATGACATGTTATCTATAATTACAATTTTTGCATCAGTCTTATTCACAGCTTCTTTTAAACATTCAATAAAATAAGTATCATACTCAGTCTTGTCGGGTATTTCAATCGGTCGCATGAAATTTACTCTATAAAAATTATCATTGAATAGATAGTGATTCTGATAATTTGCGCTATATCTTGATTCAAATTGCTTGTCGGACAATTCCAAATCAAAATATAGCACCCTGTCTGTACGGCTGATATAATCGGCTATTTGCACTGCGAATATTGACTTCCCTATGCCGTTGTCGGCGAATAAAATACATATTTCGCCTTCAAAAATCATAGAATAATACAAATCTCGTGGGATAGGCTGTGTTTGTGCATCTTTCAAACATTGATTCGCCGTGCGTACATTGAAAAATCCACATGCGAAGCCCGTTTCAGTTGTATTTTCCTTTGATAACATCTCGACAAGAGGCGCCATCATTATTGCGGGCGTTAAATTTGGTTTATCTATCATATAGCGCCTCCTTCTTTTAAAGATTCGTACTCTGCGTCAATGATAGCCGCCTCTAAAAAAGCACAGCCATCAGGTCCGAAACAATAATGACAATTCAAACAATTTTTTTTGTTAAATTTCATTTTAATTGCAAAAATTGTATTATCTTTGCGACCAATTACTCCATCATCTTTTGCAACTGATAATATGCTTTCAGTTGCATTTTTTTTCTTGTCCATGTTATTTGCCCTCCAAAATTTTGTTAATATCAGACATCTTATAAAGTTTTTTCCCGCCAACCGGGATGGGGACGAGGTAACCCATTTTTTGCCACCGCCATAAAGTTGATGGGTCTACCCCAAGCGTTTCAGCCGTCTTTTTTGGGCTGAGATGTATTTGCGCCTTGCTGTCCATAATTCGCTGTTCTAACCTCGCTTGTGTATTACTTATAAGGTAATCAGCGAATTCATTTAAATCGTCGAGTTTTACAGATATTTGCAAACTCGGACACTCTTTTGAGAGTTGTGTTAAATTAAACATTTTTATTATTTTTTTGCCCTTCCCCAATTATTGGTTGTTTGGCGTGACAAAAGTACGATGGGTCGAGGATGGCATGAGGATGGCAAAAGAGGTTTTTTGCAAAAAAAGTACACTCTTAATTGTTTGGTTTTAAGAGTGTTATAAAAATATTAAAAAAAAGAGGGTGGCAAGAGGGTGGCAACCTATTTTAAAAAGTGTTATTTTTTCAGTTTAGGAAGAATTTTATCACATTTTTCATCCCAAAAATCAGGAACTTTTGCACCGCTACATTTTTGCGGTGAAGTATTAATACTTATGGCGGTTTTAGAATACCAAGCTCCGTCCATTATCTTTGACATCCTATAAATAAGACGTTTTAATTGCATTTCTTTTGTGTCTTTATTTTCAATTATACTTTTGAAATTGGCTGTTTCAACATAACTTATAAAATCGGTTATTGATATGTTTTGAAAAATATCCTCTTTTACACAAAAATCATAGATATTACAAATTCTTGTTTTATCAAAATCAAATTTAACAGTTTGCGACTCCTCTTCTTTTAATTGTATTTGTGTTTTTTCAGTTTTATCTATTTCATTTTTAATTGCTACATAAAACTTAAAATAAATAGCAAAATAACGGTCGTCTTCAAAACAAAGATGTTCTTTTAAAAAATCGGACAAGTTAATTTCAGTTTGCCAACTCATTAATTCCTTTGATAAATTGATGAGATGAGGCATGTCGTTATAAATTTGTTTCAAAATATTTGCCAACGTGTTGGTTTCTTTATTATTTAGGGCATCCTGCGCCATTTTAATACGTCTTATAAATTCCTTCTCATTATCTGACTTCTCATATTCTAATTTTAATTTTTCAAATTCTTTTTCTTGTAATTTTTCAAATTCTTTTTCAAATATTAATTCTACGTTCCGAAAAAATTTACTAATATTTTCAAGTGTATCAGAAAAAGGTTCTTTAAAACTAAATTTTTCTATTAAAGCTTTATAAGGCTTATTCAAACTGTCTGATATCTCTGCAATTTTTTTTATAACAGGTTTAGGTAAATTTTTATATTTTTCCATTTTTATTCTAACATTTTAACAAGTTCTACTCTTATATCTTTATCAATTTCTCTGTAACGTGCGAAGGCTTTGCTGCCGTCAATATGTCCCGAAAGTGCTGCGACTAAATTTTGGTCTTTTACTCTTTTGTATAAGTTGCCAATAAAACAGCGGCGGGCAAGGTGACTGCTTGCAATTTCATTTAACGGTTTGATGGTGCTTTTTCTTGTCAGTGTGTCCACCACCGTAACCGACCTCGTTAATCCTGCAACTTTAAACATCTCTTTTATTGCAACATTATAGCGTTGGTCTGTTATGAAAGGAAATAATGTCTCGCCATCATAATCTTTATATTTATTCAATATTTCCTTAGCCATTTCATTTAAGGGGACTCGAACAGTTACAGGATTGCCGTTTATTGTTTTGCGGGCAATATATTCAACCTCGCCATTTATTATATTTTTTTTTGTTAATCTGTATAAGTCACCCACCCTGCACCCTATTAAACATTGAAACACAAATATATCTCTTTGCACTTCCAACTGAGGTAGTTGCGACAAGTCTTTTTCATAAAGTAAGTTGCGCTCTTCAAGCGTTATGTAGTAGGGTGTCCCGTACACTGATTCTTTTATTTCATATTTTTTAAAGGGGTCGGTGTTTGTTTTTTCAGTTTCGTTTGCCCACTTATAAAAGGTTCTGACCCGATTCAAAATACCGTTAATATAATTTTGTCCTCTTGGTTTTGGTGGTCTACATTCGGGGACCGTCTCGTATATTTCTGGGCATTGTTTCGCAAGTTGATGCTCGTTCTGTAAAAACTCTTCGAATTCTGGTAATGAAATATCAAAAGATAATGTAAACTTTTTATTTCCAATTTTCTTATAAAGTTCGTACCTTTTAAGTACTCTACTAATTACTAAAAATTTTCGTTTTCGTACATCTGATAAACTTTTTTTTTCAATTAAATACTCATTTAACACTTCAAAAATAGTTTTTTCAATAATCTTCTTTTCAATAATTGGTTTATGTTTACCTCGCTTATAAAATTTGTCGATTGTGTCGGTTAGCCAATCCGAATTAGTGCGGTCAGGCTTTGTTTTGAGGGTGTCACTTATTAATTTATCAATTTCAGAAAGGATTGTTTTTTGTTTCTTATGATACTCCTCATCATTCCGCATTTTTTCAGTTATAATACGTTTGCCTTTGTTTGGGGTATCAACAATTTTACCTATTACAAAATTATACCATTCGGGGTCGATAAAAATGTCGGTTTTAGTTCGTGCCGCAAGATTGCCGCTTTTGTACCTAATCAGTATTTCATTTCGTCCGTAACTATCAGACTTTGAGGATTGTGAAAATATTATAGCCATCGTTTATTATTTTAAATTCGCCGCAAAGATAATTCAAAAATTTTAATTTGCAAAATTTATTCAAATTTTTGTCCCTCAATTTTCAAATTCTTGCATCAAAGTCAATATTTACTGAAATATTTTTGTCCCTTTTTTGTCCCTCAAGTGGAAATCTAATGAAATTAAATGAAATTCTTTGCAATAGTTTAATTTAATGAAATCTGTTGTTATTATTGCAATTAGAACGTTTTTTTTTGTTTTACAATAATTACCAAAAATGCCGAAATTGCATATTTCCGACCCCAGCTGGGTCACAGAAATAAAGGTTGATTGTTAAACAGTCAGCCTTTTTTATTAAAAATCAGAGTTTTGATTTCCTCGGAGGTCAGGTAATCTGAAAATATTGTTTCAATTTTTGTAACGGGTTGAAAATTATCGTTTTGAATTGATAGCGGTAGGCATAAATGCTATTATTTATCTCAAAAATTCTCTATTCAGTCGTGCGATGTGTGAAATAGAAATTCCTTTTGGACATTCTGCTTCGCAAGCACCTGTGTTAGTGCAACTACCAAAGCCAAGTTCGTCCATTTTTTTTACCATTCTTTTTACTCGTCGTGTTGTTTCAATTTTTCCTTGCGGTAGTAAAGATAAATGACTAACCTTTGCTGCAACAAAAAGCATTGCTGAGCCATTTTTACAGGCAGCCACGCACGCACCGCAACCAACGCAAGATGCGGCATCCATTGCTTCGGCTGCTTTTCCTTTTGGAATAGGAATAAGGTTGGCATCGGGAACTCCGCCTGTATTTACAGAAATATAACCACCAGCGGCAATTATTTCGTCAAAAGCATTTCTGTTTACAATTAAATCTTTTATGATAGGGAATGCGGGCGACCGCCACGGCTCAACGGTTATTGTGTCGCCGTCTTTGAATTTGCGGACATGTAATTGGCAAGTAGTAATTTCGTCATCAGGACCGTGTGGACGTCCATTGATATACAGTGAACAGGCTCCACATATTCCTTCGCGACAATTATGGTCGTAAGCGATGGGTTCTTTATCATCATTGATTAATTGTTCGTTAAGAATATCCATCATTTCAAAAAAAGAGCAGTCGGTGGAAATATCTTTAAGGTAGTATGTTTCAAAATTTCCTTTGTCTCGGTTAGACTTTTGTCGCCAAATTTTTAGGTTAAGATTAATTTTTTTCGACATTTTATTCTTCTTTTTCTTATAATGTTTTTGGAAACCACTTATTTATGTAAATATCATTCATCGTTTGGATGTTTTTTTTGGCAACTCCTTCATTTATCATTGCATCTAATCTGTTTGCCATTCTACCTGCTATTTCTTCGTATTCTTCTTTTTTTGCACCTCTTACAAACATTTTTTCACTGACTTTTTCCCAACCATCTTGCAAAAATTTTATCTCTTCGGGAGTGTACTCTCTGCATCTCTCTTTTTTTACTATATCTACAATGTCGATAGTTCTGTAATCTCCCTCAAACAAGGGACCCTCGCGGGTATAAAGATTAATACAAGAACATTTTCCCTGTTCTTTTAATGCCTGTAAGGTTTCGGGCATACCATTGTAGGCAGCATTTAGAGAGTGTTCAAAAACAAAACGACCCTCGTTTCGTTCTGCTTTCACTTTTTCATAACGTGCGTAAGTTCCTAACATACTCTTATCATAGGAAACAACAAAAATTTTTGCTAATACGTCGTAACCTCTATTGCTTATTTTTTCTACGGTATTAGTTACCACGTCTTTATTTCTCATGGTAGTCTCAACAATCATATTACACTTACTACGTGAAAGGTCGTCAATTAACCGTTCCGTCCACCGTCCACTATCTCTTGCTGTAAAGGCAGCCATATACTTGTCGTTTCCTTGATTATATTCCTTGAATTTGGGATGAAAGTCGCGCAAAGTATCACCATCAACAGAAGCTATGCCACCGTTTTTTCCATAATCAATAAGAAATTTTTTTCCCAGTGTGGATTTACCGCTTGCGTTTTGACCTCCTAAAACTATTGCAATTGGACGTTCCTGGGGAACTAAATTTTTAGATTTTTTTCTAAAAATATTTTTTTTATGGTATATACGCAAATTTTCTATTTCAGAAAGCGTACCATCTGCTACACATTTTTCAAAATATTTTTCCATTATTTGGATGATTTATAATATATTCCAATGTAAGTTTGGGATTTTCACCATAAATTAGCGGTTTAACTTCATTGTAAATCCAATCAATTTTATCTGTGTCTTCCATAGTTAACCTTGACTGCAATACTGCATACGGTTCTTCAAAATTTGAAATTGCCTCTTCTTCGTCTTCTGTTTTGGCATGGTAATAAGATAGTTCACTGCAAATGGCAATTACTGCACCAAGTATGCCTGTTGCACCGTTAAAACGGTCGCACTCTTCCATCGTGTAGGTTTTCCATTCTTTTTCCATAAGTCATTTATTTAAAATTTTTTATTTGTTTTTGTCAAAAAAGATATGTTTAAAATTGTGTCCACAGTGAGTACACATTTTCAGCGTAATTAAATTGCTCACTTACATAAGGGAACTCCTAAAAACCTCCAAACTCGTCGTTACGCTCCGTCGTCAAAATGCTCATTTACATAAAGTAAACTCCGCTTTTTCCTCTGTCGCAAGCCTTGATTTTGTAGTTTTTA
>Ga0099364_10009104_pt1 | contig 13838 bp, 15 predicted proteins | sample TergutTh196P3_FD_73070 | JGI IMG/M metagenome (GOLD analysis project Ga0099364, IMG submission 73070) | Microcerotermes parvus P3 segment gut microbial communities from Pointe-Noire, Republic of the Congo - Th196 P3 | ecosystem: Host-associated > Arthropoda: Insects > Digestive system > Gut ...
ATAACAGGCTGATTCCGCCCAAGAGTTCATATCGACGGCGGAGTTTGGCACCTCGATGTCGGCTCATCACATCCTGGGGCTGTAGTCGGTCCCAAGGGTATGGCTGTTCGCCATTTAAAGTGGTACGTGAGCTGGGTTCAAAACGTCGTGAGACAGTTTGGTCCCTATCTGCCGTGGGCGCTGGAAGTTTGAGAGGGGCTGCTCCTAGTACGAGAGGACCGGAGTGGACGCACCGCTAGTGTACCGGTTGTGACGCCAGTCGCATTGCCGGGTAGCCAAGTGCGGAAAAGATAACCGCTGAAAGCATCTAAGCGGGAAACTTGCCTCAAGATGAGACTTCCCGTGGGAGTTGATCCCCTTGAAGGGTCGTCCGAGACCAGGACGTTGATAGGCGGGGTGTGCAAGCACGGTAACGTGTTGAGCTAACCCGTACTAATTGCCCGTAAGGCTTGATCCTATAACCTTGGATCTGAACACGTTTTAAAAAGCAATCACACGAGAACACTTCTTCCCGGCCTGGCCCGAACACGGGCCAGGCACGATCAACGTCTGACGAACACAGCGCCCTGGGCCCACCCCTTCCCATCCCGAACAGGACCGTGAAACGGGGCCGCGCCGATGATAGTGGGCATCCTCGCCCGTGAAAGTAGGTCATCGTCAGGCACCCTACACACACAACGCCCGCATTCCTCTCAAAAATGCGGGCGTTGGGCTTTATAGGGGAAGAGACATTATGCCAATTTCGGATTCAGGGTATACGTCCCCATCAGGCTGGCCTGCGCAAGGATATGTCCTTGCAGGGCGGCAAGAACGGCAGGGCCGTTGAAATGCCCTTCGATCGGCAGCCGCTCTACATCCAGTGCGTAAAGCGTAAAGACATAGCGATGCATGATTTCGTCGTTCCACGGCGGCAGGGGGCCATCGTAGCCGAAATAGTCGCCACGCATGTCATTGTCATTAGCGAACCAGGCTGTGAAGTCGTTGATGCCGCGCCGCGCTCCGTGGGGGGCAGAAGGACCGGCTTTACCACGGGGAGTGACTTCGTTGGAAAACTCGCCAGCGGCGATTTCGCGCAGTTCGGCAGGCAAATCCACCAGCACCCAATGGAAGAAATCCACCCTGGGCAGATCGGCAGGCACGCTACGGCCTTCCTGGTTAACATCATCCCCCTTGCTGGGTACGTCCGGGTCGAGACAGATCAGGGCAAAACTCCTGACCCCTTCGGGAACATCGCTCCAGGCAAGGTGTGGATTACGATTGTCGCCCAGACTTACGCGATGGGCGGTATCGGGTATGGCAAAAGCAAATTCTCCTGGAATTCTCTGACCATCGGAAAAACTGTTGCTGCTGAGTTTCATGTCGGTTCTCCGCCTTTCGGGAAATTGAAGCTGAAGCCCCGGATGCCAAAGTCGGGTCAGAGGGGCAAACGATTCAGTTCATTCTACCGTTCACCCGTGGCACAAGAAAGAATCACGAAAAATCACGTCGCCCTTGCCCGCGCTTGCGTGACAGGCTTATGCTTTTCAGGCTTTTTCTTTTCTTCTTGAGAAACAGTTGCCCCAACGGTTGCCATGTACTGGGTAGCCAGTTGGGCCGAGAGGGCCACAAGGGTTTTCAACGCTTCGGGGTCCGATTGCGCGAGTTGCGCCACGCGCGCGATCCGGGTCAATAGTTCCGGCGAAACGCCTGAATGCGGAGCTTGAGCGGACGGTTGCGTGATGGGAACCACCTGCGCGGAAACCGGGGGCGTGGGCGCCGGAGAAGGTGGCGCCAGGGGTGCAGCGGATTCTTCAGTCGTGTCTGCAGGAACTGCATCTGCAGGAGCCGGCTGTTGCGCAACGGGTTCAGGAACGGGAGACTCGACGATCTGGACGACCGTCAATACAGGTTCGGGAGGCTCATCGGGGGTTGCTGCAACGGCTGCGGCCTGGTCGGTTTCCTCGGAAGGCGCAGCAGAGGGGGGAGCAGGAAGTTTTTCGATTTCAGCTTGCGGCAGTTCTTCTTTGGAATCCTGCGCGGAAGGGCCGGTGCTGGATAGCCGACGTGGAATCCGGTCGGTATCGAGCAGGCGGGCGATGCGGCCAAACACTTCAAAGCGGGAAAACGGCTTCTTCATGAAGTCGTCAGCGCCAATGTGCGCGCCGAAGAACTGCGCCTTGGCCTGTTCGTTGCCGCTCATCATGATGATGGGCGTCTCACGGGTACGGGAATTCTTGCGCAGGGCGCGTAGCGCCGCGAAACCGTTGATGCCGGGCATCACGATGTCGAGAAAGATCAAATCCGGCTTCTTGGTCAGGGCGGCTTCCATGCCCATTTTTGCATCCAGCGCGCCCAGGAAAACGCAGTGCGCCGACTCGAGGAAGCGTTTCATTGCCGTAAGGATGGTGAGGGAATCGTCGATCACGAGAACCCTGGTTCCTTCCTTGGGGTTCACACGGGGATGCAGACGACGCTCCTCCAGGTGATCTTCGATGTGATCAGGCAGGGATTTCCTGCGGAAAAAAGAGAATAAGTGACCGAAAAAACCCACGTTCGACTACTCCAGACCAGAAACTTCGATACCTTCCGAGTCGCCCGACCCCTGGGTCAGGGACCCCTCGTACTCCCTCCGTTACGCCCTCGGTGTGCTGCCTCTCCCCCAAGAGGGAGGGCCGACTGTGCTGGATGTGTGTTCCCTACCAGCAATGTTCAGCATACACCAGTGCGTATCATACACTCCTGCGTAAGTCTTGTTACGAAATGAAGGCAATGTATACGTAATAATACCATTTTATCATTTTCGCTTGTTTTGAGTTTTCCCGCTATCTATGGTGAGGATTGCGTTCGACCCGTGTTCAACCTGATCCGCAAGACAATTTCAGATTCTTTCGAAATGGAGAATTTAATATGTGACGCTACAAAAAATAATTGCTGTGCAGGGAGGGTTTCGGGTGACGGAAGACGGGTTTTCCGGTCTTTCACTGGAAAGCATGGCAACTATGCGTATCGTGCCGTGGTTTCCGAGGCGGCACGGCCTGTTGTACCGCTTTGTATCGGATGTGGCTCAGAATCCTGCGCGCGCGCGGGCTGGAGTGAGCCGTCATGCCGCGTTTTGTCCGTCCTGCGCCATGTTGACGGAAAGGATGAAATGTATGGAATATTTTGTGTCTGTGCTGGTCATTGCTGTCTTGCAGTATGCAAACGCACGCAAATGACGTAATATCTCTTGGCCCATGCACAATCATTTCAAGGGGATTATGATGAAAGCATCACTTGCCATCGCTGTTGCCGCTGGTTTTCTTTTCTCTGCGTCGGCCTTTGCCGCCGGCGACGAAGACTTCAAGAAGGTGTCACCCAAAGCCCAGATCTGTATAGCATGCCACAAGGTTGACGCCAAGCTGATTGGCCCGTCTTACAAGGAGGTCGCCGCCAAGTACGCCGGACAGAAAGACGCCGCCGCCACGCTTTCCGAAAAAGTGGTCAAGGGTGGCGTAGGGGTGTGGGGACAAGTGCCGATGACTCCCAATGCAGTCACTCCCGAGGAGGCAAAGACGCTCGTTACCTGGATTTTGGCGTTGAAGTAAGCGCGATCATCCGGTCAGTCAGTATTTAGAAGCCGACAGAGCCTGTCGGCTTTTTTATGGGCGCATGGTCGCGGATGATCTCAGGCTTGCAGGTCGTCGGCGAAACCGAGCGCCACGAGTTGGGCCTGATTGATCTGCTCGGAGGCGAGATGCAAATCGTTTGCTGCCTGGATGAGCGGGTCCGGCTCGAAGTTCTCGCAAGCGCGGGCCAGACGCAGGAACGGCGCGTAGTCGCCCTGATCGAAGAGCAGAGCGTCAACAATCGGCTCCGGTAGCAGCATTTCGTCGAGTATCGCCTGCATCGAGGTGCCGAGCAGGATGCCCAGCATCGAAAAGGCGCCCGTGATGAAAAGATTTTCGCAGCCCGTACCATCGAGAAAGTACGCGCCGATCTGTTCCATGAATCGCCCTCGGGCAATGGCGGTCTGCATCATTGCCGGTGCGCCCGGATCGCGGCTGGCCGTCACCAGGAGCAGGGACAGCCACTTGTTGAGCTTGTCGTAACCGAGAATGCTTACTGCGTGGCGGAAGGACTGGATTTCGACCATCAGTCCGAAACCCGGTGAGTTGATGTAGCGCAACAGTTTGTAGGACAGGGCCACATCCTGTTTGAGCACATTCTCGATCTCGCGGATTTCTCCATCGTTGCGCACGAGATTGAGCAGACGGATGATCTGCGCGTGGTTGGCTGCCAGTTCTTTTGTGGCCGGTCTGTCATTGAGAAAAAACCAGCCCGAAGCGCCGTCGTAGCCGCTGACGATGGCTTGCCTGAAAGCGGCTACGTCGGGTAGTCCCCAGGCCAGGCTCAGTCCGGGCGTGCCATTGGCGGTCGGGTGTCTGCGACCGTCGATGAGGATGAAACGCCAGTTCACATCCGACGGGAGTGTCATGTCCGGCGAATACCACGTCAGGCAGATCCCGATCCCTGCCTCCTGGAGTTGCGGCAGGAGATCCTGTGTCCGGGGGTGATTCAGCGTTTGCGCCGGGATTTCCACGTGCGCGTTGGGGGGTATCTGCCAATTCATCAGATCGGGCGTGGGAACCAGCCGTTCAAGGCTGAGAAATACCGGGTATTGTTCAGGCCAGTATTCGCTGACGGTATTGAGTGCTTCTGCAACGGAGGCAACATCCGGGCCATGGGCGATCAGCCGGTTGGCGGTAATCGCCCGTTTTTTGTTGATGACAGGCTCGCGGGTAAACAATACGGTCTGGTTCATCGATGCTCAATCCGGTCGAGTATCGGAGACGATCTGAATATAACGAAAATCCGACGGTATCGACTGCCAACTTTGTGCCATTTCAGGTTGGTAAAGCGTCGTTTTTGCGCACGCATTCCGATGATGCGCAATCGGTCGCGCAAGGCCGGGGAATCTGCTCAATAGCGCGAAACTTATAGAAGCACGATATCGAATTGTTCCTGTGTATAACTCGCTTCGGCATGTAGTGAGATTTTTTTGCCGATGAAATCCGAGAGCATCGCCAGCGATTGATTCTCTTCGTCGAGAAAAAGATTGATGACTTCAGGGTTGGCCAGGACGCGGAATTCACGGGCGTTGAACTGGCGCGCCTCGCGCAGCACTTCGCGGAAGATTTCGTAGGCAACCGTGCGCGCGGTCTTGATCTCGCCCCGGCCATCGCAGGTGGGGCAGGATTCGCACAGCAGATGGGCAAGCGACTCGCGTGTACGCTTGCGGGTCATTTCCAGCAGTCCCAGGGAACTGAAACCGTTCAGGCTCATCTTGGTGTGATCGCGGCCGAGCGCCTTGCGGAATTCTTCGAGCACGATTTCCCGGTGCTCGGTGCTGTCCATGTCGATGAAGTCGATGATGATGATGCCGCCCAGGTTGCGCAGGCGCAGTTGCCGGGCAATGCCCTGGGCCGCTTCGAGATTGGTCTTGAAAATGGTGTCGTCGAAATTGCGTATGCCGACGAATCCCCCGGTGTTGACGTCGACGGTGGTCAGCGCCTCCGTCTGGTCGACGATGAGATAGCCGCCGGATTTCAGGTCGACGCGGCGGGCCAGCGCCTTCTGGACTTCCATCTCGACGTTGTACAGCTCGAAAAGCGGACGATCGCTGTTGTAGAGTTCCAGGAGCGGCAGAACCTTGGGGGTGTATTCGGCGGCAAAGTCCCGGAGCTTGACGAAGTTTTCCTGCGAGTCGATGCGCACGCGCGTGGTGTCGTCGTTGACCAGATCGCGCAGGATGCGCTGGGCAAGGTTCAAATCCTCGTGCAGCAGACAGGGTGCTTCGAGATTCCTGGAGGTATGGAGGATTTCTCCCCAAAGCTTGTGCAGGTAGGCAATGTCGACGGTCAGTTCTTCGTCGGTGGCATTTTCGGCCATCGTGCGGACGATGAAGCCGCCGGAGTGCTCTTCCGGAACGAGTCGACCGAGGCGTTCGCGCAGTTGTTCGCGCTCGGATTCATCTCCGATGCGCTGTGAGATGCCGATGTGCCTGTCCTGCGGCAAATAGACGAGCAGACGCCCCGCCAGACTGATTTGCGTGGACAGTCGCGCGCCCTTGGTGCCAATCGGGTCCTTGAGCACCTGGACCATCGTGGATTGGCCTTCGGCGAGGATTCTCTCGATGGAGCGTGTCGTGTCGCTGTTCTGGCGCTCGCTCCAGATGTCCGCGACGTGCAGGAAAGCGGTGCGTTCGAGACCGATGTCGATGAACGCGGACTGCATGCCCGGCAGGACGCGGACGACCCGGCCAAGGTAGATGTTGCCGACGATGCCCCGACTTGCGGGTCGCTCGACATGCAATTCCTGCACCACGCCTTGTTCGACGATGGCTACCCGCACTTCCTGCGGGGTGAAATTCAGCAAAAATTCGGTGCTCATGGTGATCGAGGATCACACCCGTGGATCGCGCACCGTTTCATCAAAATTTCCACGAATGTCCCTGAGCCATGCGTCGGCTTCTTCCGGGGGCAGTACCCCCTCCAGGCCAGCGAGCGCCGCGCTGGCGGTTATATGGGGAACTTCTGGAGCAATTCTGGCAATCACCCTTTGATTCCGTTCCACGACGACGGTTGCCCCATGGATGACTACTTTATCCAACACTTCACGAGTACGTCGTGCCAGGTCGGTCGCACTGATGACCAGCATGGTATCTCCTGAGCTTTATGTATCGTTACGTATTGTACAGCAAGCACGATCATGGCTCGGCAGATTCATACCGATAACCGAAATTGTCCAGCAGGCAGGCCGTCTCGAACAACGGCAGTCCCATGATGCCGGAATAGCTGCCGCAGATTCTTGCGATAAAGGCTGCGGCGCGGCCCTGTATGCCGTAGGCGCCGGCCTTGTCCATCGGCTCATGGGTGGCAATGTAGCGGCGGATGTCGTCTTCGGAGAGCGGGCGGAATTCCACATCGCTCACCGACAGGCGCGATTGGGTACGTCTGCCGTTGCTGAGTGCAACGGCGGTCAGGACGCGATGACTGCGGCCAGAGAGCCGCTGGAGAATGTCGCGCGCCTCATCGACGTCGACAGGCTTTCCGATGATGCAGCCATCGAGGTCGATGACGGTATCGGCCGCCAACACGGGACGACGCGGCAGTTTGCGCCAGAGCAGGCGTCGCATGCCGGCATGCGCCTTGCTCAGAGCAATGCGCTCGACATATTTTTCGGAAGATTCGTCCGGAAGGGGCGTTTCGTCGACATCGGCATCCTGTCCACGTTCGCCGGAGCGAAAGGCGAGCACATCGAAATTTACGCCGATCTGGCGCAACAGGTCACGACGGCGTGGGCTGGAAGAGGCGAGGTAGACGCAGTAAAGAGCCTTCATTCGCCTCGATGATAGGGGTGGTTGTGTGTGATGCTCCATGCCCGGTAGAGGGCTTCGGCGAGCAGTGGCCGCACGAGCGCGTGGGGCAGGGTGAGGTTGGAGAGCCGGAAGGATTCGTGCGCGCTGTCCTTGAACGCCGGGGCGAGGCCATCCGGTCCGCCGATGATGAAAGCAACATCCTCGCCGTCTCTTCGCCATTCGCCCAGGCGGTGCGCAAGCGCCATGCTGGTGAGGTCGGTACCGTGTTCATCGAGAATCACCCGGCGGCAACGCACCGGGAGGGCGGCCTCGATACGGGCCGCTTCGGCATCCAGCATCGTCTGCCGGGTCTTTCCCTTGTTGCGCGCTTCGGCCTTGACTTCGATCAGTTCGATAGGCAACTCGTGCGGCATGCGGCGTGAATAGTCTTCAAAACCGGCCTGGACCCAGGCGGGCATGCGATGACCGACGGCGATAATGAGAAGCTTCATGACTTACGCTCCTGGCGCGTTCGTGGTGGCTCGGTGGGGAAGGGCTATCGTCCAGAGTTCTTCGAGTCGGTAATAGGCGCGAATGGCTGGCTGCATGATGTGGACCACGATTTCACCCAGGTCTACCAGCACCCATTCGCCGTTTTGCTCGCCTTCGATGCCGAGCGGCTTGACCCCTACAGTATGCACGCGATCCAGGACGTTGCGCGCAAGCGCCCGTGTCTGTCGACCGGAATCGCCGCTGGCAACGATGATGCGTTCAAATTGCGAGGTGAGACGGGAAGTGTCGATGACTTCGATGTCACGCGCCTTGACATCTTCAAGGGCGTCGATGACGATCTGTTCCAGGTCGGATGTGTTCATTCTTGATTCATGTTGCAGGTGAAGGGGGTGAGGTGTGGCGGACCAGCGCCGCCGCTCGACTGATTTTATAAGACTCCACTGCTTTTGAAATCCAGGTAGCGGTTGACCAGCGCAATGGGCAGCGCCGACGGGGTAACATCGAGCACATGCGCGCCGCTGCGTTTCAGGCGCTCGATGGTCGAACTGCGGATGCTGATGTATTCTAACGCAGCAGCGGCTTCGAGTGCGGTTTCAAATGTATTGCGCGGAAGCTCGATCAGGCGTTGCACGGCGGTTTCGCGCAGACTGGCCAGCAATACCAGATGGCGGCGGCGCAGCACTTCGATGGCGTCGCGCAGTTCTTCGTCGTCCTCGTCGCGCAGATTGGTCAGGATTAGCACGAGCGAGCGTTTTCGGACGGTTTTCGCAATGTGTGTGGCCGCGCTACGGTAGTCCGGCGAGTTGCTGCCCGGTTCCAGATCGAAGAGCCGCTCCATCAGGTGGTTCAATGCGGCGTGTCCCTTGCGCGCAGGAATCAGGCGGGTATCGTGGCCGAAACTCAGGCAGCCGACGGCATCGCCCTGACGCAAGGCGACATGGGCCAGCAGCAGTAGCGCATTGAGCGCCTCGTCGAAATGCGAGAGCGAACCGTCGTCTTCCCTGGCGCGCATGCGGTTGCCGCAGTCGAGCAGGAACATGATCTGTTGGTCGCGTTCGTCCTGGTATTCGCGGGAAATCAGTTTATTGACGCGGGCGGTGGCTTTCCAGTCGATCTGGCGCGGCGTGTCGCCTTCGCGGTATTCGCGCAACTGGTGGAAGGACAATCCTTCGCCACGGCGGCGGCGCTGGCGCACGCCGATCTGACTCAGATGGTTGTCGGTGGCGAGCAGGGCATATTTGGCCACGGCGGCAAAGTTGGGATAAACGCGCGCGCGATGCGGCGCGTCGATGAACACGCGGCGGCGCAAAAGGCCGAACGGGGAATCGATCAACGCCTCGATGCCGACGAAAGAATGCTCGCCGCGCGCCGTGAAGCGCAGCCGATAAGAGGCGCGGGCGCGGGTTTGCGGCGCGAGGGTGAAGGTAAATGGCAGGCCTTCCATGTCGCAGGCCGACGGGTAATGATCGAAAACACGGACGACGCTTTGTTGCGGCAGTGGATTGTCGATCTCCAACGACACTTCGCGCCAGACGCCGACCGGCAGGGAATGGGCCGCCTTGCGAACGATGCGGGGTGGCGCTTGCCGCCACGCTCGCAAGCCGTCCAGCGCAACGAAGAGCGCGAGCGCGATGCCGCCTGCCATCCAGGGCGTGACCAATGTCGGCCAGAAAGAGGCAAGCGCCGCCCAGGCCAGCCATCCGCCGAGGAGCCAGAACAGGCGGGGGGCGGGTCTCATTGGCGCGGCACTTCGACGTGTTCGAGCAGGGCGCTGAGCAATTGGTCGGTCGTACGGCCCTCCATTTCAAAATCCGGAGTCAGGGTGACACGGTGGCGCAATGCAGGCAACGCGACGGATTTGATGTCGTCAGGGGTGACGAAATCGCGCTCGGCCAGCACGGCAGCCGCACGGGCGGAGCGGATCAGCGCAATCGAGCCGCGCGGCCCCGCGCCAATCGACAGACCCGGCCAGTCGCGCGTGGCCCGTACAATCCGGGTGGCATAGTCGATGATCCGTGCGTCAACGGTGATTCGCGCCGTGATCTGCTGGATTGTCGTGATGATCTGTGGTGAGACGATGGTTTGCACGGCGGCAACATTGAGGGCGTCGCCGACCTGGCCTCGAGTGACCGTCTCAAGCATGCGCAGTTCTTCGTCGAATGACGGGTAGTCGATGAGCACCTTGAACAGAAAGCGGTCGAGTTGCGCTTCCGGCAGCGGATAAGTGCCTTCCTGCTCGATCGGGTTCTGTGTCGCCATGACCATGAACGGACGCGGCAGAGCGTGCGCTTCGCCCTCGATGGTGACTTGTTGTTCCTGCATGACTTCGAGCAGCGCGGCCTGGGTTTTGGCTGGCGCGCGGTTGATTTCGTCGGCCAGCAGCAGGTGGGTAAACACCGGCCCACGGCGGATGCTGAATTCCTGCGACTTGAGGTCATAGAGCGCATGGCCGGTAACGTCCGACGGCATCAGATCGGGCGTAAACTGGATACGCGAAAAACTGCCATTGAAAGTCTGTGCCAGTGCGCGGAAGAGCAGGGTCTTTCCCAGACCCGGAACCCCTTCGATCAGCACATGCCCACCGGCAAACAGGGCGACCAGCGTATGGTGCAGCGCCCTCGTCTGACCGATCAGTGCGCGACCGATTTCTTCTTTCATGCGCGATGCGAAGCGCCAGGTTTTTTCCAGATTTTTCTGCGCCGTGGAAGCACTCGGCGATTCCGGGGTGGGCGGATCTTGTGTGGTGGTGTCGTTCATAATCTGTTCCGGAGAATGTCCAAAAGATGTGAATCGGCGGCAAACTGGTTATTGTCGCGTGGGTGGGTGGTATCGAGCAGGTGTCCGACATCATGTTCGGTCAGGCCGGATAGCTGCGGAATCTGGGACTCATGCACGAAAAGGGCGATTTTCTGGTTCAACTCCTGTACCGACAACTGGCTCCAATGGGGATGGCGCAGGTAGGCCCGTTGATAAAAATCGTTGCAAAGAGTCCGGTAAAGCGCCTGTCCCTGTTTGCCGCGCCATAAATAACGCGCGCTGGCGGCCACGTGTTCGGCGATGCTGCGGCGGGCGCGGGAACGGGCGGGCAGCAGGGGGCCGAAGCGGCGCGAGATCGACCACAGCCAGGTAAACAGCAGCAGGGCGGCGGCAACGAGAACCGTCCAGGCATAATTGACGGTCCAGCGCCAGAGCGCGGGGACATCGGTGCCATGTACGAACCAGATGTCCTGACCTTTTGCCAATGAAACCAGATAGACGAAAAGCGCGGCATGATCGTCCTCGCCAATCATGCGATTATTGATGAAATCGAGATTGGTCAGAACCGTGACGCGCCCCTTGCCCAGCATTTGGCTGAGGACGTAGCCGTCTTCCGCGTAGTCTCCGGGGTCCGAAATATGCCAGTCGCTGTTTTCTTCAAGGTCTTTGATCCGCCATTGCGGATTGAACCTGGCTTTCAGATGTGTACCATCGGGCAGTTCGATGGTTAGGGTCTCCGGTTTCGTCAGTCTCATAATTTTCTGCAACAGATCGGGAAGGGCATCGGCATCTTCGTCCGAATACGGTTCGTCTGTGTCCTCCCCTGCTGCCCCCTGGTTTCTGACGGAAATCCCCAGTGAAGCCAGTAACGTATCGTGGGTCGTGTCATTTTTTTTGCGGCCCATGCGCATGTTACGTTGTTGCAGTTGTTGCGGGACAACGATCAGGTGACTGCCCTCCGTTTTCGCCCAGTCCAGCAATGCGTCGTTTTGCTCTGGCGTGAACCAGTGGCGCGGCGCGGCAAATACCAGCGTCCCGCCGGATCGGGGTGGTTTGCGGTAGGTGGGAACATGGTGCGCCGTCGCGCCGTAATGCTCGGCCAGCCGTCCGACGGCGAGCATCGGATTGCGCAAGGCGGCTCCTCGAAAATCTCCGGAGATTTTCTCTTCGACGTATTCGATCCTGCTGTTGACCCACAGGAAAAATGCCAGCAAAAGCAAAAAGAACAGCCAGCCGATGAGTTTCCGGATGGAGATTCTCACGAGACGGTTCCTCCGGCCTGCCGAAGACGGCTGAATCCTGCCAACAGGTCGACAATGTCTGCGGGCGGGCGGTGCGCATAGGCCAGACGGAGCCAGGCTCGCGCGATACTGCCGAAATCCTCCTTGAGTGAAGGCAGGGCGCTGCCGACGAGCAGGCGTATTTCTTCTTCCGTGGCGCCTTGCGGAAAATCGATGCGATGATGTGCCGTCAGCAGTTCGATCGTCCCGCGGTAGAGCAGACTCAATGCTTTAACCTTTTTGCCCTCGTTCCAGTAACGTTCGGCTACCGTGGCGATGTCTTCGGGTAGCATCTCGGTGAATTCAAGAACGCTGTCAACCTGTCGGATCGAGGACAGGGAATCGGCGCGGGAACGTCGCCAGCCGAAAAAGGGCAGCCAATGCCTTGAATAAATCACCAGTAGCGCGATCAGCACGAATGCCAGCAGCCACAGGATCATTTGCCCGGATTGGGCGAAGATCTGGCCCAAATCACTCGAACTCTTTTTGGACGAATCAGACGACTTCGATTTGGTTCGTGAGTCGCTTTTCGATTTGCTTTGCGGTTCGCTTTGAGAGTTGCCCTGGAAGAGTTTGTCCAGCCATTTAAGGAAGGCATCCAGGAGGCTATTATTCTTTTCAGGAGGTAATTCTTTCAATTTTGGTCTTTTGACGATCCGGGTTCGATCGAATTCGGGTTTCGCCAGGACGTCATCGATGGCTTTTCGCGCCTGGGTGACATAGGCCGGGCCATCATGGCTGGATGCAGGCGGTGCGTCGTCCGTTTGCGCGAACACCGGGCCGGATAGAAGCAGGCCGAGTAGCAGGCAGCGATGGAGCCGTTGAAGAATGAACGAGGCAAATGGATTCATGATGGAGGCTGCTGTGATTCGAGGCGGGCGGCCAGTGTGCGGAAACCCAATTCGATGTCCCAGCCTTCGAGTTCGGTGCGCCGGTTCAGATACAGCGTGAAGCCGGCTGCGACAAAAAACGGTTCGATGACGCTGATTGCGATCAGGTAGGCGAGGCTATAGATTACTGCGAACCATAACGGAGCCTCGTCGGTGGTAAAAAGATCGGAAAACGCATCCAACTGCGACGGGATAAATTCGGAGGGTAGCATTATGAAGAGAAGACCCAGCATGCCGAAGAGCAGGATCATTTCAAAGGCGGAGCATGCGAAGAGCAAGCTGAAGGCGCCGTTTCCCTTGAGTGCGTTGAGACGCCGATACCGTGTCTGTCCAGTAACGCCTTCGAGTTGCCATATTGGTAGTCTGAAACTGCGCCGGGGCGTGAAGCGCCCCAGAGTCAAGGCGCGAAACAGGCTGGAGTGCCGCAACAGGCCGGGCAGGGCGCGCAGGAGGCCGCGCCAGTTGATCGTTTCGCCGAAAACGGCGTGGCTTAGAACATGCAGGAGCGCCCGATCATAAAACGGTTTCAACCACCACAGCAGAAGCGTGCCGTACACGTAGTCGCTCGACAGATAAGTCAGCGCCAGTGCCAGAAGAAAAACCGGAAGCACGACGACGAACCAGGCCGCGTATAGATTCCGCCAGTATGTCTGTACCAGCGCCAAGCCGAGATCGAGCGCCTCCCAGTGTGTGCGCGTGCGGATCTCAACGGCTAAGGCATCAGGTCTCACGCCGCCCCCCCATGAACAGGAAATAGGCTGCGACCAATATCCAAAGCAATCCGCCGACGACGAATTTTCCGGAATACGGCAGATAAGCGCCGGAAGACCAGAAGGCTTCTATGAATGCGGCGATCAACAGCATGGCCGTTGCGCCGTAGACGATCTGCACTGCCGGGCCTGCTGCGTGCGCCAGCGCTTCGCTACGCCGTCGGCGTCCGGGGGAAATCAACGCGCGGCCAAGCAACAGACCGGCCATGCCGCAAAGCACGATGGCGGTCAGTTCGAAAGCGCCGTGTGCGATGACGAACTGGAAAAGGCGTTCAGCCGATCCCTGGTGGAGCAGGTGCGCCGAAACCGCGCC
>Ga0099364_10009105_pt1 | contig 13837 bp, 6 predicted proteins | sample TergutTh196P3_FD_73070 | JGI IMG/M metagenome (GOLD analysis project Ga0099364, IMG submission 73070) | Microcerotermes parvus P3 segment gut microbial communities from Pointe-Noire, Republic of the Congo - Th196 P3 | ecosystem: Host-associated > Arthropoda: Insects > Digestive system > Gut ...
TGGGAACAATCATGCGCGACCAGTTTGCTAAAATGTTGTACAACATTCCGGCATGGTCTACATCATCAAGTTCAGGGACGGGCAGTTTATATTGGCGTGCATGTTCGCGTATCGAATTACATATTGCAGGCATAGCTCGCTCAATATCAGTTATTCCTTGACATCGCTCCACGCTCACATAGCAAGCCAAAGCCTCGCCTCCGGCATTTATTTCCCGCATCCATGATTGCAGGAAGGTCGTTTTGCCCACTTGACGCGGCGCATGAAGCACCCAGTAGAGTTTGTCGCGTATGTAGCGATTTAACTGCGCGCCTACTAAACGAGCCTCCGGAGGAAGTATATAGTGGTCGTCAGGGTTGCAGGGACCTGTTGTGTTAAAAAAACGTACGTCGCGTTTGGTATTCATTTTTACTTTACTAATGAACCAAGAGAACGTTTCCGACTTCTAAGAACCTCGTTCCGTTTTGAAACTCGCCCTCTATCCGGTAATTGTACACTCCCTCATAGCATAATTCGCCTTCGTGATAACCGTTCCATCCACTATTGACGTCATCGGTTTCAAACAACAAGTCACCTTTGTCATTAAACACCACGAATCTATACTTCGACGTGGGACTTTGCATCGATGGTAGTAGGAAAAATTTTCTAAACTCGTCGTTACCAATCTCTTTACGTTCCTCTGTTTTGTCAGCTCGAAACACATTCGGCATAGTAATTTTTTTATCTTGTTTAGTGGTAACAACAATTGCCCCGTTACTTGCCCTTGAGCCAAACATTTCAACTGCCGGTTCGCTTTTAAAAATGCTGAAGGAATGAATGTCGTCTACCTCTATATTGTCAAGATTATCAACCTCTTTCCCATCAATAAAAATCAAAACGTTTTTTTGCGATGGTCCGAAAAACGCAATCAGATTATCCGAAAATTTATCTTTTGAGGTTGAGCGCATCTCTTGCAAATTCTCATCTTGTAGTGACGGATTGGCAAAAGCCGCAATCATAAATAAATACAGTAATGTTTTCATTTTTTTTATTTTTTATTTTTTATTAAACAATATTTTTTTGGCAAAAGTATACAATATTTTTTATTCTACAAATTTTTTTTGTAAAAAAGTCAAAATCAACTAAACTTTTCGCTCAACAATTTAAGTTCTGAAGCTGGCGATTTTTGTTTGTACAATATGTTGTGAACAGCGTTTACGACGGGCAAATCGATATTGAAACGCTTATTAATTTCGTGCATACAGGCAGTTGCAAAATATCCTTCGGCAACCATGTTCATTTCTAATTGAGCCGATGTAACAGAATATCCTTTGCCTATCATAGTTCCAAATGTACGATTTCTGCTAAATTGCGAATAGCATGTAACCAACAAATCGCCTAAATATGCCGACTGTTCGAAGCTACGTTCGGCGGGGTAGCTATTTTGTATGAATCGTTTCATTTCGGCAAAACCGTTTGAAACTAAAACGGAAATGAAGTTGTCGCCATATCCTAAACCGTGTGCTATTCCAACGCAAAGCGCAACAATATTTTTGATAATTCCCGCATATTCGATTCCATAAACATCGTTTGAAACAACGGTTTTTACGTATCTACAACTGAGTTGCTGAGCCATCATTTTAGCCAATTGCAAGTCTTTGCAGGCTAAAGTGAGGCATGTAAACCTTTCAAAAGCAACTTCTTCGGCATGTGTTGGGCCCGAAGCCACGCCGAAACGCTCGAAAGGAAGCTCGAAAAAACGGTTAAAAAACTCGCCCACTGTCAAGTTGACGCCGGGAACAATACCTTTTATTGCCGAAAAAACCACCTTATCCGTAAACTTTACAGTCATTTTATCTGTGACAACTTTAAGAAATGCGGATGGAACAACAAAAAGCAAAACATCCGATTGACGGGCGGCTTCATCAGCATCGTCAAAAATATTCATTTTTGACGTATCTAATTGTATTGAGCTCATGTATAGGCAATTAGTGCGATTTCGGGCAACCGATTCTCTAATTTCAGGTTCGCGAATGTACCAATTAAGTCTTTGAACGTTGTTACAAAGCACTTTAACAAGCGCCGTAGCCCAACTTCCACTACCAATAACTCCAAGTTTCATATTTTTTTTTTTAATTTCTATTGCGAAAATAAATTAGTTTCGTTTTGCATGTTTATACCGATGTTTGCGTAAGCTATCGCAGTTGCTTCGCGCCCACGTGGTGTGCGTTTAAGGTAGCCCTCTTTGATAAGAAATGGCTCGTAAACTTCTTCAATTGTTCCGGGGTCTTCGCTAACAGCGGTAGCAATAGTAGTTAATCCTACCGGTCCGCCGCGAAATTTCTCTATAATGGTTCTTAAAATACGGTTATCCATTTCGTCTAATCCGTGACGGTCTATGTTCAGAGCGTCTAATGCGTATCGCGTTATTTCGAGGTCTATTGTTCCATCTCCCTTCACTTGCGCAAAATCTCTAACTCGTCTCAACAGCGCATTAGCAATGCGTGGCGTACCTCTACTGCGCGATGCAATTTCAGTTGCCGCCGTCGCCACAATAGGCACATTGAGTATACGTGCTGCGCGCTCTACAATCTGAGTTAGCACTTCGGTGTTGTAATACTGCAAGTGGCATGTTATCCCAAAGCGCGCACGCAACGGAGCTGTGAGCAGTCCGGAACGGGTAGTAGCGCCTACAAGTGTAAAGGGATTAAGTGAAAGCTGTATAGAACGTGCACTGGGACCTTTATCTATTAGTAAATCAATGGTATAATCTTCCATTGCAGAATAAAGATATTCTTCAACAATTGGACTAAGCCTGTGAATTTCATCGATAAACAACACATCCTTTTTTTCAAGATTGGTAAGTATGCCGGCTAAGTCGCCGGGTTTATCAAGAACAGGTCCTGATGAAAGTTTAAGATTTACCCCTAACTCGTTAGCGATTATATTTGCTAACGTTGTTTTGCCTAATCCGGGCGGACCGTGAAGCAACACATGGTCGAGCGCTTCGCCGCGCATACGTGCCGCCTGCACAAACACTCGCAGATTTTCGACTGCGCCAGGCTGTCCGCTAAACTCTTGAAAACCCGCAGGACGCAAAGAACGGTCAAGTTCCTTGTCCTCGTTAGACCATTTATCATTACGAAATTCTACTGTTTCAGACATTATACATTATAAAAAAGAAGTGCATTTGAAAAACGTCGCAAAGTAATATTTTTTTTTTATAAAAACCAAAAATAATGATGTTGCGATTTTTTTTTATTTTTTTTTATTCTTTGTTTGTTTGGCACGATAATTGCTCTATATCTATTATAAATTTAAAATTATTCTATTACAAATCTTATCAGTAACAGTAGTTACTATCATAAGTTGTTATAATTGAAATCAAAAAGAGCCATTCGAGAGAATCGCTCTTTTTTCTGTGTTTGTTCCAAGAAATCATATTTTTTAACGAAACAAGAAAAAATGTATTTTTTTTTATTTTTTTTTGCTAATTCAAAAATTATATGTAGTTTTGTTCCCTCAAAAAAACAGGTAAATTTGTACTAAAACGGCGAGTATATGGAACAAGCCTATGATTTTAGTTTAAAGCAACTGCTGGCAGACGAATTGCCCGAAATAGATGACATACAGTTGCTTGACGTTATTCCGTTAGAACATTTGCAGTTCTTACAGGACAAGTTTTCGCATGCAAATGGCGTAACTTCTGTTATGCTCGACCTCGACGGTAATCCAATCACTAATATCAGCAATCTTAACGAGTTGTGTACGCTGTCGTTCTACGCCGGTAAAAAGTGCATCAAATACGACCGGATGGTCAACAATGTAGAAGTTGAGCGAACCGTGTGCGGACTGTCTGAGGCAAGTACGCCGCTGCATGTAGGCGGAAAACATGTAGCCAACTGGAACATAAGCATGTGCGGCTTTGGCGGAATAATAACTCCTTTCATGGAAGCTGCATGTGACAATATCGAAAAATATAACGAAATTTACGGCAAACTTCAACCAAGCATAAAAATATATTTCGACCGTGTTTGCGACCTGCTGAAAACGGCAGCCGAAGAGATTACCGAACAAATTTTCACTAATCTGAAACAAAGCTATAAGTTGGCTCTGCTGAAAAAAAAGGACATCCAACTTGCTGAGAACGAAGAAGCCTTCAGAAATATTTTTGACAACTCCATAGATGGAATTATTCTCATTGGAAACGAAGGAATAGTAAAGGAATGGAGCGTTGGCGCTGAAAAAGTTACAGGAATATCTAAAGCTAAGGCAGAAGGGCAAAAAATATGGGAACTCGTACACATGTGTCTGCCTACCTACAGATACGATGAGGAAAAAAGAAAAGAAATGTGCGAAAAAGTGAAAAAAACGGTACTTAACAAGGAAAACGTTACGCTTATTCGTAATATCATTAATCTTGAAACGCGTGAAGAAATTGTTGCCAAAACGATTTATTTTCCGCTATCTGCTCATGGCGAAGCGTTGATGGGTTGCATAAGTCGCAATATCACCAAAGAAGTAGCTAACGAACGCGAATTGCACGTAGAAAAAGAGCGAATAAAATCGCTAAGCGACAACTTACCCGGCGGCGCACTATATCAATTTGTTTTAAACCCGAAAAATCAAAAAATCATTATTACCTACGTCAGCGCTCAATGGGAGGCAATAACAGGAGTTCCAAGTAGTGTTGCAATGGCAGACATAGACAACGTATTTTCTGCAGTGCATCCGGAAGACATTGCCTCGTTAGACAACATCATGAGAGAGAGCGCTCGTAACATGACAAAATTTAACTGCGAAATACGCTTCGTTGTTGACAATGAAACGCGATGGACGCTAATGAAATCGCATGTACACAGAGAAGAAGAATTAGTAGTCTGGGATGGCATCATTCTAGATATTTCCGAACGCAAACAAAACGAACTGCAACTTAAGGATTATCGGGAAAACTTGGAACATCAGGTCAAGTTGCGAACAGAACAGTTCGAAGCCACAAACCAAGAGCTATACGCCACAAACGAAGAACTCTATACCACAAACGAAGAGCTGCACAACAAAAACGAACAGTTGCACGAAGAAATGATTACCCGTAGGGAATTGATGCAAAAACTGGAAGAAAGCGAAAGCAAAATGCGCACGTTCATTGAGCAATCGTTTGAAGGTATAATAATTCTCGACAACGAAGGATTAGTGATAGAATGGAACGCAGCACAGGAAGCAATTACGGGGCTAATGCGCAATGAAGCAATTGGTAGATACAGTTGGGAAATATTCAAATCGCTTGCCGCTGATGATGAGATGGTTAAGAGTTATCGCAAGCAGGTATTTGCATTTCTATCTTCTGAAGACGAAGAAAACAACTCAATAGAAGCAGAATATGTAATCGAACTGTCTGATTTTGACATCCGGTATATCACCATAGCATCGTTCCGTATGGCGATGGGAGACAAAGTTTTCGTGGGCGAAATTGTTAGAGACACAACCGAAAGAAAACTTGCCGATATTGAATTGGAAACATACCGCACCCAATTGGAAGAAATGGTCGAAAATCAAACCAAAAAACTGATAGAAAGCAAAGAACGTTTGACTTCGCTGAGCAATAACCTACCGGGAGGCGTAATATTCCAAATGTCGGATAAAAACACCTTAGTTCCGCAATTTACCTACATAAGCGCTCATTTTGAAGAAATGTTCCACACCTCGATAGAAACCGTTGTCGACGATACAAGCATGTTTTTGAGACTGTTTGACCCCGAAGACGGCGCAAAACTTATAGACCTGTTAACATCGGCAGACCAATCGAAACTCGTTGACGTTGAATGTAGAATTAATCTGGAAAGCGGAGAAACAAGATGGATACATTTGAGATGGTCGTACCACAACCTGAAAGACGGAACGCACCTGTGGGACGGATTTATTATAGATATTACCGACAAAAAAATCGCAGAACTTGAATTAGACGAAACTCGTTATCGTCAGAACATACTTATTAATGTATTACAATTAGTTCAATCGTCTGATGACCTGCAGAAAACAATAAATCAAGTATTGGCTGAAGCCGGAAAATACGCCGGAGTAAGCAGAAGTTACATATTTGAAAAAACTCCCGACGGAAAAGCAGTTAACAATATCTACGAGTGGTGCAACGATAATATTGAGCCGGAAATAGATAATTTACAGGAAGTGCCTATAGAAAACACACGCTCGTGGTTTTGTGCATTCGAAAAAAATAAATTTATCTGCACGTCAGACATTTCGACGTTAGAACCCGAAGTTTACCAAGCCCTCTCACAACAAGGCATTAAATCAATTTTAGTGCTTCCGCTCACGGCTAACGGTATAACCTACGGGTTTATTGGCTTCGACGAATGTACTCACAACAAGGAATGGCGCAAAAACGACATAGAACTGTTAATAAGCTTATCGCAGATAATATCGGCGGCAACAAGTAGATACCTTGCCGAAAAAGCTATCAAACTGTCGCAACAAACGATGCACACAGTACTCGACAACATAAATGCATCCATTTACGTTGCAGATTATGTTTCTTACGAACTCCTGTTTGCCAACAAAACACTGAAAGACCTCATGGGATGCGACCCCGTTGGAGAACTGTGTTACGCTGTGTTGCAGGGCAAAAGCGAGCCATGCGAATTCTGCCCGAAACCCAACTTGTTAGACGCAAACAAAAAATCAATAGGCACATACAGATGGGAAAGATTTAATCCGGCATTAGGCAAATGGTTTGAATGTAGCGACACAGCAATAGAATGGGTAGACGGAAGAATGGTGCACATGGAATATGCAACAGACATTACCGACCGGCGCGAAGCCGAAGAAGCAGTACGCCGCTCAGAAGAAATGTACAGACAACTTACCGCTGCATCGCCAGACGCGATTGCCGTTTGTAGTCCAACCGGAAACATTATTTATTTGTCGTCAAGAGCAAAAGAACTCTTCCTGATACAAGACGACTTCGAATTTGATGAAATACCATTCACAAGATACGTCCATCCTCACGATATGCGAAAAGCGACAGAAATGCTTAAATCGCTTGCAGGAAACGTTGTAGCCGTACAGCCGCAACTATTGCTAATGAGAGACGACGGCTCAGAATTTTTTGGAGAACTGTCATCAGCCTCTGTAAAAGACGACAAAGACAAAACAACGTCAATAATAATGGTAATTCGAGACATTACCGAGCGAAAAATAAGCGAAATGGAGCTAATAAGAGCTAAAGAAAAAGCCGAAGAATCAGACAAACTCAAATCAGCCTTCTTAGCAAACATGTCGCACGAAATCAGAACCCCAATTAACGGTATAAACGGATTCTTAAGCTTCATAGCAGATGAAAACCTGTCGCAAAAACGCCGAAACGAATACATTACAATAGTACACAACAGCAGCGCACAATTAGTTAGAATTATTGACGACATCATAGACATAGCTAAAATTGAAGCGCAACAGTTGACTATAAGACCGATGACGTTCCACCTAAACGAATTTATGAAGGAACTGCACACATTCTTCGAAACGTTTTTGCGGGCAAACAAAAAAGACAAAATAGCCTTAGTATTAGACGACAGCCAATTTATAGAGGACTGCAACATCCTATCAGACCCAACGCGCCTAAGGCAGGTTATTACAAACCTGATAGGAAATGCAGCAAAATTTACCGAAAAAGGATACATCAACTTTGGATACCGCCTAATGCCGCCTGATAAACTTGAATTTTGGATAGAAGACACAGGTATAGGAATGCCTGCAGACCAATTAGAAGTTATTTTTGAGCGTTTTCGTCAGGTAGAGTTGAGTAATCATCGTAAATATGGAGGCACAGGGCTCGGACTTACAATATCGCGTAGCCTGGTGCAGATGATGGGAGGAACAATAGACGTTGAATCAATAGAAAACGAAGGCTCTACCTTCAAATTCAATATAGCTTATCTGCCGATAGATAGAACTGACGAACCGGTGTTTGCTGAAATAAGAGCCGAAAAACCAATTGAAGACCAATATTTCCCGGGAGCCTCAATTTTAGTAGTAGAGCCGGAAGTAATAGTTACAAAATATTACGAAAAAATATTGACATACAACGGGGCAGCGCCTATTTTTGCACAAAACGTGGCGCAATGGATAGAAATGATGAATCAAGAAAAACATATAGACATGGTATTAGTTGACGCGCGTGTGTTCCAAACCGAAGATACAACAATTTTCAACGATGTAAAATCGGTTAGAGCCGGATTGCAAATGATGATGATAGCGCCCGAAATCAACGAACACTACTCTAGAATTATAAACAACATGCAGTGTTCAAAAATATTAGAAGGAAGACCAGACTATCAAACACTATGCGAAGAATTGTTAAGATTAATTTAAAAAAAAAGTCAAAAAAATGCGTTCGTCTATGAATTTTAATCGTTCGTCAAAAAAACATGTTTTTAATGAAAATTCTAAGAATATTTTGCAACAAATTTGAAAAATGTGCGTATAAAATAACATATATTAAAATCGAAAAAAATTGTAGTTAATTTAGTAAACTTTTAAAAAAATAGTAATATGAAAAAATTGATATTGTATTCTTTAGCTATCTGTTTAGCCTTAATAACGGGCTGTAAACGAGACCCAAGGGAAGAAGAACCGCCGAAAGCACAATTGTTTGGAGGAACGATTGTTATAGACAACAACGACAGTCAAGTCATTCCAACACAAACAGGCGACAGACATCCGATTATCGACAAGATAGCGTCAAACTTTGGCTTGAAAGTAGAGCCGAGTTTGAGACGGGCTGATTTAGAGCCTATTAATGATTACCGCTTCCTTCACACACACACAGATGTTACGTTGACGGTAGACGGAGTCAGGACACAAGCTTCCCACATTAAAATTGCGGAAGCAAGCGATAATAATGGATGGGTTTTTGCCGCATTCAACAATCAGCACGCGCTTAACGTAGGAGGCGTTAGACTGTACAGATACTCGTTAACAGGAAATCAAACAACTCCCGTTAGTTTTTCGAGACACGCAACGCTTAGATTCCCTAACGTTAGCGGAGTACAGTTTCAAGCGAATGCTATTGATTATCACAACAAAAAACTCTATATTGCCGGAGCAGTTCAAGAACCCGGAGTATTCGGTTTTACAGATGAGAAAACTCCAGCACTGTTTATTGTAGTGCCATTAGACGCCGACATGGAGTTCTCAGAAGACATAACTCCAGTACAGCTTGGTTCATATCAAGCTACGTCAATTCGCTATTACAATGGCAAAATTTACGTTACATCCGGAGATAACAAAAGAGACGGAATTTCGCAAACAAGAGGCGGACTATTCGTATTCGATGCAAACAACCTTGACGCAACGCCAGCATTCTACGAATTAGACGATGCAAGATCCGTTGACGTCAACCCAACCGGCGTATACGTTATGCAGTCGACGCCAAACGCCATAGTACATCGTTTTAATCACGATGGAAGCTATGACAGAAAAATATACGAAGGCGTAGATGATATGCAAAAAGATGCAAAATCTGACGTATTTGTATGGAACAACTACCTGTTCTTAGCGCAAAACCAAGCAGGTATGGAAATGGTGAATAGAAACAATGGCGAATTAGTTTTTGGACTATTAGCTCCAAATTCTGAGTTCCCAGCATGCCCTGCCGGAAACACTGACGACCTCGACTGTTGGTTCGAAATAGAAGACGTAACAAACAGTATGAACGTTAACAGCGACCCCAAAAAAGCCTTCTTTACGAATGGAAAAGTAGGAACTGAAGATATTAGGTCTGACCTGCTGTTAGTTGCAAACGGAAGACAAGGTCTTTTCTGGTACGAAGTAAGAGGAGATGGAGCCGGTTCACACGTTATTGTTAGCAGTAGCGCAAGAAGAATATTTAGAGGAGACGGCTCAACAAACCATGTTGAATCAAGAGAAAATATCGTATTTGTTGCTTGTGGATTACATGGTGTAAAAGTGCTGTATATAGAGTTTGAAGATTGCGACTGCGAACCAGATATATGCCATAATTGCGACCCGTGCGACCCGCCAGAAGGTTGCGACAACTGCGGAGTATGCTGTACAGACTGCCACCCGTGCGATAATCCAATTGATGGTTGTGATTGCGGAGTATGCTGCGACACTTGCGACCCATGCGGTAATAGCTTCGATAATATAAGATGCAGACAGGAATGTGGAAAAGTATGCTGCGAATCATGCGACCCATGCGCTGAAGGTGAAGCAGGTGAGAAATGCAAAGACCAATGCGATAAAGTATGCTGTCTGCCATGCAATGCTTGCGACCCGCCTCCGGGCTGCGATTGCGGAATATGTTGCGATACATGCGACCCCTGCGACCCAATTTGTAGAGAGCAATGTCCAAATAAAGAACCTTGCTGCACAAACTGTCACCCGTGTGATAACCCAATTGAGGGTTGCGATTGCGGAATATGTTGCGATACATGCGACCCCTGCGACCCAATTTGTAGAGAGCAGTGTCCAAATAAAGAGCCTTGTTGCACAGACTGCCATCCTTGTACAAACCCTATACCTGACTGTGATTGCGGAGTATGTTGCGACACATGCGACCCGTGCACTGACGAAAAATGCAGACAAGAGTGCCATCACAGAAGATGTTGCGCTACATGTGACCCTTGCAACGACCCAATTTGTAGACAGGAATGTCCGGATAAGGCTTGCTGCGATGATTGCAATGCTTGCGGTACTGGACCTCTTGCAGATGATTGTAGAGATAGATGTGGTAAAGTGTGTTGCGATACATGCGACCCATGCACAGACGAGAAATGCAGACAACAATGTCCAAATAAGGCTTGCTGCGCTGATTGCGACCCGTGCGCTCCCGGACTGATAGGTGATGATTGTAGAAACAGATGCGGTAAAGTCTGCTGCGATGGTTGCGACCCGTGCAATGTACCTCCCGGATGCGAAGGACAGTGCGGCGATTGTAAAGATGAATGTGAAGACTGCCACCCGTGCGATAATCCAATTGATGGTTGCAATTGCGGAGTATGCTGCGACACATGCGACCCGTGTAATGACCCTCTTTGTAGAGCCCAGTGTCCAGATAGAAGATGCTGCGCTGATTGCGACCCATGCACAGATGATAAATGCAAACAGGAATGTCCTGAAAAAGAATGTTGCAGTACTTGCGACCCATGCGGCGATGCACCAGAAAATATCAGATGCAGAACACAGTGTAATAAAGTGTGTTGCAACACTTGCGACCCGTGTGCTGGAGGTAACCCCGGATCAGAATGTAGAAGCCAATGCGATAAAGTATGTTGCAATACATGCGACCCATGCGCACCAGGACAAGCCGGAATAGATTGTAGAACGCAATGCGGTAAAGTATGTTGCAATACTTGCGACCCGTGTGCTGCCGGACAAGCCGGAATAGACTGTAGAACACAATGCGATAAAGTATGTTGCAATACTTGCGACCCGTGCGCTGCAGGACAAGCCGGAATAGATTGTAGAACACAATGCAACAAAGTATGTTGCGATACATGCGACCCGTGCGCTGCCGGACAAGCCGGAATAGATTGTAGAACACAATGCAACAAAGTATGTTGCAATACATGCGACCCGTGCGCTGCCGGACAAGCCGGAATAGATTGTAGAACACAATGCGATAAAGTATGTTGCAACACTTGCGACCCATGTGATGCAGCGTGTAAAGCCGCATGTCCGGATAAAATATGCTGCGCTACTTGCGACCCATGCGATGCAGACTGTCGTGCCGCATGTCCGGATAAAAAATGCGATAATTTCATAACCAACGGAAATGGCAGGTTTGCCACCACATTGTTAACCACAGGCTCTGCTATCAGAAACGGAAATGTATGGATGTGGGGTTTCCGTAACTCCGGACAACAAGGTACCGGCACAAGAGCTTGGGAAAACTCAGCTATTCCCAGAATAGCAAATATACCGGGACAACAGGGTAATATTGTAGCCATAGCCGGTGGAGCCTACCACATGTTGGCGCTTGCCCGCGATGGTAGAGTCTACGGATGGGGGCAAAACGGATACGGAGAAGTGGGCGTACCTACTCAAACAAGTATCTATAACCCCACGCCCGATGAAGTTAGACATAACGGAATGCCTATCAGAGCAACAATGATAGCCGCAGGTGAATACTGTAGCATAGCCTTAGGTTCTGAAGGACAAGTATATACATGGGGGCATGGTCTATATGGTCAGATTGGTAACGGCAGTAGAAACTCCACAAACAGAACTGTATACCAAGTGCCATTACCGGCAAAAGCACGAGTAGTTGGCGCAGCCTATGAAGGCGCATTCGCAGTGCTTGAAAACGGAACTGTTTGGTCATGGGGCGACAACGAAGGAAGCGGACTTGGTTTTGCAGGCTCAATATACGCAGTACAGCAAATAGTCTCAACGCCAACAGAAGTTGTTAACCTTAGACCTTACGCGCACAGAATAGTATATATTGCCGGCGGTAACGGTTGGGGGCAAGCTCTGCTCGATGACGGCTCAGTTATTGGCTGGGGAGTACGCTCGGCGTTAGGTCAGAACACCACCTCAAATACAAGTTCGGCTACAGTAGTACCAATATTGCCAAACTCAGAGTTTCCTGGCGTAAGAGTTAAGCAACTGTTTGCGCGATACGTTGGCTCTGAAGCGCTACTTGAAGATGGACGACTGCTTACATGGGGACATACGGCAGCCGACCCGGCGCAAGATCATATCTATGGCTCTAAACCAACTGTTAGAAACACCCAAGGCGCTGTAGCAGAAGTTGGTGGCGGAAAACATCACTTGTTCTACCTGAAAACAGACGGAACATTCTGGGGAGTTGGATACAATGACCTAAACAAGATTGATTTAAATCAGTGTTGCCACGCCAACAACCCACGTACATGGCAAGGTTGGCCCGGAGTACAGATTAGACATAACACATTAGGATTTTTCCACACATGGTAATCAAATAGTAAATCAATTAAATCGAAGGCTGTTCTTAGGAACAGCCTTTTTTTGTGCAAAATCAATTTATTTTTCAAAAATGTGTTCAAAAAAATGAAGATGTAAAATTAGGGAAAAGTTTGTTGTTTTGAAAAAAAAGTATTATATTTGCAGCGAAATATAAAATGTACACATATGGAAGCATTAGTATTGGATTTGAACAAACGTTACAGTAAAAAAAACCTCGCAGGTTTGAAAAACCCGCGAGGTCTTTTTTTTAGTCGTTAGTCTTTAGTCGTTAGCAAAGCGCTAATGACTACCGACTACTGACTACCGACTATTCTTACAACATTCACTCCACTACGAATAATAAATACTCCCTGCGCTTTCAGGTCGATATCCATTTCTTCGGCGGTGGCGATGCTGGTATATACTAATGCGCCGCTGACGCTGTAGATGCTCAACGTTTCGCCGATGGTTATGCCGGTTACGTGGAGCATGCCGCCTCGCATCCATGCTTGGAGCGGGTTGGCTGATAACAGCTCGGGAGTGTTGGTGGTGCTTTTTGCAGTGAACGTGGCGCTGATGGTTACATTGCTGTTCAATACATGGGTGTGGGTTGCATTTGTGACGTTGTCCCACCACTTTTCAAATTCGTAACCCTCGGCTGGCGTTGCTGTTAAGGAGAGTGTTGTGCCTGCGGGGAGGGTTGCGCCGTTGGATACCGGTGCGCCGGTGTGTGTTATGGTTATTGTGCCGTTGACGGGCGCGGTGATGGTTACGGTGTACAATGTCGGCTGCGTGACAGGAGCGAAATTCGCTGTTACCGTTACATCCTCATCGGGCATTACGAACGATGTGGTGGCGCTTTCTGCGTCGTCAAGTAGAGACGTCGCATGCGGCGTCT
>Ga0099364_10009106_pt1 | contig 13837 bp, 26 predicted proteins | sample TergutTh196P3_FD_73070 | JGI IMG/M metagenome (GOLD analysis project Ga0099364, IMG submission 73070) | Microcerotermes parvus P3 segment gut microbial communities from Pointe-Noire, Republic of the Congo - Th196 P3 | ecosystem: Host-associated > Arthropoda: Insects > Digestive system > Gut ...
GAGACAGCCTGTAAGCTCAAAGACAAAGTCTCCGGCGCTCCATTCCTGCCCCCAAAAAAGAGGGGTTTGCACACGGGTAATGACAGTTACCCCCAAAAAGCCTAATTCCGCCCTCCGCAAAGTAGCCAGAGTGCGGCTTTCTCATGGTACTGAAGTTACCGCTTATATACCTGGAATTGGTCATAATTTACAGGAACATTCGGTTGTTCTTGTTCGTGGCGGACGGGTAAAAGACCTTCCCGGGGTCAGGTATCACATTATCCGGGGCGCAAAGGATACTCTGGGCGTGGAAGACCGAAAGAGGGGCCGTTCCAAGTACGGCGCCAAGCGGCCAAAGGCGTAGAGGTTAAGTATGGGACGTAAAAAAAAGACTATCGACAGGGGTATTCTGCCGGATCCAAAGTACAACAGTGTAGTACTTTCAAAGTTTGTAAATCGCATGATGTGGCAGGGAAAACGCTCCATCGGCCTCCGAATTGTGCATGATGCCCTGGGTATACTCCAGCAGAAAGCCGAAAAAGATCCTCTGGAAATGTTTCTTAAGGCGATTGATAACGTAAAACCCGTAATTGAGGTAAGATCAAGACGGGTTGGAGGCGCAACATACCAGGTTCCGGTAGAAATTAGGGAATCCAGGCGCGAAGCCCTGGGTATGCGGTGGATAATTAACGCCGCCAGAGCCCGTTCCGGACGCGGCATGGAAGACCGGCTGGCAGCGGAGCTTATGGATGCCTACAATAACACCGGGACAGCCTTTAAAAAGAAGGAAGATACCCACAAAATGGCAGAAGCAAACAAAGCTTTTGCCCATTACCGGTGGTAGGCTGACCACTTAAAAGTGGTCAGCTTCGGAGTTTTATTAATAAAACTCCACGATTTAGCCCCAGGGGGCTTTACATTTATTTAAAAAACTGGTATTTTTGTTTTTTACATGGCGAGGAGGCAATTGGAGCCGGCCCCATGTTTATATAAAAAAGTCGGTTTTCCAAACCGTTCATCAAGATGAGTTGATGAGATAGGTGGAACCGAACGGTTGATTTGAAAAGCAAACTGCAGCATTTATGCTAACAGCATTTATGCTGATGCAAATCTTCTGTTCGTCTGTTATCCCATATATCTTAGATCAAATCTCATGATTTAAAGTTTCCCGCGTATGCGGGCTAGCATGTCCGTCCTTACGGCGCGGGCTGCGGTGAATAGTTTTTTGTGTGCCTAAGGAGAAGGAGAAACGTAATGGCAAAGGATAAGTTTAACCGGACAAAGATCCACATGAATGTCGGGACCATAGGTCACGTAGACCATGGTAAGACAACCCTTTCTGCCGCCATCACCGCTTACTGCGGCAAAAAGTTTGGCGACAAAGTCATGTCTTATGACGCTATTGATAATGCCCCGGAGGAAAAAGCAAGGGGGATCACTATCAATACCAGGCACCTGGAATACCAGTCAGAAAAGCGGCATTATGCCCACATTGACTGCCGGGGCACGCGGACTACATCAAAAACATGATCACAGGCGCCGCTCAGATGGACGGGGCGATCTTAGTTGTTTCTGCGCCGGACTCAGTCATGCCGCAGACTAGGGAACATATCATTCTGGCCCGCCAGGTTGGCGTTCCCAGCATGATGGTCTTCCTTAATAAGATCGATTTGCTTGACGATCCTGATCTGGTAGAGCTGGTAGTGGAAGAGGTAAAAGACGTTCTTACCGCCAATGGCTTCCCAGGCGATAAAATTCCCATAATCAAGGGATCTGCTTTTAAAGCAATGGAAGATCTATTTGAAGGCAAGACGACAGAAAACTGCCAATGCATCCAGGAACTGCTTGACGCAATGGACGCCTACTTCGAAGATCCTGTTCGTGATGCTGACAAGCCCTTTATCATGCCGATAGAGGACGTGTTTACCATTCAGGGCCGTGGTACGGTTGTTACCGGCAAGGTGGAACGGGGGATGCTCAAACTGAACGAAGAAGTTGAAATCGTTGGTATTAGGCCCACAAAGAAAACCGTTGTAACCGGTATTGAAATGTTCAACAAACTTCTGGATGATGCCCAGGCTGGTGACAACGTTGGTACTCTTCTTCGCGGTATTGATAAAAAAGAAGTAGAGCGCGGCCAGGTTCTTGCAAAGCCCGGCTCAATCCAGCCTCATAGCAAGTTTAAAGGTCAGATATATTGTCTGTCTAAGGAAGAAGGCGGAAGGCATAGTCCTTTCTTTAGCGGCTACCGGCCTCAGTTCTATTTCCGTACAACTGATATTACCGGAACCGTACAGCTTCCTGAAGGCAAAGAAATGGTGATACCGGGCGATAACACCGAAATTATCGGGGAGCTTATCCATCCGATCGCCATGGAAAAGGGGCTTCGTTTCGCTATCCGTGAAGGCGGCAAAACAGTTGCTTCCGGTCAGGTTACAGAAATCATCACTTAAGTGTCACGGAAGTGTCACGGAAGTGTCACGAAAGTGTTTTGATTAACAGAACGTTTAAATCCTAAGCGGATTTAGGCGTTTTGTTTTGGAGGAATAATGGCTAAGGAACGAATTCGCGTTCGTTTACGCGGTTTCGATGTGGAATTGTTGGATCAGAGTTCAAAGTCAATTGTTCAGACCGTACAGAAGGCAGGGGCCAAAGTTACAGGGCCGATTCCCCTTCCTACCCGGATAAACAAGGTGACGGTTCTCCGTTCTCCCCATGTCAACAAAAAATCCCGGGAGCAGTTTGAGATGCGGACTCACAAACGGCTGATCGACATTATTAACCCTTCCCCGGAAGTTATGGACTCGCTCATGAAGCTGGAATTACCAGCCGGGGTAGATGTAGAAATCAAACAATAGCAATTTGGCTTGCATTGGAGCAGTATATGTTAGGGCTGATGGCCAGAAAAGTGGGAATGACTCAGGTTTTTGATGAAACAGGTAATCTTATTCCTGTTACCGTCGTACGCATAGAACCTAATACTGTGATTGCCCAAAAAACCGAGGAAAAAAACGGATATAATGCGGTAGTTCTTGGTATTGATGAATTTAAGCGTGCGTCTAAACCTTATGCAGGACAATTTTCTGCAGATACAACTCCCAAAAGAAAAATAAAGGAATTCAGAGATTTCGAAAAAGAAGTTAAACCCGGCGATGTACTGGGAATAGAACTTTTTAGCGATGTCCGCTATGTCGATGTAATTGGGGTCTCCAAAGGTAAAGGTTTTCAGGGAGTTATGCGTAGATATAACTTCAGCGGAGGTCGCTCTACTCACGGTTCAAAATTTCATCGTGTAGGCGGTTCTACAGGGCAAAATACCTATCCCCACAAGACTTTTAAAAACAGAAAAATGGCAGGAAGAATGGGTCGTGAACGTGTAACCGTCATGAGCCTTCGTGTAGAAAATGTTGATGCAGAAAAGCAACTCTTGCTTATACGGGGTTCTGTTCCCGGTGTAAACAAGGGGCTTGTAATAGTAAGAACTGCAGTAAAAAAGTAGCTAGGTAAAAGGCAGCAGGTGTAAGTATGAATGGGAAAGTATATTCAATAGATGGCAGGGAATTAAGGAGCATTGAATTATCCGATGCTGTTTTTGGCCTTCCTGTAAATGAAGATCTTATTTGGTACGCAATAAAAAATGAGCTTGCCAATAAAAGACAGGGAAATGCCAGTACTAAAACAAGAAGTGAAATCAATGGATCCAATGCCAGACCATTTAGGCAGAAGGGTACAGGCCGTGCAAGGCAAGGTGATAAAAAGAGTCCTATACTGGTTGGCGGCGGTACAATTTTCGGACCCAAACCCAGAGATTTTTCCTATACCATGCCTAAAAAAGCAAAACGATTGGCGATTAAGAGCATACTCAGCTTAAAAGCTCAAAATGATATGCTCAAGATAATAGAAGATTTTACTGTTGAATCAGGAAAAACAAAGGATCTGACAGGAATTTTATCAAAATCAGGTCAATGCAAAGCTGGTGAAAGAACAGTCCTTGTTTTAAAGGGAGAGGAAGTCTGCATTAAAACGGGGATAGACGATAGAGATGCAGTACTCCCTGTTGTCAGAAAAATAAAGCAGGCAGGAAAATCGCTTCCCTGGCTTAGTTTTCTATCACATTCCAGGTTAAGAGCTCACGATCTTTTTTACGGAAGAAATATTATCATGACCGAGAGTGCCGTAAAAAAGCTTAACGAGTTTTATGCGATTAATGACGGAGCTGCCAAATGAGATATGACCAAATTTTAATTGAACCTATTCTTTCTGAGAAGTCTAATATCTTACGGGAAGAGGGCAAGTATGTATTTAAGGTTGATCCTAGAGCTACCAAAATACAAATTAAAGAAGCGGTAAGACGCCTTTATAATGTTAATCCTGTTGCATGTAATGTAATGCGGGTAGGAGGAAAGCCCAAAAGACTGCGCTCTCGTCCCGGTTATACTTCATCTTATAAAAAAGCAATAATTAAACTTGATAAAAATGAGTCAATAGGTATTTTCGAAGGCGTATAGGAAGGAATGTTTAATGGGTATAAAAACATATAAGCCTGTAACCCCAGGAATGAGAGCCTGGCAGAGTCTTGACTATTCTGAGCTTAGTAAAAATGTAAAGCCGGAGAAAACTCTCATAGAAGGTCATAAGCGGCGTGCAGGAAGAGACCATAATGGCAGGATAAGTGTCAGACATCAGGGTGGAGGTCACAAACGCCTCTATAGGATTATTGATTTTAAACGGGATAAAATTGATATTCCCGGTAAAGTAGCATCTATAGAGTATGATCCAAACAGAAGTGCAAACATTGCTCTTATTAAGTATAAGGACGGTGAAAAGCGCTATATCCTGGCTCCAAAAGGTTTAACTGTAGGAAATCAGGTAATAAGCGGTACTTCTGCTCCAATAGAAACCGGCAATGCACTACCTCTGGAAAATATTCCTTTGGGTTTTGCTGTGCATAATGTAGAACTGACTCTTGGAAAAGGAGGTCAGTTGGTACGTTCTGCAGGCAACGGCGCTGTTGTAGCTGCGAAAGATGGTGATTATGTCACCCTGCGTCTGCCTTCCGGTGAAATGCGTATGATTTTCAAGAAGTGCTTTGCAACTATAGGAACTGTTGGTAACGAAGATCACATGAACGTAGTGATAGGAAAAGCCGGCCGTAAACGCTGGATGGGAATTAGACCTACAGTACGCGGAATGGCGATGAACCCTGTCGATCACCCCCATGGAGGCGGTGAAGGAAAGAGCAAGGGTAAACATCCGGTTACTCCCTGGGGGCAGCCGACCAAGGGATATAAGACCAGGAAAAAGCATAAGCCTTCTTCCAGGTTTATTGTAAGCCGCAGAAAGAAGAGATAGGAGTTAAGAGTGTCAAGGTCTGTTAAAAAAGGTCCTTTTATCGAGAAGAGTCTTTACAAGAAAGTGCTGGAGTTGAATAAATCCGGAGAGAGAAAAATGATTAAAACTTATTCCCGGTGTTCAACTATAATTCCGGAAATGGTAGGTGGAACAATCTCTGTTTATAACGGTAAAGCCTGGATTCCTGTTTATATTACGGAAAATCTTGTTGGTCATAAGTTGGGTGAATTTGCTCCTACCCGTATTTTCCGGGGACATGCAGGTTCAGATAAAAAAGCTGCCAGGTAAGGTGTAAAAAATGGCTAAAACTAATACAGAAGGTAAAAATACCGAGTATAAGGCAATTACAAAGTTCCTGATTGTTTCTCCTTTTAAGATACGCCCCGTTGCTGATCTTGTCAGAAGAAAAACTTATCCCGAAGCTGTCTCTATATTGGAAAACATGCCTCATAAGGGTGCAAGGCTAATCAGAAAAACTGTTATTTCTGCAGCATCAAATGCCTTGAATCAGGACAGGCAGCTGGAAGAGGACATGCTCTTTATTAAAGAAATTAAAATTGACGAAGGGCCTCGTATGAAGAGGATATGGTACAGGGGCAGAGGCCGCGCAGACATGTTATTTAAAAGAATGAGTCATATAACGGTTATTCTTGATCAGACTGCAAATGTAGAAGCAAAGGCAGGAAGCAAGAAGCCATCCAAAAGGGCAGGTAAATAATGGGACAAAAAGTAAATCCTATAGGTTTAAGAGTAGGCATTAACAGAACCTGGGCTTCCCGCTGGTATGTGGATCCTAAAGAATATGCCAAAACCTTACACGAGGATCTAATGCTGCGTAAGCTAATTATGGATATGCCTGAGACCAAGGGTGCAGACATAGCAGAGCTTGAAATTATCCGTCATCCCCAGCGCATAACCATAACAATACATACTGCAAAACCCGGTGTTGTAATTGGTGTTAAAGGCGCAAACATAGAAAAGATAGGTTCTGAACTTCAAAAGCATGTTACCAAGAAAATTCAGATAAAGATAAAAGAAGTACGTAATGCAGAAGTTAATGCTCAGATAATTGCCCAGAATGTGGCAAGGCAGTTACTGGCAAGAGCCGGCTTTAGGCGTACCATTAAAAAAGCAATAGGAGACGCAATAAGAAAGGGAAATGCACAGGGTGTTAAGATCAGGCTTTCCGGCAGACTAGGCGGAGCAGAAATGTCCCGTACCGAAGAAGCCAAAGAAGGGCGCATACCTCTTCACACTTTAAGAGCAGATATAGATTTTGGTTTTGCCGAAGCACATACCACCTTTGGCGCTATAGGTGTTAAAGTCTGGGTATACAACGGAATGAAGTATGGCAAGGAACAGAAAGAAGATGCCGGCTCCCTCCTTCGCAAACGCAGGGACAGATTGCCGGGACAGCGAAGTGATTCTACAAGATCAGAGAATCAGCGTAGCGAAACTTCCCGAAGTGACAGGTCAGAAGTAAGGTATTAGGAGTAGTTTATGTTAAGTCCAAAACGAGTAAAACGCAGGAAAGTACAGCGGGGCAGTATGCCGGGGAATGCAACCCGGGGGAATACTGTGGCCTTTGGCGAGTATGGACTTGTTGCTCTGGATAGAATGTGGATAACAAACCGTCAGATAGAAGCTGCCCGTGTTGCCATGAACCGTCATATTAGAAGGGGCGGGAAAATGTGGGTGCGTATCTTTCCGGATAAACCTTTTTCTAAAAAGCCGGCAGAGACCAGAATGGGTAAAGGAAAAGGCGGACCTGAATATTGGGTAGCTGTTGTAAAACCGGGTACTGTTATGTTTGAGTTGGGCGGAATTGATAAAGATTTGGCAGTACAGGCTATGACACTTGCTGGTTCCAAGCTTCCCATAAGATCCAAAGTTGTTTTCCGTTCAGATATGGAATTGGGAGGTTAAGTTATGCGGAATTCCTTTAACAACCTTTCCTTTCAGGAACTAAAAGCAAAGCGTGAAGAACTTAGCCGTAAATATATGGATTTACGTTTTCAGATGGTAATAGGACATGTGGATAATCCTTTACAGAGAAGAGAAATTCGCAGACAAATTGCCCGTCTTAATACACTTATTCATCAGCAGAGTAAAGCTGAGGAAAATGTTACACAGAAGGCTTAGGAGTAAAATGTGACTGAGGATAAAACCCTTAAGGTTAAAGCAAAGAAGAAAGAATTTACGGGTATTGTAAAAAGTAACAAAATGGAAAAAACCATTGTAGTTACCGTAGAGACCACAGCTCTGCATAAGCTCTATAAAAAGTATGTGGTTCGAAGCAAAAACCTTAAAGCCCATGATGAAAAAAATGAGGCTAAAATTGGTGATCGTGTAAGAGTAATTGAATGTCGTCCTGTCAGCAAAGACAAGTGCTGGAGACTGGACGCAATTTTAGAAAGGGCAAAATAGGAGAAGTGTAATGGTTCAGGTGGAAACTTTCCTGAATGTAGCTGACAATTCAGGTGCCAAGCTTGTTCAGTGTATTAAAGTTCTTGGAGGCTCAAAGCGCAAGTACGCTGGCGTTGGAGATATTATTACAGTTGCTGTTAAAGAAGCCCTTCCTACTTCCAATATTAAGAAAGGAACTATAGAAAGGGCAGTAGTTGTAAGATCCCATAAGGAATATCGTCGTTCGGACGGTACTTACATACGTTTTGATGATAATGCCTGTGTAATTGTAGACCAGGCAATGAATCCCAAAGGTAAACGTATTTTTGGACCTGTTGCAAGGGAACTTAGGGAAAGAGGCGATTTCATGAGAATTGTATCTTTAGCCCCGGAAGTTTTGTAGGTTTAGGAGTTAGTGATGGTCAAAGCAACACATAAATTTAAACTTAAAAAAGAAGATAATGTCCAGGTTATTACCGGAAAAGATAAAGGAAAACGCGGGCGTATTTTGAAAATAAACCGCAGTGACGATAGGGTAGTTGTGGAAGGTGTAAACATTGTTAAAAAAGCAAGAAAACGCAAAAACCAGCAGGATAGAGGGGGAATAGTAGAGATTTCTGCCCCCATTCATTATTCAAATGTAGCTATAATTTGTAAAAAATGCGGTCCTGTAAAAATTGCCTATAAGATAGAGGGAGATGCGAAAATCAGAACTTGCAGAAAGTGCGGGGAGGCATTCTAATGGCTAAAGTAAAAACCGAAGCTCCGCGGCTTAAGCAGCTTTATAATGACAAAATTGCACCGGAACTTATAAAAGAGTTTAACTATAAAACACCTATGCAGACACCAAGGCTGGATAAAATTGTTGTAAGCATGGGAGTAGGTGAGGCTCTTCAGAATAAAAAACTTCTGGATGCTGCTATAGATGATCTGGGTGCCATTACAGGACAGAAGGCTGTTAAAACAAAGGCAAGGAAAAGTATAGCAAACTTTAAGATACGCGAAGGTCAGGAAATTGGCGCAAAGGTAACCTTAAGAGGCGCAATGATGTATGAGTTTCTGGATAGGCTTGTTAATGTTGCACTTCCAAGGGTTAAAGACTTCCGGGGCGTTAATCAGAATGCCTTTGATGGTAATGGAAATTATTCTTTGGGATTAAGCGAGCAGATAATTTTCCCGGAAATTGATTTTGATAAAATTGAACGCGTTGCCGGATTAAATATAGCAATTGTTACAACAGCAAAGACCGATGCGGAAGCAATGGCTTTTTTAACTAAGTTTGGCATGCCATTCAGAAAATAGGGGGAGTTAGTGGCAAGAAAAGCAATGATTTTAAAGGCGCTAAAAACGCCAAAATATAAAACCAGAAAGGTTAACCGTTGCCGTATTTGCGGAAGGGCAAGAGCTTATCTTAGAAAGTTTGAGATGTGCCGTCTTTGTTTTCGTAAACTGGCTAACGAAGGACTAATTCCTGGCGTTACTAAATCAAGTTGGTAGGAGGAAAGGATGAGCGTTTCTGATCCCGTTGCAGATATGTTGACCAAAATCCGGAATGCCGGAATGGCAAAGCATGAAAAAGTAGATATCCCTAACTCTAAATTGAAGCTTGAGATAATTAAAATTTTGAAAACCGAAGGGTATATTAAGAATTTTAAGAAAGCGAATCAGGGCGGAGCCAATGTCATCAGGGTTTTCCTTAAATACGATGATAAAACAAGCCCTATTATACATGGGATAGAAAAAGTGTCTAAACCCGGTCGGCGGGTTTATATGGGCTATGAAAAAATGCCCAGAGTGTTTAACGGTTATGGAACTCTTATTGTGTCTACATCACAGGGAGTGACAACCGGAAAAAAAGCTGCCGAGAAGAAAGTTGGCGGTGAAGTCATCTGTACTGTCTGGTAAAGGTAGGAATTATGTCAAGAGTTGGAAAAATACCTGTAAAAATTCCCGGCGGTGTTAAGGTAAGTTTTGCCAATGATCTTATTACTGTAGAAGGTCCAAAAGGCAAGCTGACACAGAAATATAATACCAATATTTTATTCGAGGATAAAGGGAGCGAAATTGTCGTAAGCCGCCCTAACGAAGAAAAGAAAAATAAAGCTTTTCACGGTCTTTACCGCAATCTGCTTAACAATATGGTCACAGGAGTTACAGAAGGATTTACCAAAACACTTATTGTAACAGGTGTTGGTTACAGAGCAGAGGTTCAGGGCAAAATCCTTGTATTAAGTTTGGGCTTCTCTAATGATATTTACATGGGTATCCCTGATGGTCTTTCTGTAAGTTCTGAAGGCGGAAGAATTGTGATTTCGGGTATAGATAAGCAAAGAGTTGGTGAGCTTGCAAGTCAAATTAGAAAGCTCAGACCGCCTGAGCCCTACAAAGGCAAAGGTATACGTTATGAAGATGAACAGATAAGACGTAAAGTCGGAAAATCCGGTGTTAGGTAAAGGGTAAGAAAATGCAGCGTAAGATGATAGAGAAAGACAGAAAACGCTTTAAAAGAAAGGTTCATATAAGGAAAAATATTTCCGGAACTTCAGAACGTCCCAGGATGACTGTTTTTAAAAGTAACCGTTCTTTTTCAATACAGGTAATAGATGATGCCAAAGGTCATACACTTGCATCTGCTTCTACTCTGGAGAAAGAATTAAAAAATATTAAGGTAACAGTCTCAGGTGCTGCACAGCTTGGAGAGTTAATGGGAAAACGTTTGTTGGAAAAAAATATTAAATCGGTAGTTTTTGACAGAAACGGTTATTTATATCACGGTACAGTCAAAGCAATGGCAGACGGAGCCCGCAAAGCAGGGATCCAGTTTTAGGGGGCATGATGGAAGGCGAAGTTAAGGCAGACGAAGTAAAACAGGAAGACGATCTAGTTCAGAAAGAGACTGCAAGTGCAGAAGTTTCTGTTCAAAAGAATGCCAGAGATGATAGACAGGAAGGACGCGGCTCTTCTTTCAGGGGTGAAAGAAGAGGAGGCCGCGGCGATGGACGCGATAAAAACCGTGACAGGGAATTTGTAGAAAAAGAGTTTATTGAGAAACTTGTTAAGCTTAACCGTACTGCTAAGGTAGTTCAGGGCGGTCGTCGCTTCTCCTTTTCTGCTCTTACCGTTATTGGCGATAAAAAAGGTAAAGTTGGTTATGGTTTTGGCAAGGCAAATGATGTTTCCGAAGCTATACGTAAAAGTGTAGAAAAAGCAAAACGGAACATGGTAATGCTTCCTGTAAAAAATGGTACCATTCCCCATGAAATTATAGGTACTTTTAAAGCATCCAAGGTTTTATTAAAGCCTGCATGCTCAGGAACAGGTATTATTGCCGGAGGTGCTGTAAGAGCAATTATGGAAGCCGGAGGAGTAACCGATGTTCTTTCAAAATCCATAGGATCTTCCAGTCAGTACAATGTAGTTAAAGCAACTTTTGATTGCATAAGCAGGATGATGGATGCCCGCACCATTGCAAAAAACCGCGGAAAATCCATTAAGGAGTTCTGGGGGTAATATGGCAGGGAAGATCAAAATTAAACTTGTCCGCTCTGTAATAGCATCTCTTCCAAAGCAGCGTGCTACTGTCAGATCATTGGGTCTTAGGAAAATTGGCTCAAGTACAATACAGGAAGCAAGCCCTGCCATTTTGGGTATGGTTAAGACTGTTGAGCACCTTGTATCGGTAGAGGAGATTTAATATGGCTCATGACTTTAATTTACATGCTCCAACAGGTGCAAACAGAAAGAAAAAAATGCTAGGCAGGGGTCAGGGCTCCGGCAGAGGAACAACATCAGGTAAAGGAAATAAAGGTCAGCAGGCACGTTCCGGCGGAAAAGTTTACGCTGGTTTTGAAGGTGGACAGATGCCCTTATACCGCCGTCTTGCCCATAGAGGTTTTTCCAATTATCCCTTTAAAAAGACCTTCCAGATTGTTAATTTAAGTCAAATTAATAAGTGTTTTAATGACGGAGAAACAGTAGACGAAGCTTCTCTTTATGAAAAAAAGCTAATCAAAGGAAGTAAAAAGAGCGGCGTTTTTAAAGCTGCAAATCCGGTAAAAATTTTGGCAAACGGAGATATAGAAAAAAAGATTAAAGTAAATATTTCTGCTATATCTATTTCAGCCAAAGAAAAAATTACAAAAGCAGGCGGAGAAGTAGTGTCCCATGGCTAATCCATTTTTCAGTATTTTTAGGGTAAAAGAACTCAGGGAACGCATCTTTTTTACCGCTATGATGCTGGTGGTATTCCGTATAGGTGCATATATTCCCATTCCCGGTATTCATGTGCAAAATTTACAACTGGCTCTAATGGCAGGAGGCACAGGAAATGCCATTGTGGATTACCTGGACTTTTTTGCCGGCGGTGCATTTTCAAACTTCTCTGTTTTCATGCTTGGGATTATGCCTTATATATCTATGTCCATTATAATGCAGCTTCTTTTGATTGTTTTCCCCAAGTTAAAGAAAATGTCACAGGAAGAGGGCGGTAAGAAAAAGATACAAAAGTACCAGCGTATAGGAACTGTAGGTATATGTCTTGTACAGTCATTTGCTATAGTTGAATACGCGAGACATCTGGGAGAACAGATTTTAACTATACCTTTACGACCTAACTTTACCATCATTGCCATGATTACCGTTACCACAGGTACCATGTTTTTAATGTGGATAGGAGAGCAGATTACCAAACGCGGAATAGGAAACGGTATTTCTATTCTCATTTTTGCAGGTATAGTTGCAAGGCTGCCTACTGCTTTATATGAACTTTTTACTCTAGTACAGAGGGGAGAACTAAACCCTGTTTTAGTTATAGTTATTTTGGGTATTTTCGTGGCTGTTGTTACTCTTGTTGTTTATGAACAGCAGGGACAGCGCAAGATCCCTGTTAACTATGCAAAGAGGGTTGTGGGTAGGAGAATGTATGGGGGAGCTCCAAATGCATTTATTCCCTTTAAAATAAACCCTTCCGGTGTTATCCCTGTAATTTTTGCTTCATCTATACTTACATTCCCCATGCAGATACTCTCTGGATTTGAGGCTCCTTGGGTTAGGGCAGTTGTGGATGCATTAAGACCTCATGGAACCCTTTATAATGTACTTTATGTTCTTTTAATCGTATTTTTTGCCTATTTCTATACGCAGGTAAGCTTAAACCCTTCGGAAATTTCCAAACAGATACGTGAAAACGGCGGTTCCATTCCGGGTATACGTTCAGATAAAATGGAAGATTACCTTACTAGGATATTAAACCGCATAGTGTTACCCGGTTCTCTTTATCTTGCTGCCATTGCTGTACTGCCTAGTATTTATATGAGTTTGTTTAATTTTCCGTCTTCTGTTTCCTATATCCTGGGTGGTACATCACTACTTATTATGGTTGGTGTAGATTTGGATACTATGAGCCAGATAGAAGGGCTTTTAAAAATGCATCATCATGAGGGTTTAACCAGGAAAGGTCGTTTAAGGGGCAGGAATTTATAGAGTTAGTATTGTAGTTCATTGACGAATTGTAATAAATTTGTTTTAATGATAGAGCTTTGGATTTAATTTTGTGGGAGTTATAAGGATGAAAGTCCGAACCAGTGTAAAACCGATTTGCGATAAGTGCAAGGTTATTAAGAGATATGGGATAATTCGTATTATTTGTACGAATCCCAAACATAAGCAGAAGCAGGGTTAGGAGAATTTAGTATGGCGCGATTATTGGGGGTAGACCTTCCGAATAAGCATGTAAACATTGCTTTAACCTATCTTTTTGGTATAGGCAGATCCAGTGCAGACGAGATTTGCAAAAAAATGAACATAGAGGCAACTAAGATGATTAACGATCTTAGTCAGGAAGAATTAAATGAGCTCCGGAATATTATTGAAACAGACTATAAGGTGGAAGGACGGCTCCGGACAGAAACAGCTCTTAATATAAAACGATTAATGGATATTGGTTGTTACAGGGGAATGCGTCACCGTAGGGGTCTGCCTTTAAGAGGTCAGAGAACCAGAACCAATGCACGTACCCGTAAGGGCAAAAAGAAAACCGTAGCCGGTAAGAAGAAGTAATCCTTAGGAGGAATAGTGGCTAAATCAACAGGCGGCAGGCAAA
>Ga0099364_10009107_pt1 | contig 13835 bp, 8 predicted proteins | sample TergutTh196P3_FD_73070 | JGI IMG/M metagenome (GOLD analysis project Ga0099364, IMG submission 73070) | Microcerotermes parvus P3 segment gut microbial communities from Pointe-Noire, Republic of the Congo - Th196 P3 | ecosystem: Host-associated > Arthropoda: Insects > Digestive system > Gut ...
GACCCGAGCGGCTTGCGAGGTTTTGCAAAGCAGATGCGGATTGTCAAGGAACAAGGTTCTTAGATAGTCCGCTTTCCTGCGTTTGCCGGTTTTCTGCTTTGGAAAACCAATGCGATAAACTCCGAGCAGTACATTGTGATTTTTGCAATTGTTCCTGTTTCGCTTTGTTGTGTCAAATTCGACTGGTAAATATTTCTATATAATATTTTCAAAAATCACTTGACTTTTTATTAGAAAGCTCCTTCATAGATAATCCTTATTTACAATCGTTTAATCGTCTATGATATTCCCAGTATACCACTGATTTTTCCGTCTGTCAAGTGTTTTTGCAAAAAGAATTGTCAAAAGGAATCGAACCACCAACAAGACGTACAAACTACCCAAAAGACATCTTAAGTTCCTGCATTCTCCACACAAAAAAATCGGACACCTTAACAGTGTCCGATTTTGCACGCTTGCCCTATGGTCGATACCAATCAGTGTCAAGACTCTGTTGGCGGAGTAACATCGTCATCTAAATGAGCACGAATTTCGGATAGCACATTTCTTATCTCGATGTTTTGTCTTCTGTTAAAGATAACAGAAATAGTTAAAGCTGTCAAGGCGGTAATGCCCGAAAAGATTGCGACTATTACTATTACCGTGTTTGAGTTTGCAGCCGAAGATTCTTTAGATTCTTTAGATTCTTCCTGCTCAATTGTCGAATCAGCATTTGTACTAATCTGCCCGTTAGCGGAAGTTGATTCGGGTATATCAGAACCGGGCTGTAAATCCTGCCTTTTCTCGGCACCGCTTTCCACCAAGTTGACAATATTTTTCGCAGACACCATCTGTGCGGTTTCATCGTCCAAAAGGTCTAAAAGTGCGTAAAATTTTGTCACTTCCTCCGCGTATCTGCCCCAACGACCTACAATATCGCTACCCACCATGAAGCGTTCGGGAAACTCGCCGATAAGTTCTGCCCATCCCTCCAAATCCTTAAGAACATACTCTTCAAATACAATCCATGAAATATCATAATACAGATTATCATTCTCCGTAAGCATTTCGCGCGTAATTTCAATCAGATTCGGTATTTCAATGCGCCGTGAGATTCCGACATGGGGCCAAATGATTTTTGTGTTTCTGTTATGTGCGAGGGCTTGCCGCATTTCTTCCAGATAAATGGGGTCATCACTGAAATAGCCCGCCACATTATGATGAACCATTACAGGCAAGCTATATTCCGCCGCTAAATCGTATATTTCAAGCATGGCGGGATGATTGGCGCGGGGCGGTTCGCCGTATGTGAGTGCGGTCAAGTCATCGTGACGGCTCATCAGTTCCCCGATTCCGTAAAATTGCCCGGGATAAGTATCCAACAATTGTTTTATGTATTTTGCCGCATATTTATCGTTGGGATTAATTCCGCATATGAAGGGGTAAAACCTGTCTTTAATTTCGTCCGGTTGCCGTTCCAAATGCGCCATCATAATATAATCCGTCGCACTGTAATAATAGGAACGCGAATCATTGCTGAGATAATACGCGGGCATATTCGGTGCGTGTTCGTCCCATTGCTTCGCCATCGGCATACCGAATAAAACCGCTCGTGAAACGCCCGCCTTGTCCATTTCAAGGACGAGTTTTTCCAATCCTTCGGTTTCTTGAGTAAAATCAAGATAGTGAAGATGTGCGTCTACAATGTTATATCTGCGAGGTGTTTCCGCAGATGCGGAAACGAAAAGGTTTCCGATAAGCGCGAATAACATAACCCCAATGAAACACCAACGTTTCCTCATAATATACTCCTCTTCTCTTAACCCCGACGTAATCACGGAACTTGTTTTCGTGATTACAAGACTTGCAACAGTATAACACACATCTGTCGAAATTGCAAGGATTTTCTTAGTTAAGGAGCAACACCACTACACCATCACGATTTCGATGTTGGTGTAATAATGCTTCAGTATATCGTCGCTCGAAAACCCTCTCCTGCCGAGAACGTCCGCGCCGTACTGGCTCAATCCCACACCGTGACCGAATCCCCGCGTTTCGAACACGAACACGCCGCCGCTGCGGAACGACGTTTCAAAAGCGGTGGAGCGCAGATTAAATATTCGCCACATATCCCCCCCCGAAAGGGTGGTTTCCCCTGCTTTAACCGAGAGTACGTAGCCGTATTCGTTTTTGAATATGTCAACGAACCATTGTGAGTAATCAATCGGCATGGAAGCCGTTCGGTTATAGTCGAAGATGGCAAGCCTGATAGATTCGGAGGTCATTTCGTTATGCACAATGAAGTTCGGATGTTCTCTGTCCCAAGAACTCTCAACGCTTTGAAGATACGGGAAATCCTGCCCCCAAACCGAAAATGCGGTGTTAGTCACCCCTGCGGAAATTCCGTGATATACCGCATATATTGGCGCACCCTCGAAAAATAAAGCCCGATTTGCTCCGTGTCGCGCCGCCGCACGAAAAATTTCGAGATAATTGTCGTAATCGTCGCCGTAACGTTGTCGGGCGATTTGTGCGGTAAAAAAAGGCTGACAAGACGCGGCATCATCCGAAATGACCACCCCGTCTTCCAACATCCGAAGCAGATAGGAGTGTGCGGCAACCGCCTGAGCATTGAGTGCCTGCTGATGGTAAGTCGCGGGGATTTGCGCGAACAAACAACCGATAAGGTAATCCTCAATCCCGATTTGTACCACCTCACCCGATTCGGTCAACAACATCGATATTTGCTGCGGAAAATCGTAATCGGCAGACAGGTGTGAATCCGCCGCGGAGGAATCGCCTCCCTCGCCGAAAACCCTTCCGTATATCGGGGGAACCCCCAGAAGCAACCCCGCAAAAACCGCAACGATTATGATGTACTCTCTCATAAGACGAACCTCCCGCTTTCAGAATTTGTTATAATAATATGCTCGTCCGATAAAAATATGAGAGTGTCTTGTTGACTAAACCCGAATTCCCCCCTGCTCGAAGGAATAAATCCAACATTCTTTGACTTTGTCGCCGCTCATTTCTTCAATTGCCTTTTTGTATATGAGTAACTGACCGCGATAATCGTCAATCAGCTTAGGGATTGACGTGTTGCGGTTGGTTTTGTAATCGACGAGTATAATTCCGCCATCCTCGTAGAAAAACATATCGGCAATCCCCTGTATGAACGAATTTACGCCGTAATCCGCCGTAATCCCCAACTCCGACAGCGGAATTTCGGTATAAATCTTATATTCCTTCACGACATGGGGGGATTTTACCGCCCTTTGACCTAATTCGCTGTGAAAGAATCCCGCAATATCAGAAGGATTGATTGCCTTAAACTCAATGGGGGTGAATCGCGGGCGCAGAGCCTCCAACTGCTCCGAATACTCCCCTTTTTTGAAATCGATGAGTTCCATCGCCTTGTGATAAGCATCCCCGCGCTTTTTTCCGGTGAGCCGTCTTTCCCCGTGAAACGACGGATTCCGCGGGAAGATTGCAGGTTCATCGTGTTCGTAGGCGTTCAGATTATACACGCTTGACTTCACACCGACCTGTGTAGCCGTCATTTTAGCGGGAATCCCCCCCAGGATTTTTCGTGAATATTCACTGTTAATATTCGCGAGAATCCGCTCAAAACAATCCCGATTCAACGTGACTTTCTCGCTTTCGGGGATTTTTTCGCCTTCGCCAAAGAGCGGGCTTTGCTCACCCTGCAGAGAAAATTCCGCAGGAGTTATCGTATCAACCAACCACTCGGCATAGCTGTTCGCACGGATTTTCCCGCCTTTGGCAAACCCCGTAAAAATCAGCTTACATTCTGCCCTGGTTGCGGCTACGTAGAGTTTACGCTTCTCTTCCTCTATAATGAAATCTCGCGACAGCCGCTTTTCGTAATCGGTGAGCAGGGTTTTGAACCTGCACAGACTTTCCTCGTCGAAATAATCGGCGACTATTCCCGCAGTCGGATTGAAGCGAATCGGCGGGGACTTTTTTGCTTTCCCCCCTCCCCTGAAATTGAATTCCCGGTTCACCCCGGCAACAAAGCATATCGGGAACTCCAACCCTTTCGCCCCGTGAATGGTGAGCAGCTTTACGCACCCTCCGTCGCCGAAATCGCTCGAATTCACATTAGCCTGCCGAACGTCAAACCCGCCTTTGTCTAATTCTTTTATATAGGCGAGGAATGAGGGCAACCCCGAATCGGCTTTGACGTTTCCTTGTGTCACATCGGCGAAGCGTTCGGCATAGTACGACAACAGACGAAGATTCGCCTTTCGGGATGCTGTTTTGCTTCCCGCAATGAGCGGCAGGAATCCCCCGTCGGAATTAATCGCCGAAATTAATTCGGCGGCACTGCTGATGTCGGCAATCCGTCGATAACGTGACAACGTGTCCAGAAACTCCGCAATTTTAGGGGAGGGACTTTTCCGCTGTTTCGCCAACAACGCCGAATACAGCGGGATTTTCTTCCGACCGATACGAACCGCCGCCACTTCTTCGGCGGTAAAAAAATACATCGGGGAGAGCATTATGTTAAACAGACTTAAATCGTTATAGGGATTGTTGATTACCGTAAGCAAATCGAGGGCGAGGGCGACTTCTTCAGTCTTGAGGTAGCCGTTCCCCCCGGAACTGACACAGGGAATCCCGTGTTCGGCGAAGACCCGCTCATACACGCGGAAATTCCGCGGGCCTACACTTGATAACACGGCGAAGTCTCCCCAGGTACAACGTCGGGCGGTTTTATCCCGGTCGAAAACGCGGAAATCCTCATCCGCAATTATAGCCTTGATTCGTAAAGCCGTATAGCGTGCTTCGGCTTGAATCCCGTCGCTCTCGTCCAAATCGGGGAAGTCATCCTCACTCAGCAAACACAGCTCACTCGTGAAGCGTTCGTCGGAAATATCCCTGCCGGGTTTCAGCGCGACTTTTTCGGTATATCCCGGCATAATCTTCTCGAAAATGCGGTTCACACTGTCCACCACCTGCCACGATGAGCGGAAGTTTCGCGATAGATACATGACTTCATAATCGGGATTTTGCGAGACTTCGTCGAACACCCGCGAATCCGCCCCGCGGAATCCGTAGATGGATTGTTTTAAGTCCCCCACCAGAAACAGTTTGCCGCCGTTACAGTCTAACAGACGAAACAACTCATACTGCAAGAAGTTAGAATCCTGAAACTCATCAACTATAATCAACTTGTAATTATCGGCGATTCTTCGGCGAACACTCTCCTTCTCGCCGAGTAACTTCAAGCATAAATGCTCGGAATCGGGGAAGTCAAGCACTTTATTTCTGCGTTTAATCTGTGCGAAATTCTCTTCATAAAGCCGTTCTAACCTGACGAGGGTATTTATCACAGGAGAAAGCCGTTCAACGGCATTTTTGAAATCAGCGATTAACACCACCGCATCGGCAACCCCCTCTTTGATTTTCTTCACCTTGTCACGATTAGCGCGAACGGCTTCTTTAATCTGTTCGTCTTCGTTTTTGTCGAGGTTCATTTTCGGGAATGTTCCGCTGTAATTATAATCCTCATAATAACCTTGAAAGAACGCCAAATCCCCGTTCAGGAACTTCACCGTTTTGTCGAATTCCGCTAAAGACAGACTTTCGTGGGTTAATTCGATGGCTTTTTCGATTTCCTTCTTGATAAGCCCGTAGTAAATCGGGACAACCTCATCAAAATACCTGTCGGCATACGAAAACAATTCCAATTGACACTCTGTTCTGCTTTGTGAATCCGGCAGATTCCGCGTAAAATCGTACAACTCACGAATTGCCTGCCGCAGATTGAAATCGCCGCTTGTTCCCCCGGTTGACGACGACACCCCGAAAAACTCACACGTACGCTCGATTTCCTGCGGCTCACCGTCATAGAACTCTTCAAGAGTCTCTGCCATTGCTTGTTTTGAAAGCAGTTCCAACTCCTCTTCATTCCCAACCCGAAACCCGGGTTCAAGCCCGATTAATCCCGAGTTTTCCCGCAGTAAATCAAGGCAGAAAGCGTTGATGGTGGTAATCTGCGCTTCTTCCAGGCGAATCAACTGCTTTTGAATCAAACGAAGCAACGCCGAATCCTCTCCCCCTTGACTTAAGCGAAACTTCAACTCTTTTTCGAGGCGTTCTTTCATCTCGGCGGCGGCTTTACGCGTAAAAGTCACGAGTACGATTTCAGAAGTTGAAACGGGGTTCTCGGTTGCGGTAAGCAGCCGAATCACGCGTTCAACCAAGACGGCGGTTTTTCCGCTGCCCGCCGCCGCCGAGACCAAGGCAGACTTGCAAGCCCCATGCGAAATCGCCGCTAATTGTTCATCAGTCCAGATTCTCATCAGATTGAGACACCACCCTTTCAATCAATTCTTTGCGAACGGTGCGGTTTTTCTTCTTGAAGCAGGAAGCCGAGAAGTCGCAATAATCACAGACGGGACTTGACAGATTTGAATTTTCTGCCGATTTCGACGTTTTAACAAGGGGAATCGCCGATATATTTCCGCGTTTGAGTCGTTTTACCTGAACATCAACCAGTTTCTCGCAGTGGTTCTTGAGTTTTGCGTAGGAGGTCGGACTCAACCGTCTCACACTGAAGAATTTCTTTGCGGCGGTAGAATTGGTTTCGTTGCGATAACGATTCTGTTGCGCCTCAAAATCGGGAACACCGGGATTGCCTTCCACCACAACCCCGCTGGGAATGTGCGACGAAAGCCAGTTCTTTCTCAAAGCCGATTCATCGTTTCGGGAATCCGGCGGAAGCACACTCGCGACGTTTCCGCCATCGGAAGGCAGATACAACGCCGCCGCAGGGCGTGCGGTTTCACCGTTGCAGACAGCGAAAAGATACAAGAGCATTTGCATATCCAATCCGTAGAACACCGAAGGGAAATCCATCTCTTTATTACCGGATTTATAATCCACCACACGAACGAAATCACCATCGGGAGTCGAAAGCTTGTCCACTCGGTCGATTTTCCCGATAAGGCGAATGTTCTCGTTTAGCGCGAAATCGAATTTCCTCTCAAAATCAGCGGGTTTGAATCCCGAATCAGCGAAGTCGCCGCAGATATGCTTCAACATTTTCACAATTCCCGACTTGAAACTCATGAGAATATACTCTTGGCGTTTCGTCTGGGCGTATCCGGCGGGGAGTTTAGTGTTGCGGTACTCACGAATCGCCGACAAAACAAGTTCCCCCAGTTGGGAATCGGTGAGTGCGCCCAACCCCTCAAGTCGGTCTTTGTATTCCCGAAGAATACAGTCCAAACAGTAATGGATTAAGTTTCCGCGTTCCATGGCGGCGGGTTCTTCATCGTTTTCACTTATCGGAAGGTCGAGGCCCAGCCCGTATCGGCAGAAGAACTTGAATCGGCAGCTCATCATGGTCTCGATTGCGGTAGGCGAAAATCTCTCAAAATTGAACAGTTTGTCGGCGGTTTCGGGGGTGAGAACATGCTCGTCGGTTGAAAATTCTTTTGAGAAATTTTTCGAGAAAATTTTCGGGGAAACAAACAGATTCTGCAATAAATCCGACGGTAAATCCGAAAGCGGGTGGTTTTCTTCCGCGAGAATCCGTCGTGCAGATTTAACCGTCCATATACGAGACTCGGTCGGTAAATCGGAGGTTTTGTTTATAGTCAAGCCTTGCTTTTGCGAAAGCTCCGCGAATATCGGGCTCGGCAGGAGTTCTTCCCATGCCGCATTGGAAAGCGGTGCGGTTATGAAAAGCAGTTCCGAGGGGAGGGTCATTGCTTTATTCAGCATGAACCGTTCAAAATTGTAGCGTTCTTCGGGGTTGGGCAGTATTTCCATGCCGATTTCCGACAGGGATTCTAACTCTCGAGAGGAGAACGCACTGTTTTCCCCCACCGATGTTCTTTTGGGGAAGCATCCCAAATTCGCCCCCATCACAAAAGCGACTTTAATCCCGCTTAATCGGCTGCGCTCAAGCTCACCGATTACCACCGCGTCGAGTACTGCGGGGGGCTTGGCTATATCAACCGACGCAAACACGCCGCGGAGTATGTCGCTGTATTCGGCGATGTTCATGGTTTCGCCGTCCTCATTTTTGAAAAAAGCGTGAAGAGACTCAAACACGTCGATATTTAAATCCCACAATTGACGGAACTCGTCTTCAAGCGACTTATCAAGCGACTTGTCAAGCGATTTGCCCCCTTGTTTGGCAATCCCCTGAACGGTTCGTTGCAACTGCATTGTTTCAAGCAGGAACTCGCACAGGGCCTCGGTAATCCTGTCGCCGGATTTGTTGGTGCAGGCTTTTTTCAAGGCGAGCAACGGGTTCACGATTTCACTTCGCAGGGGTTCGAGTTGGTGTAGAATCCGATTAGATTCGGGAAAAGGCTTCACCCATTCTCGTTTAGTCAGCGCGAAACGAAACGCCGCCCGTTCGAGCAAGTCCATGCTTCTTTTAGAGAGCCGACGAGTAAATCGCTGCCCCCCGCGGGAATGTTCGTAACGCTTATTCTGCTTGTGATTATCAAGCCTGCCCAATACTAAATTCCGTGCCGATTCATAGTTTTCGAGGTCTCCCCTTACCCGAACGAATCCGCTCCGTATATACGAAAGCAGGGCGGGAGTCTCGGCATTAAGCGCGTCGAGTGCGCAGACTATGAATCGTGTCATGGGTTTGGTGATAATGGGTTCGGGAAGGTCGGCATAGCAGGCGATGTCGTATTCCGCCAGGGATTCTTTGAGGCGTGTAACCGTTCCCGCTTTACTGTCGGGCATTAAAACGGCGATTTCATTGCAGGAATACCCGCACTGCGTGATTAATCGGCGAATCTGCGCCGCAATAAACTCACATTCATCGGCGATGTTGTCGGCGGTTCGTAACTCGACCTTCGGCGAATTAGCCTCCCCGCCTAAATCGACAAACTCACCGATTTGATTGGGGTCGAGGTTGCGTTCAAGCCGTTTAATCAGTATGTTCATGGAACGCAACTCACTGTTTGAACTGATTTTCGAGTCGGTTCGCAATAAAAGCTCAACGTTTTCGGCGGATTCACTCAACGCTTTAATCAACGCAATCTGGCTTTGGGAAAATCCGTCAAATTCACTGATGAAGATTTCCCGACCGCGGAAACAGTCGTGATTAAAGAGCAATACGGCGGCACGCAGAATATCGTCCAACTTATCTGCGAACCCTTGTGAAAGACTGTCGCAATATGCCGGGTAAATCCGGGCTATGTCGCTGAGTTTGAGGAACAAGGGAGAATCCGCTGATTCGGCTGATTCGGCGAAATTCCGCTCAAATTCGCACGGGTCAAGTGCCGCTGATTTGAGGTTAGCGACAATCCCCAACATTCTGCTCGCCGCGCTGTACGAAACGCTGTTATAGTATTGAAGGTTGGATTTGAGCTGCGATAAAGTCTTGTACATGGTCAGCGATTTCACGATATTATCGGCATAGAGTTTAGGTTCGCCGTATTTGCCAATCACGTCGGCGGCGAGTTTGGAAAATCCGGTTATTTCCGTCTGTGCGATTTTTTCCGCGCCTAACAGCTTGTACATCGAACGCTCACTCTCGAACAGGAACTGTTCCGGCACGATTAAAACGGGAAAGCTACCTAAATCGCTCGATTTAAGCCGTTTAATCAGATATTCACGACGAATTTCCGCCGAAAGCGAACCGATAAATTTCAACATTTTTTTATTTTAGCATTATTTTAAGGAAATTTCAACTACAGTATTGTAATTCATAAAGAAATGTTATATAATAACTTAGAGGTTCGCGAAAGGAGCGGTATATGGAAATCGTGAAGTATGACGGAAACTCCCCTGTTGATGAAGCTGTTTCATGCGATGAGCCATTGATTGCGGCGATTTCAACCAACGGGAAAAAGGCGTTCGTCAGCCAGATTGATGAATCGGTCGAGCATTATATCCTGCTCCAAAAATCCGGTGTACCCGGAAGTGAAATCGACAAGTATTTCCGAATAACGTTCGGCAAATCAGGCGCGGACTGGACTTTCGTCTGCCCGAACGACTACAAAAACATCACGGATAAAACAAGACGGATTTCTGCCTATTACAAAGACGGATTCACGGTCATATCGTCATTTTTAGCCGAATTCGGGTACTTTTGCGATATATCAATCCCGAAGAGGTATGCTAAACAAGGGCTCGCGAGCGGCGGCTCTGCCGGCGGTAAGCGAGCTTGACGAGACTCTCTTGAGTCACCGGAAAATAAATAAAGAAACGAGCAAAATCATGGATTATCCCGCAAATTTCATTCACGATATTATAGAGAAAGACCTTGCAAAAGGCATTGTCAACAAAATCCACACGCGGTTCCCGCCCGAACCTAACGGATACCTTCATATCGGGAGTGCGAAAGCAATCCGAATTAATTTTGAGGCGGCGAAACGCTACGGCGGTCTGTTTAATCTTCGATATGACGACACCAATCCCGAAAGAGAAGAGGACGAATACGTCCGCTCTATTCACGAGGATATAGTGTGGTTGACCGGGGAAGAACCCACCGGGGGGATTTTCTTCGGCTCGGATTATTTTGAAAAATGTTATGAAGTCGCGCTTGGGCTGATTAAATCGGGGAAAGCCTACGTCTGCGATTTATCGGGTGAGCAAATGCGGGAATACCGCGGAACGCTTACCGAACCGGGGAAGGAATCGCCTTTCAGGAACAGGAGCGTTGAAGAAAACCTCGACCTGTTCACACGGATGAGGGCGGGGGAATTCCCTAACGGGCATTGTACGCTCCGTGCGAAAATTGACATGGCTTCCCCCAACATGAATATGCGTGACCCTGCGATTTACCGAATCAATCATACCGAACATCACAGGCAGGGCGATAAATGGTGTATATATCCGCTTTATGACTACGCACACCCGCTTCAGGACGCATTTGAAAACATTACCCATTCCTGCTGCTCGATTGAGTTTGAGAATCATCGTCCGCTCTACGACTGGGTGGTCGAACAATTGACAGTTGACAATGGACAATTGACAGTTGACAATGGACAATTGACAGTTGACAATGGACAATTGACGGTTGACAACGGACAATTGACGGTTGACAACGGACAATTGCCGGTCGGTCCGACTAACCGCCCTCATCAGTATGAGTTCGCGCGGTTGAACATGACGTATACGGTTATGAGCAAGCGTTATCTTCGTGAGTTGGTAGAGTCAAAGTTGGTGGACGGATGGGATGACCCGCGTATGCCTACACTTTCGGGATTGCGGCGGCGGGGTTACACACCTTCGGCTATTGCCGACTTCCTCGACCGTGCGGGATACTCAAAAGCGCAGAGCGTGGTTGATATCGCCATGCTGGAACACTGTATGCGGGAAGAATTGAACGCATCGGCACTCCGCAGAATCGCCGTCACCGAACCTTTACTCGTAACGATTACGAATTTCCCCGAAGATAAGAGCGAGATGTTCCCGATTTCCAATCACCCCGGTAATTCCGATATGGGGAAACGTGAGCTGCCTTTCACGAGGAGAATTTATATCGAGCGTAGTGACTTTTCGGATAATCCGCCACCGAAATTCCATCGGCTGAAACCCGGTACGGAAGTTCGGTTGATGTCGGCGTATATCATAAAGTGTGATGAGGTTGTTCGCGACGGAAACGGCGAAATCATTGAGTTGCGCTGTACCGCCGACTTAGAGACCGGGAACGGTGTCCCTGCCGACGGACGCAAAATCAAAGGGACGATTCATTGGCTTTCGGCAGAACACTGTACAGACTCCTCCATTATGCAGTATGAGCGGCTTTTCACGGCGGAAGAAATCCCCGGAGATGCTGATTATACCGACTTTTTGAATAAAGATTCCGCTAAGTTAATCAGCGGTGTAAAGTTGGAAAAAACCCTCGAAACCGCCAAACCCGGCGAGAGATTTCAGTTCGTGCGGTTGGGATACTACACACCGGATTCTAAAAACCCGAACGTATTCAACAGTATTGTTGATTTAAAGAGCAGTTACAGACCTTAAAACTGAAAAAGCAAAACAAGAGCTCACAGGTCGGCGGCTTCGCCGTCGAGCAGGTGAGCTTGACAAGGCAAAATCAAGAAAAATCAAGAAAATTTAAGAAAGGAAAATCCGCCTTGCCGCGAAATCCGCGCTTTTCGTACATGGCGGACGGCATAGTCATATGAGATTCAAATATTGCGAAAAATGCGGCGTAACACTATCAATCGACGGGACTTGTCCCTCTTGCAAAATGATTAAGTTCGAGGAAATCCAATTCGACGAGAACGACTACACCCCGCGGTTTACGTTTAAAGCGAAAATCGAAGAACAGGAGATGATTCAGCCGCAATTCGAAGAGCCGATTTACGCCGCTTTCGAACCCGTGAAGCCGCCTGAACCGCCGCCACCTCCCGCGCCTGAACCTATGTCTTCCTTGCCGAAGGCTACATTACTCGAAGAACCTATTTCGATGCCGATTTACGTCAAACCCGTGCCGAAGCCCGAATCTGAAGCAGAGCCTATTGTTCAAGAAGAAGCAGCCGAGCCGATTCAAGAAACAGAACCCATGCCGGTTGAGGTCGCGCCAACGCCTGAACCCACATCTGTATCTGTTCCCGAGCCTGTACCCGTGTATACTCCTCCGGTGGCGGTTGAGGTCGCGCCAACGCCTGAACCCGCACCGATGTATACTCCTCCTGTGCCTGTTATGCCTGTTCCTGTTTCCGAGCCTGTACCCGTGTATGCACCTCCTGTGCCTGTTATGCCTGTTCCCGTTCCGATTGCGCCCGAACCGGTGTATGCCCCTCCTGTGCCGGCTCCCGCACAACCGATGTTTGTTCCGCCACAACCTGTCCCTGTTCCCGACCCTGCCGCAGTTCCGTATTACGGTGCGCCGCTGAAAATCGAGCCGAGTAAGAGTACTATTCCCACGAAATTACCGCCCGACCCGCATAAAATCGGCAGAGGGAGCAATAACACGGACAGACGAGTCGCGGCTATGTCGCAAGAAGAAATAGAACTCGAAAGAGCGAAAAAGTTAAAGGACTGGTAAGAAAAAAGTTCAAAGACCGATGAGAATCCCCCTTGACTTAATGTAAAATCTATGTTATACTATTAAGCGTTACTATTAATTTCAGCAGAAGCGGAGGATGTTACGTGGTCAATGAAAAGTCGTGCGGCGCGGTCGTTTACAGAAAGTACCACGGCAATACTGAAGTTTTACTCGTAAAGCACATTAAGTCGGGATACTGGTCTTTTCCCAAGGGTCACGTAGAAAACGACGAGACCGAGTCTGAAACGGCTGCCCGCGAGATTTTCGAGGAAACCGGGCTGGAAGTTTTCGTCGATACGGGATTTCGTGAGACGGTAATGTACAGCCTCCGTCACGATATAAAGAAGACGGTGGTTTATTTCGTTGCGCGGCTGAAGAAAAACGCCGAACTTGTCCCGCAGAGCGAAGAGATTTCTGAGATTCGTTGGGTGGAAATCGATAAAGCTTACCCGTTTCTTTCTTTCGAGAATGACCGTACGGTCATCAATAAAGCGAAAGAATTCATCGCGCTTATGAAGATTTAAGCCGCGAAGTTAAATATTCCTTTAAATACACACCCCTTATTATGAACGCAATTCCCTTGCAAGGCCGCGCCGTGAACCATGTCAGGCGGGAGACCGAGCAGCATTAAGCGGACTTCGACCTGTGCCGAGGTCAAATTGCGTTCATAATGGGGGGTGAGTTGTATCACCTCCTTTTAAATGGGGGATTCTCCCCCAAACCCCCTGTCGCTTCGCAGGGAGACCCTGCTACGCTCCCTGAAGAATGGGGGATTCTCCCCCAAACCCCCTGTCGCTTCGCAGGGAGACCCTGCTACGCTCCCTGAAGAATGGGGGATTCGCTTAAATCGTCA
>Ga0099364_10009108_pt1 | contig 13835 bp, 14 predicted proteins | sample TergutTh196P3_FD_73070 | JGI IMG/M metagenome (GOLD analysis project Ga0099364, IMG submission 73070) | Microcerotermes parvus P3 segment gut microbial communities from Pointe-Noire, Republic of the Congo - Th196 P3 | ecosystem: Host-associated > Arthropoda: Insects > Digestive system > Gut ...
ACCACCGATTAAACGGATTGCGTACCTTCGGTACGGCACAGATTTTTAAGAGGGATTAGGAATTAGAGTGTACCATACAGTAATTACACCCGTTGGAGCCAAGCCGTGCAGGCTGCATTGACGCTGCATGGAATGGCAGTCAGCCAAGGGCTGCGTGAACCAATTCACGACACAGCAGCCAAACGGCTGCTCCAACGGGTGTTCAGTATTGTATGGTGCAGCCTGTATTAAACAACACGTTTAGCAGCAAAAACTGAAGCTTTAGAGCCGCTTCATGTGATATACTCAAACCCATGCCGCGTACAAATATCTATTCCGCCCTTGTCTTAAGGAACCGTTTAAGCGGGGAGTCCAATACCGAAGTTACCTTGCTTACTGCGGAAGCCGGTATCATGAGAGCGACAGTGTTTGGCGGAGCAAAGAGCAAACTAAGGTCTCATTCGGCTTCATATAATTCGGGAAGGGCGTGGGTTTACCGCGACCCGGCGAAAGAATACGGCAAATTGAGCGACTTTGATGTTCAGGCGTGGCGGCCGGGGTTAAGGGAACTTTACGAGCGGTCAATGACTGCAAGCGCGGTAGCAGAAACCATTCTATTTTCTCATGGAGGGGGCGGAAACTGGAAAGCGTCTTTTGATTTGGCTGCGGCAACGCTTGATGCCTTAGAATACGCCGATGAAGAACTCTGCTCCCGTTTGTTTATATACTTTCTTTGGCACTGGGCGGACATTCTGGGCATACGCCCTCATTTGTACTGCAATTGCTGCGGCTGCGCAGACAGCGTGCTTTGTTTTGATATAACAGCCCACAGTGCGTTATGTGTAAATTGCACCCATAATGAAAGCGCTTCAGGCGGAGCGCACCGCAGCCTGCATGGCAGAGCGCACCGCCTGTCACCGGACTGCCTGCGCTGGCTTGCCGAAGCGGAACAGATTGCCCCTTCGCATCTGCACCTCTGCTCAATCAATAACAAATCATTTGCCGAAGCAAAATCATTTGTAACGGCAGTAACCGCCGGAGCAATCGGGAAAAGGCTTTCGAGCTGGACATTCGGATAAGAAACGCAGGCATTAGAGCTGTTGAACAAGCCCGCTGTTCATGCGTCTTTCATTTCATCATTCTTTTATATATAATCATACCAATGGATTTATCAAAGGAAAGCGATCGGACAGACAGCCGTGACGGTTTAAACCAATCGGCAGGAGCTTTGGTGCGTCATGGCTCAACCTTATCTTTTCTAACTTTGATCTCCCGCGTTCTGGGTCTGCTGCGCGAAATGACCAAGGCAAGCCTTCTTGGTACTACTGCTCTTTCAGATGCCTTCTCTGTGGCGTTTATGCTCCCTAATCTTTTCCGCCGCTTGTTTGCAGAAGGCTCGATTTCTGTTGCATTCATTCCTACCTATAAAGAATATCTTTTAGCAGGCAGCCGTGAGAAAACCCGTGAGTTTCTTTCCAGTATCTTTACGTTTCTAACATTTATAGTTACGATTGTCGTAATTGCAGGCGTGCTGGCAGCTCCGCTTATAATCCGTCTGATTGGCGCAGAGGAGTATAACGAGACCGTTTTCCTTACAAGGATAATGTTTCCCTTTCTGGGGTTTATTTCGCTGGCGGCGCTGCTTCAGGGTATCTTAAACAGCTTTCATATTTTCGCGCCGTCAGGGTGTGCGCCCGTTCTCTTAAACATTGTTACTATACTTTGCGCTTACGGATTAAGCCCCTATACACAAAACCCTGCGCGCGCAATGGCAGCCGGTATTCTAATCGGCGGGTTTCTGAGTATTGCTATTCAACTGCCTTTTGTTTTAAAGCAGGGGCAAAGGTTCTTTTTCTTTAGCCTTGTGCGTGCAATGAAGAATCCGGGCACAAGAAAAGTCCTGCGCCTTGTAAGCCCCACCATAATCGGGATGGCTGCATATCAGTTAAACGATCTTGTCTCTACAGCGCTTGCAGGCAGGGCGGGAGAAGGGATTGTATCGAGCCTTCAGTATTCATTGCGTCTTCAGGAACTTATACTTGGCGTGTTTGCGGTTTCGATTGGTACAGTGCTGCTCCCGAACCTTGCCGAATATGCAAAGACATCTCATTGGGAAATGTATAATAAGCGCCTTCTTTCGGCAGTGAACATAATCGCGCTTATCACAATTCCGCTGACCTTCTTCGCTCTTCTTGAAGGGCAGAACCTGATTCGCCTTCTTTTTCAGAACCGCCTCTTTGATGAAACATCTGTAGGGCTTACGTTATCTGCATTTATGTTTCACATGCCCGGCGTGTTCTTTATCGCGCTTAACCGTGTGCTTGCTCCGGCGTTTTATGCGCAGAGCGATACAAAATCTCCCACTCTTGCAGGAATAATCTCTTTTGCGGTAAACATTGTTCTTGCCGCCGCCCTTGTTAAACAATTCCGCGGTTCAGGCATTGCTTTTGCACTGTCTTTCGCAAGCGCAGTTAATACCGTGTTCCTTTTGATTTTCTTAAAGAAGAATCCCAACATCACTATCAGCTCTGCGCTTGGCTCTGCCTTTGTTTATATCTTAAAACTAGCCGCTGTTTCAACGGCTGCAGCGGTGCCCGTTTTCTTTCTTTCGCCTATATTGTCAGGCTTTTTTGCAGGCAGAGGACGGATTATCTCTTATGGCGTACCGCTTGTAATAAACGCATTCATTTTTATTATATTGGGACTGGGGATGCTTTTGTTAATCAAGGATAAACAGCTTGTAAGTTTGATAGATGTCCTAAAGAGAAGAAGCTCCGGCAGCGTTAGAAAAAGTTAAAGAAGAGAGTGTCTATGAAAGCAGAACGTAAAAAGAAACCGGCTGTTCATAATGCGGAACAGGTAAAACCCAAACGCAGAAACCTTCCCGGGCATAATCTTCCCGCTGTTGCGCTTGCGGGGCGGCCTAATGTCGGAAAGTCTACTCTCTTTAACCGCCTGCTCCGCAAACGCAGGGCAATAACCGATCCTACGCCCGGCGTTACCCGCGATCCCGTTGAAGCCGACTGCATTATTGCGGGCAGAATGATTCGGCTTATTGACACAGGAGGGTATAAACTTACCGACTGCGATGAGATGGACAGGCTCGTAGTTTCCAAAACGATAGAAACATTAAAGTACGCAAAGCTTATTGTGCTGCTGCTTGATGCCGGTGATATAACAAGCGAAGACGAAGAGTTAATCAAACGGCTGCGAATGTACCGGGATAAATTAATAGTCGCGGTTAATAAAACAGAGGGCGGAAGGCATCAAGCTGATGCTTACAATGTTATGCGCTTTGGATTTGATAATATACTGATGATCTCCGCCGAGCATGGCGATAATATAGGCGAGCTTGAACAGGAGATTATAAAGAATCTTGATTTCTCTGCTGCCGAAGACGAAGCGCAAGTCTTTGCATCAACAATTATTCGCATCGCTTTGCTCGGCAAGCCCAATACCGGAAAGTCTACTCTCTCGAACCGGCTCACTGCGACTGATGCGTCAATAGTAAGCGATATACCCGGCACAACAAGGGATATAGTCGAAGGCAGTTTCCGCTGGAAGGAAAGGGACTTTATTCTTCTTGATACTGCCGGCATACGCCGCAAGGCAAAGGTTACCGCTGACATCGAGTATTATTCTGTAAACCGTGCTATCAAAGCCATTGATGATGCCGATATTGTTGTGCTGATGATTGACGCGCAGGAGGGTTTGACCGATCAGGATAAAAAGATCGCTGCGCTTGCACATGATAAGGGCAGGGGCATTATCATGGCGCTTAATAAATGGGACACTATGCCAGGCGGAAACGCCCGTGAACAGAAGAATACATTTACCGCAGTATCGGATAGGATTCGTTTTCTTTTTGGTCAAATGGAGTATGCGCCTATCATTCCTGTAAGCGCGAAAGACGGGACGGGCGTTGATAAACTTTTATCTACCGCTATTACAATGTATAGTCAGCTAAACATAACTATCACTACATCGCGCCTTAATCAGGCATTGGAAAAATGGCTTGCTGAGTATCCTCCGCCGATTGGCCCCCGTACGCGGTTTAAAATAAAGTACGCAGTGCAAAAATCAGCCAACCCTGTGCATTTTATCTTTTTTGCTTCCCGCTCTCATGCCGTAAGCGATACCTATGTTTCCTATCTAAGAAACAAAATCAGAAAAGACTTGGGTTTTAGCCTTGTGCCTGTCTTGATTGATGTTAAGGGAAGGTAAAAGTTCTCTGCGAATAATTTACAAGGCAACTGCCGGCGCCGGCACCGGTATCTCTATGTTTACTCCAGCCGCCAGCTTCCTTCGGACAGGATATATCTGCCGGGAGTTTTTCCGTTGCTTGTATAGTATGCGTCAAAATTATTGGCAGTGGTAAAAAGTATATTGCCGTAGGTGTCGGTATAAACAACATTGCCCCGGATACGGCCGTCAGGGGAACGTTGATCAAAAACCCGTCTGCCTAAGGTTTCTACTGAAGGCGGAATGGTAACATTTGTTATCCGGTTGTTGTAGAAAGCTCCGTCTTTGACGGTAACAACTCCGCCGCCAAGCTCTGCTGAAGTTAATCTGTTGCCGGAAAACGCGCCCTCTCCTATCAAAGTAACATTTGCCGGTATTTCGATACTATTCAGTCTGTTATTAAAAAAGGCGTAATCGTCGATGATTGTTACGGTATCTGGAATCACAACCGAAGAGAGCAGATTGTTAGAGAAAGCTCCCTTTCCAATACTGGTGATATTTGAGCCCATGTTTACACTGGATAATCTGTTGCTTGTAAACGCTCCCCTGCCTATAGTTATGACATTATCGCCGATTGTTACGGTTTCTAACCTGTTAAAGGCAAAAGCGTTGCCGCCGATTACGGTAACAGAATCGGGTATGGATACTTCTGTCAGCCCTTTGCCGGTAAAAGCGCCTTCTCCGATTATGGTAATATTCCTGCCGTCAACTGTTTCAGGAATTGTAAGCGTTCTAGCGCTCCCCACAGAACCGGTAATTGTAAAACCGGTGTTGTTTTCTTCAAGAATTATCTGAAGCCCGCTGTCTGCAAAGGCGGAAACTACAGGGAATAGCATCATTAATAATAATAATAAAGCGGATATTCTCATTCTTATATTCAAGTATAGAAGATATATTTAGTTTTTTCCAGCCTTCATACCTTTATTTTCATTGTATGGTACTTGATTATTTATTCTTCAACCGATACTTTCATAATATATGGGAATAAAGTGGTTTTTGAAACCAGCGCTATTATTATATGAATGTATCAGGGTTTTCTTTATGGCAGCTCTTGTGTTTTACCAGCCGGTAGACCCTGCCGGTTTCCCCAGATTTATTTATGCAGCCCCGGCGGCTCTTTTCCCATTGATGGCTTTCTTTATTTTACAGGATGATTCCCGCTACAGAAACTATTTACCGCTTTTTATGGCAGGGAAGTTCTTAAGTATATGTACATTGACAGTATGGCTTGTTTTCCAGCGTTTAACGGTATTCGAGCATCTTCTGCCGGTTAATTTGATTGAATCAATCTTTTTAGCCGGTGATATTTTTTCTATCTGTATGATTTTAATCATAATGAAGAGCTTAAAAAGAACGGATGAGGCCGGTAAAATTGAGCAAATAACGGAGGAGAATTAATGCGTATTATTCCGGTAGCAAGCGGGAAAGGGGGCGTAGGAAAATCACTTGTTTCTGCAAATATGGCGGTAGCGTTTGCGCAGGCAGGAGAGCGGGTTGTTCTTGCAGACCTTGATCTTGGAGCATCAAACCTTCATCTTGTTTTGGGGTATCAGGCTCCGCAGAAGGGGATTGGTACATACCTTAACAATGTTAAATCCGGTATAAGCAATATAATTGTTGATACTGATGTTCGCGGTTTGCGTTTTATTCCCGGCGATAACGAAATACCCGGAACAGCAAACCTTAGCGCCTCGCAGTTAAAATCACTGGTTAAACAGCTTCTTGCATTGAAAGAAGATACTGATGTTCTTATCCTTGATTTGGGAGCGGGGACTCATCAGTCCATTTTGGATTTTTTCCTGTTGTCAAATCAGGGGGTGGTTGTTTCCGCTCCGGCTGTAACCGCAGTCTTAAACGCTTATGTCTTTTTAAAGAACGCTGTCTTCCGGCTGATGTTTAATTCATTTAGTAAGGGCTCCGCCGCAAGAGCGTATCTGGAAAAAATCCGAAAAGAGGGAGCCGGCGGGCACGACAGGCTCTATATTCCAAAGCTGCTCCCGCAGATAAAAAGAATCGATCCTGTCTCTTGCGAAAAGTTTATACGCCGGCTTGATCATTTGCGCCCTCGGCTGATTATGAACTTGGTAGACGAACCGAAGAACGCCGATGTTGCTATGAAGATTCGCCGTTCCTGCGAAGAATATCTTGATTTGAAAATAGAGCACCTCGGTATCATATACCGTGATGTGCTTCAGGACACTGCGCTGGCTTCCCGCCTGCCGATTACTCTTTATAAGCCGCAGTCGATTCTTTCACAGGCAATTTACCGCATCGCAGATAAAATTCTTCAAAGCCCGGTAGACAACTATACCCCTGACGATAAACAAATCGAAGAAAGTTTTCAGGAAGCGGAACTGGAAGCGGGTATTGATTTTGACAGTAAGATGGAGTACATCGAAGACCTGCTTCATTCGGGAGCGATGAGTCATGGCGACTTAATCGAAACTGTAAAATCACAGCAGTTAGAGATTTCCAAACTTAGAAAAGAACTTAACTTTATAAAATTAAAATTAACCCGCGCCGCAGAGCAAGGGTACAAGGTGTAAACTATGCCGTTAAATTTTCCTTCGTGGCTTAAACCAGAAATTATCCCGGGGCTTCCAGTCCGTTGGTACGGACTTATGTACATTTTCGCTTTTGGCACTGCCTTCTTTTTATATCGCAGGCAGATAAAGGAAAGAAACTTCCCTATGTCAGATGATGATCTTTCCAGTTTGTTCTTCTGGGGGATTCTCTCCCTCTTGGTCGGAGCCCGGCTTTTCTCCACTCTTATTTATGAGACCAGTAATCTATACAGAACTCAGCCGTGGTTAATTTTTTGGCCGTTCCGTGATGGAAGGTTTACCGGTCTTCAGGGTATGAGCTATCATGGCGGCGCGTTCTTTGGTTTGCTGTCTGTTGTGGTTTTCGCAAGAATTAAAAAATATAGTTTTAGGGAAATCGGCGATTTATTCGCGGCAAGTATTCCGCTTGGTTATACTTTCGGGCGGCTTGGTAACTTTATTAATGCAGAACTTTACGGCAGGGTAACGGCAAGCCCGTTAGGGATGATTTTTCCAAGAGCCGCCCAGATGCCTGCAAGCGAAAGCTGGGTGGTGGAAATCGCCGAAAAAACAGGCATAGAGATAACGGGCGCAATGGTAAATCTTCCGCGCCATCCGTCTCAGCTTTACGAAATGCTTTTTGAAGGTATTGTTTTGTGGGCAATCATCTGGTTCTTCCGCAGCCGCAAACCTTTTAAAGGCTTTCTTGTCGGGCTTTATTTTTTAGGTTACGGTTTTTTCCGTTTCATTATCGAGTATTTCCGGGAACCGGATGCCGATCTTGGTTATCGTATAGAATTTGTAAAAAGCACCGTGCCTGCCGCCTATTCGCACCCGCTGTTAAGTTTTACTACAGGGCAGATTCTTTGTTTTATAATGATTGTCTTCGGCGCTGCATGGTTAATTATTGCATCACGCCTTCCCGGTAAAGAGGTAACCTACGTCTATAGCAATGAACCGCAAAAACCAGCTATCAATAAAGAAGAAGCGGCGGCTGATAGAAAAAAACAAAGAAAGATACGCAAGAAGCTGAAATAGGTTTGGTAGGGCAGCTCCTAACCCCGGCTGCCCCACGGCTGTTATCCCATTTAACACGGATTATACGGATTAGCACTGATTGCGTACCTTCGGTACGGCACGGATTTTTTATTAAGCGTTTTTTTTAATTATTTTTCCCGAACAGTAAAGCGCTACGCATCCCAGCCCTTATATAAGGGTAAAACTTGTTGCGAGGAAAAACTATGAATGTAAAACAAGACCCCGCAGACGAATCCGCCGTCAATGCAAACAGGGGGCATAAAAGCAGCGTCTTCTCGCTGCTCTTCTCAAAACCGGATGTTCTAAGGGAACTCTACTCGGCTATCGAAGGCGTAGAACTGCCGCCCGGCATCCCTATCAACATTAACACCATTACAGGCGTTCTTGTTAAGGGAATTAAAAACGACATATCTTTTATAATAGACAACCGCCTGGTCGTCTTAATCGAACATCAGTCCACTGTCAGCGGCAATATGCCTTTAAGGATTTTTAAGTACATCGAAAAAGTGTACGACAAAATAGTTGATTATGACAAAATACACAATAAGCGGCTTATCAAAATACCCATGCCGGAGTTCATCGTTTTGTATAACGGCAAAGACCCTTTCCCCGAACGCAAAACGCTAAAACTTTCCGACGCATTTATGGGCAGGGAAGGATTAGGAAAAGAAAAAGACTATGTTTCTCTTGAACTTGTAGTGCAGGTATACAACATAAACCACGGGCAAAATAAAGAGATTCAGCAAAAGTGCGAAACATTAAACGAATACGGCTTATTCATAGACAAGATTAGAAAATACGAAAAGACCGGATTAACCCTTGATGAATCTGTGATATGTACTGTAAAATACTGCATAGGGAACAACATCCTTAAAGAGTTCCTAAGAGAGCACGGCTCGGAGGTAGTAAATATGATGGCGCATGAATACACCACAGAAGATTTTGTAAAAGCGATGCTTGAAGAAGCCCGTGAAGACGGCATTGAAAAAGGCCGTGAGGAAAAGCACAAAGAATTCGCAGAAATTTTAAGAAGCGGCAAATCTATGGACGAGCTGGCTAAAATTTATAGTATTTAGCAGACAACAGGTACGCAATCCGTGTTACGCGAGCCCACTCGCACGGGATGCGAGCCCTCTCGCACGGGATGCGAGAGCACTCGCACGGCATGAGAGAGCACTCGCACGGCATGAGAGAGCACTCGCACGGCATGAGAGAGCACTCGCATGAGACGCGAGCCCACTCGCACGGGATGCGAGCCCACTCGCACGGGATGCGAGAGCACTCGCACGGCATGAGAGAGCACTCGCACGGGATGCGAGAGCACTCGCACGGGATGCGAGCCCACTCGCACGGGATGCGAGAGCACTCGCACGGCATGAGAGAGCACTCGCACGGCATGAGAGAGCACTCGCATGAGACGCGAGCCCTCTCGCATGGGATGCGAGCCCCCTCGCACGGGATGCGAGCCCGCTCGCACGGCTATCCCATTTAACACGGATTAACACTGATTGCGTACCTTCGGTACGGCACGGATTTTTTATTAAGGGCTATGTAAAAGTAACATAGGGTACAATACACCTGCCGGAGCCAAGCCCTGAAGGCTGCCTTGACGTTGCATGGAATGGCAGCCAGCCAAAGGCTGCGTGAACCAATTCACGACACAGCAGCCATGCTGCCCGGCAGCCGGGCTGCTCCGGCAGGTGTTCAGTAGCTTATGGTATATTTCGTGTTAATCCGTTCAATCCGTGATAATCCGTGTTTAACTGTCTACCCAGCCTTGTAAAAAAAATTACCTGATTTCCAACATTTCTATTGACAAAAAAATAATCTTGTGATATATTGTAGGCAGATACTAAGGGTGCGTTGCGCCCGTATAAAACAGACGGTGGGATAGACCACGCGCGGCGATGCCGCGTAGGAGAAAGGTTATGAAGAAAAAACTGGTAGTATTAGGTTTGATTTGTTTGATGATGGCTGGCGGAATAATGGCAGGCTGCGCATTATTATGCCGAGGATCGGGAAATTGCTATTCTTTAGCCAGTTATGTTTACGGTTGGTGCGGAGGCTCTTCTTGCAGTGCGTATAATTATTCATATACTGATTGCAACGGCGGCTGCTAATTAGCATGAAAAAGAGTATTATTAACGGCGTTATTATTGCTGTTTTCGGCTTGCTTATCGCTCTGGGGCCGCGTTTCCTGTTCAGGATATGCGGCATTGAGTCTTGCTGTCAGGAAACAATACCCGACTGTTACTGGGTCGGCCAGGCCCTGCTCGGTATCGGGTTTCTGATTACCGCGCTGGGGCTTTGCTTCATCGTCTTTGACGACGAAAAAGTGCAGCTCGGCCTCTTAATCGGCGTATTCCTTGCGGGCATTGTAACAATCTTCATCCCGAACGGGCTGCTTCAAGTCTGCCAGGACGCAACCATGTCCTGCAAAACAACAATGCTGCCCGCCATAACGGTCATAGGAGCGGCGCTGTTAGCCTACTCAGGCTTCACCATCGTTTACGGCGAGTTCAAAAAGAAACCGTCATAACGGTATCCAGCCTAAACAAACGCAAACGCAAAAGCCGCCCGCTTTCCGGGCGGCTTTTATTTATTAAGGAGAAAATTATGCCGCAAGCGCAAACCATGACCCTAGACGAAAAACTCGCCGTAGGCTGCAAAGCCGTAGAACTAAAAAAGGCCGGAGACCGTGCAGGTTACGAGCGTCTCTTAAAGACAATACCGATGCCGCCTTATCTGGCAAAAGTTATGAAAGAAAAAGTGGGTTTATATTTCCTGTTAAACGGCGGCTGGAATTTATCAGAAGTAGAGGCAGAGTTTGGACCTGATTTCCTTAGCAACTGATATTTCAAACGCTGTAATACAAATTGACGCTGGCCGCAAAGGGTTTGCCACCAGAGGGAAAGAACAGGAAGGGCGGATTTTATACGAAAACGGAATAGCCGAGGCAATGTCAGCCTTTCAGGAAGCTCAAGCTGCCGCCAACCCGCAAGCTTTGATCCTCGCCGAGTATACATTCTTATCACAGGAATTCCAATTATGCGGCAAGTCCGATAAAGACTCCATTGACAGCCTAACCTTAGCCATAGAAAGTTTTGATGACGCATTTTTAGCCCTTCAAGCCGTAGAGGAGCCGGGCTATAAAACCGCTGACAAAGCTTTCCCCCGCAGCGGCAAATACCGTGTACACGGCTTTCCAAAAGACTCATACCACATCGCCTGCATCTCCCACCGGACAAGACTCCAAAACATCCTCCGCGCCCCCGGCATAGACCCCATAGAAAAAACCCTGCTCAAACAGCGGCTCGCCAATCTCTCCGCAGCCCAAAACGGCTATATCGAAAACCAGAAAAAAGCCCTAATATTAGGCGTTTAGCCACGGGCTTGGAAACATTTAAACACAGATTGCGTATCTGTGTCTGTTAAATACTATAAATTTTAGCCAGCTCGTCCATAGATTTACCGCTTCTTAAAATTTCTGCGAATTCTTTGTGCTTTTCTTCACGGCCTTTTTTTATCCCTTTTTCTACACCATCTTCCATGCCTTCTTCATAGCGTACTGCAAGCGCGTCGTCCCAGTTCCATTCGGTCATTAACATATTCATTACCTCCGAGGAGTTTTCTTTCAAGAACTCTTTTAGTATATCATGGTTTCGGCAAAAGTAAATAGACTTTTTTACAGCTTCGGTGCGGCTGCAGCCCTGCTTTTCGTATTGGTTTACTTTGGCTACAAATGCGTTGTACTGCGCCAGTGTTTTGCATTTGTTTACGATTCCGCTGTTTTTCCTGTCGTTGACGTCTATTATTTTTACGGTAAGTTCCAGCGCGGGGCTGGTTTCTTTGTTGATTCCGAGCGGTTTGAGGCTTTCAAATAAATCCGAGAGCTTTAACACGGTTTCGCCTTTGTAAGGTTTTTTGCCGTTGTAGATTACAAAGAACTCCGGCTGAGGGATGAGAAAGGGTTTTTCTGCGTAGAGTTTGCGGTCGTCAATTATTTTCTCGTATACCCGCGCTATGTACATTAAAAGCCTTAATGTTATGTTCGGGTTGATGCTAGACTGGTGTTCGATTAAGACCACCAGTTTCCCGCCGATCTCGAAAGATATATCGTTGATTCTGTCCATGAACAGCACATCGTCTAATGTGTTAATCGTTACCGGGACATCGGCGGGAATCGAGACCCCCTCCAGTGCGCAGTAGAGCTCCCTTAATAAATCAGGGTCGCTGAACAGAAACGTAAAAACACTGTCTTTGTACTTTTTGTTTGTCTTCATAGTTTTTCCTCGCAACAAGTTTTACCCTTATATAAGGGCTAAAGCGTGGTTTTGCTTTACTGTTCGGGAAAAATAATTAAAAAAACGCTTAATAAATAATCCGTGCCGTACCGAAGGTACGCAATCAGTGTTAATCCGTATAATCCGTGTTTACTTGGTTTACAGCCATGCTGCCAAGCATCGGGGCAGCAGCCGGACAGTAAGCCCTAGCCCTTGACTTAGCAGCGGCTTTCGTTTTATAATAACTATAAGAGGTATAAAATGACAGGCTGGGACATTTTAGATAAGTTCATAAATAGCTTCCCTCCAATAGCAACGGCATTGACACTGCTGGCTGTTTTGGCGGCCGTTGTCATCCTAATTGTCGGTTTTAGCAAACATGGTTTTAACTTTCTCAAATACGGCTTCAAGCAGATGATTTTAGACAGCTCGCTTGAAAAACGTTTTGATGATTTGGGCGCAAGAATAGACGGAATTCATACAGAACTTGGCGCAAGAATAGACGGAATTCATACAGAGCTTGGCGCAAGGATAGACGGAATTCATACAGAGCTTGGCGCAAGAATAGACGGAGTTCATACAGAGCTTGGCGCAATCAAGAGCAACCATTTTGGACACCTTAAAGATTTTCTTGCAGAACTTACCAGCATTTTGCTGGATAAAGGCATTATTAACAACACCGACAAAGCCCGGCTTGATAGCCGGCTTCGCGGGATGTAACCCCCAAAAAGGGCTGCCTCTTGGATATTATTCTGTTAAACACGGATTATACGGATAGGTTAGAGGCTGGCTTGGGCATTTAACACGGATTATCACGGATTATAAGGATTTACACGGATTTTATATAAAATTTAAATTCTTAAATAATCCGTGTCAATTTGTGTAAATCCGTTTAATTCGTGTTTACTTGGTTTACAGCCAAGCAGCCAAAGGGGCATCCTGCCTGCAAGCAGGCAGGCACCCGATGGGTATAAAGTGATTTATGGTACATTTTGCCCAAAACTGCTTAATGAGCGCCAATTTGCTGTTAAGCGCCTTCGTGTGAAAAGATTAAGGTGAAAAAAGGCGGATTTTTCCTTCTTTCTTCTCTTCTCTGCTAATTGCACATAACAAAATGACGATAAATTAATAAAAAGTATAGGGGGAACTATGATATACGGTTATATCAGAGTCAGCACAGACAAACAAACTGTTGATAATCAACGGTTTGAAATCGAACGGTTTTGTTTAAGGAACAATATCAAAATTGAAAAATGGATCGAAGAAACAATCAGCGGAACCAAAATCCCTGAGAAACGCCGACTGGGGATGCTTCTTTCGACTGTAAAAAAAGACGATATGATAATATGCTCGGAATTATCAAGGCTTGGAAGAAGCCTTTTAATGGTTATGTCAATATTAAATCATCTAATGCTAAACGGAGTCCGTATATGGACAATAAAAGACAATTACAGATTAGGAGACAATATCCAGTCAAAGGTTTTGGCGTTTGCATTCGCTCTGTCTGCGGAAATAGAACGCGATCTGGTCTCGCAAAGAACAGCGGAAGCGCTCGCAAGGAAAAAATCACAGGGCATGACTCTGGGAAGGCCGCCCGGAAAGAAAAACATTAAACTAAAACTTTCAGGGAATGAAGACGAGATTCAGGTGCTTTCAAAAAAAAGAATTTCAAAATCCGCTATTGGCAGATTGTACGGAGTAGACAGAATGACAGTAGATAAATTTCTAAAAGAAATAATAGATTAGAGTT
>Ga0099364_10009109_pt1 | contig 13833 bp, 9 predicted proteins | sample TergutTh196P3_FD_73070 | JGI IMG/M metagenome (GOLD analysis project Ga0099364, IMG submission 73070) | Microcerotermes parvus P3 segment gut microbial communities from Pointe-Noire, Republic of the Congo - Th196 P3 | ecosystem: Host-associated > Arthropoda: Insects > Digestive system > Gut ...
ACAGAGAATAACCAAACGACTCTCGGTTCCAGTGCGGACAAGTAATTTTCATAGCGCACGTTGCCGCCCGGCGGTCGGCAACCTACCCACAGTAGGCAAACGTGTCGACGGACTGGCGTAAACGGGTAGAAAGTGGACGTTTTTTTCCTGTGTTCCTTTGCGCCTTCTTTGTGTTCTTTGCGGTTAAAAAGAGGATTTAACCGCAAAGAACGCAAAGGATACGCAAGGGACGCAAAGTCCAATTTCATGCCGTTTGCAGTATAGTCGAGTGGCGAGCGATTCTAGTGAATACTCATCCCACCCGCAGTTCACTACGACGATTGCTATTGAGTAAATGAATCGCGGCGGCAAGACTGTTGACCGTCTCCTCAAAATTGCCGACATTCGCCAACGTCGAAAGATTATCACGCAAACGCTCTTCCAACTGAATCAGTTGAGACTTCGTTCCCAAAATTTCCCGAACAGCCTCCGTCTGACGTACCGTTTCGTCCCGTAAAGACAATATACTGGCAGCACTTTTAGAAAACGCCTCGTTAAACTGTACCGTCGCTGTCCCCGCCTTCGAAAACAGTTCCGCCTCCGCCTGTGCCAACACTTTGGCATGGCGTTCCATACTCTCGTTCAGTGCCGATGCCAGCGATATTTTGAGCGTCTCCGCACTCTGTTCCCAAATGTTCGTCTGCCGCCTCGCTGCCTGCTCAATAGAGACGGTAATTGCTTCCAACATGCGGCGAATCGTAACAATGGGGTCATTTTCTCTGTGCGAGTGGTTGTGTTCAAATCGACCGCACAGTTCCTGTTCCGTCAGCCGGTCGGTTTCCGCCAGCAGTTCCGACTCCTTACGATGGACGATAAATTGCACAAAGAAGAGCATCACAGCAAGAGCGATGGCGAGTCCCGTGGTGTCAAAAGCGACGGCAAGACCCGCCGAAAGTTTTTTGCTCGACTCACTCATCGCATTGAGGTCGAGATTGTCAAGAGCGACGGTGATTCCAATGACGGTGCCGAGAAAGCCGATCATCGGTATTGCCCAGAGAATCAGACGGATAAGTCCATAGTCGGCATCGGCTTTGGCGGCGGCATCTTCGGCGCGGCTACGGACTTCAAAGTCGAGATTGCTCGAAGAATTGTTGCGGCGAAGGGAATGAAGAAGGATTTTCAACCGCTCTGTCAGTGGGGAAACGCCCTTTTCCTTTTCGTGTTTCAGTACGATATCGAGATCGTTTCCTACTTGAGAAAGCGGCTGGGGCTGCGGAAGGAGCGGCAGAATCGGACTTTGCTTCAACAGTTGTCGTTGCGAGAGAATCGTCAGATACTTAACGATCAGTATGGCAATTCCGACGAAAAACGTGACCGTGATGACGTACTCGATGGGATGCGACGCAAAATACCGCAACACGAGCGGCTGCTGAATCCACTCTTTGTGGATCGCACCGTAAAAAATGATACTCAGGATTCCTCCCAAAATGATGGAGGGAATGAATGACGATTTCAAGGGAATCTCCGGGGGCGAAGGTGAAAACTCTATTCGTGTCCCTCACTATCGGCAGAATAATCGGAAAAATTGACACAAAAGGGAAATTAGTCATGTTGAATCCCCGTTGAATGGCTACAAAAAACAAAAAATCCGAAAAAGCGGTTGACTTCCACCCCCGAATGTGGTACACTATACATGTTGTGAGATACTTTTCATCCGGTTCTAACCCATAATGGAGACTTAGTCATGGCTATTGTTCGGAACAAAATGTTAACTTGGGGGGGGGGGGCAAGATAGGCAAGTTAGAGGCTGCGGCGTTAGCCGCTCCGTTTGCGGAGCGCGTGGACACGAAAACAATCCGCCGCAAGCGGACGGCGCTAAAAGCTTTCACCCTCGTCGAACTGCTCGTCGTCATCGCCATCATCGGCATGCTCGTCGCCCTGCTTCTTCCCGCCGTGCAGGCGGCGCGCGAAGCCGCAAGAAGAATGCAGTGTTCCAATAAACTCAGGCAACTTGGGATCGCTCTGCACAACTTTCACGATACGCACAGTCGTTTTCCCGCGTATTCGGGCGACCCGCTTCTCAGGGGCTACGATACCAATGGAAACCGCATAACCGGCGGTAATGTAGGAGCCCGTGTGCGAGGGGCGTGGACGATCACAATTCTCCCTTTCATAGAGCAAGACAGCATCTATCTATAGTGCCGTCGCCGGTCTTTTACAACGACAATTGACCGAAGATATTAATCCGCATCCTGCGGATGGCGGCGATTATTCCACTAACGCCACGGGGGGAGTGGACGGTTTTGATCGCAGAAACCCCTACTGCACTGTTTTGGAAGCACTCCTTTGTCCTTCAGATGGTGTGCGTCGCGTGGGCACCGCTACTCTCGCTGCCACCAATTATCGAGTGCTTCGCGCAGATGTTCCCACTGTAACCACCAACATATCGGGATCGACAACCGTGCCGACGAATAACCAGCGAGCCTTTTTCACCCATTCTACGCACGGTTTGAGAAATATAGGCAGTATCAGAGACGGCACATCCAATACGCTAATGCTCAGCGAGGCGGCACTTTCCCGATCAACTGCTGATCCTATCACTGATGTGAAAGGAGGGGTTGCTAACATTTCAATACAGGATACCGATAGTGCTAATCTCGCCACCTGCCGCAGTCAAAAAGGGTCTGGTCCTTCATTCACAACTGCCACTGGAGCCGGACGACTATTTGGGGCTCGTTGGGCTGACGGGCAGGGCAATGTCTATTCTGGGTTCAATGCGGTTCTTCCGCCGAATTCCCCCACGTGTGGGAGTAATCAAGAATACGCAGGACTTGTGTCTGCCAGCAGTTACCATACAGGTGGTGTGAACGTCGTATTGGCTGACGCGTCGGGAAAGTTTGTAAGCGACAGCGTCAGTGCACTCACTAACCCTCTTCCCGCCGGACGAACTGATCCCTTTGCGACCGGTGCCAATGGTGCTCCGGGGCAGTCTTATGACGGTCCCAGTCTGTTTGGCATTTGGGGGGCTTACGGCTCGATAAACCGCAGCGAAAGCGGCGGAATTTTGTAAGAATAAACATAAGCCCCTACTCCCGCTTGCGCGACGCACTGTGCGTTTCGCAGGCGAAACGGCTAACCCTTTTACCAACATTACCTCCAATGAAAAAATTACAGTGTTTTGTTCTGTTCTTGTTTTCCGTTGCTTTGATTGCCGGTTGCGGCGGTCCGCAACGTCCGCCGGGATTGCCGAAGTTGTACAGTTGCGTTCTCACGTTCAATTTCGAGGATGGTTCTTCGGTGGGAGAACGCGCCCTTGCAACCCTCGTCCCTGAAGATGCCGCACTGAATCAGTGGAGTATTGCAGGTGCTACAGATGCTGCCGGTACTGCGATTATCCGCACACGCGGCGATTTTGCCGGTGCCCCCGCCGGAAAGTACAAAGTTACCATCCAGAAGACGGACTATGTCGAGACGGGCGAGAAGGATCAATACGGCGATCCCGTTACTGAGGAGCGTTCTCTAATCAATGGGAAGTACGGCAATGCCAGTGAAACGCCGCTCTCGTTAGAAATAACGGGAAAAGCCGTTAAGGAGACATTCACTGTGGAAAAATAAGTGAACGTACCGTATCCGTGGATGCAACAGATTCTACCGCAGGAGCAAGTCAAACTCACCGCCCGCGTCCCGGAATGCTCGGCATCGGAGGAAGATACTGCAACGGATTCAACCGCTGCCAATATGGTGTCGTCGGTTGTTGAGAAGGAGACGGAGATTCTACCGGCACTCGCACATCAAACTGCACCGCCGCAACGTTTACATCGTCTATATGCACCTCGCCGAAACCATTGAGCGCAAAAGAAACATAATAATTTCCCTCCTCCGGGACAATTCGATAGAACACAAACTCCCGCCACTCTCCCGACGTGTCCGTAAATCGTAACGCCAATTCCTCACCGCCCAAAGTATCAAATATCATCAAACCATCCACCGTCGATTGCAACGGATACGGAATCCGAATCCAACCATGAACGCAAATCATCTCCCCCATCCTTACCTGCATCGGAGGAGTAGAAATCCAAAGCGGTACCGTCTCCAACTGCAACGGTCTGTCCGAAGGAAACTCCGGTGCCACCGCCAACCACAACCCCAACTGTCCCGAACGCGCCGCCGCAGGCGATGTCTCCCGCTTCGCCACAAACGCACCCTCTACCTTATGCGACATCGCCTCCCAGCCGGCTTGCTCCAACGACCGCATTTCCATATCGCCGCCGAGCAAACGATTCGCTCCCAACTGCGCTCTGTCCGTCCGCTGATACGCCGATAAATAAAGCGGTAACGTCGCAAAAGAAACCGACACCGGTGTCATACACAAATTCAATTCATGCCGCGTCGCCTCCTGCCAAAGCGCACGCCCAACATACCGCAGTCCCCGCGTCGCACGCTCCGATTGAAGATAAGACCGCGCATAATCCGGCGGTGTGCGATTCGCCAAACTCTTCGCCAACTCAAGAGCATCCCGCGTCGCCCGAAGCATCGACTCATGCTCCGGCATCGAAATCAACGGCAAATTGTCATGAGGAATCACCGGAATCATATTCGTATCCTTCGCCCGCCGCAATGCGTTCAAGACTTGCTCCGCCATCGCCAGTTCCAACTCCGCCAATCGGTGCGCAAGATAAGCAGTGCGTGCCCCCATCTGCGTCGCACGCTGTCCTACCCGCGCATTGATTGCATCCCCTTCGCCGAAAAATATGAGCGAATTCAAACTCGCCTCTTCGAGTTCGATCTGCACTCCGCCAGCGACCCGCTGCGTCCGCAACGGTAACACGCGCCCCGGCACAAGATGATACGCATCATACGTTTCAGGAATGCCCGACACAATGTACCGCACCGGCCCCACAGCGGCAGGTCCGATTGCCGACTGATTGTGCCGCTCCTGCCATATCGGTACGAGAAGGCGTGATCTGCCCGACTGAATCACCGCACTGCTGATTCGCGATTGATTCGACCGTGCCAGACCGGGCAATGCCCGACCAGCGGCAAACCACTCATCGACCAGTTGCAATTCCCAATTCGCCATCTCTAATGCGGTGCGGCGAAACTCCGTTTCGGGATCATTATTATTGAGCGGTGTGTTCGACCGAAACAAAACTCCGCGTGCGCCCGCCGCCAATGCCAGATAAATCTGCGACTTAATCTGCGAATAGGAAATCGCAGCGATAAAGGGCGGATTGCCTTCAAACATCGTCCACTGCTGGGCTAGTTTTTCCGAAGGTTGTGTCTGCACGGTACACCAAAAGGCGGTGTCTAAGGGACGCGCCAGCGACTGATATTCCCGTTGCCAAGTGTGCAGGTCGAGCATGTCCAGCGACGAGAAGAGCGGATCGCGGGGCAGCATTAAAATGTCGGCGGTTCGGCTGTAATCATAGACACCGCTTCGGGCTGTTACGAGCAGTGGTCGGCGTTTGAGGCGGTCGGCAGTGTGTAAAGTATGAGCCTGCTGTGCGTCGATAGAATGTCGGGCATGCGAACCTTCGTCGCCGAGATTCCAAATCAGTACGTTGTCATAACTGGAATCGACCGACGGACCGGTCTGTCTTTGCGGAGAGTCTGGAGTAAAGACTCTGGCGGCTTCTAAATCGGTATTGCTCGGCGGCGGACAGATAAGCCAAATCCCCGCCTGCTGTGCTTCCATGCGCAGTTCCATGCTCGGTCTTTCACGAAGCCAGACGGCATTGAATTGCAAACTTCGTAAGAAGTCGAGCGGCTCGCCGCAATACTCAATGGCACGAACACCGATGGGAACATCGTCGAGCGACAAAATGCCGTCGTTGAATCGGATATTTATCAGCGCAGTGGAAGACTGCGTAACGGATTGGCTGGTCAGAGTGTAATGCGTTGGATTGCCGTTATCATAGGCGGTGCGCACTGCGGGACGGTTGTTCGGTACATCGTGCGGTGTAGCGGCGAGCGGAGCGGCAACGTGTGATTGCAGCGGCGATACCCACTCGGTATCGGCAGCCTGATTGCCTTGCAGATAGACCGGTTTGGCACTGACAATGATTTTATAACCTGCGTAGTTGAGCGGATCGAAGAGGAGTTCTTGTTCGTTCTCCGCGACATCGGCGGCGAGATGACCGGTCAGATTGAGGGGCGTAACATTGACTTGCCTTGCTTCGTTTTGATTTGGTAGTTGTTCGGCGTAGAGGATGATTTGGCGGACGTATTGTCCTCGCATATCGAAGGACATTTTGTGTTCGGCTTGGAGCAGGGCGGCGATTCTGTTTGACTCTCTTTGGAGGTTGGGTGTGCCGGTGCGATCCCAGAATCCGAGCGTTTCCCAGTTGCCGACGTTGGTATATTTGGTGCCGGGTACGATGTAGGTAACGGGACGTTGCGTTTGGGGGTGGATTGTTCTTGGCAGAACGATTTGTGCGCCGATGGCGAGTCCTTTTTGGTTTGATTGGAGTCGGAGTGTGGGTGTTAGGTCTTCTATGACGAGGGGAAAGTCGATGGCGTGTCCCAGTACGAGGGCGGCTTTTTCGCTGGGCAGATGGAGGGTGAATGTGGTACCTTCTTCGAGGGTTTGTTGTGCGGTTATTTTTGCTCCTTGTTCGGCGTGGAGCGTGCGCCACTCTTCTGCTTCGGCTGAAGCGGCGAAGGATAGACAAAGGATAGAGAGGAGCAGACGGTAAAACATGCCGAAGGATAGCAATTTTTCGGCGATGGGGGAATAGCAAAATGGAAACGTTTGCTCAAGGTTTCCCCCGAATCAACTGCACTGCATCAACGATATCGTACCCTGTTGGCTTACGCCACAGACTCCAACGGTACTATTCTTTCACACTCAAAAAGACGAACGCTCCCTTTTTGTTGCCGATGACAATGTCGGGAATACCATCACCATTCAAATCGCCGACGGCAAACTGCGTTCCAACACCAGAGTCTTCGTCAATAATGTGCGGAATGAGTGTCGTGTTTTCGCCGTCCCGCTTCGTCTCCCACCACATGAGGACAGCCGGATCGCTAGGAGCAGCATCGCCGTCAGGACCGTGCGCCCAAAAACGCTTGCCCGTTACAACATCAGGAATACCATCGCCAGTCATATCGACCGCCGCCAACGCATGAAGTTGACTGACTTTCGGAAAGCCGGTTACAGAATCGTCAAACACTCTGTCCGACCTCGGAATCAAGACCTTTCTCTCAAACGTAATCTCGCCATCCTTTCGGACTTGTTTGTACCAGGCGAAGCCGTAATTGTGGCAGTGTAATGCCGTTACAACATCGTTGAGTCCATCGCCATCGACATCGAAAACGAGCATGTGTGCGGCGGCATCGGCAAAGGGAAAACGGTGAAACTTCCACGGAGTCGTCTTCGGAACCGCCGGTTGCTCCCACCAGCCTTGCTGGTCGAGAATATCTATTTTACCGTTACCGGTGATGTCGCCGTAACCGAGTCCGTGTGTATATCTTTGGAATCGTCCATCCTGATTGCTCACGGCAATGAAGTCCCACGGTTCGTAAGGTTTTTCAGGGTTGGGTGTGGCAAAGCCGAGATAGCCGTTGCGGTTGAAGAGCAGACTCTTGCGTCCGATGCCGAGGATGTCGGCGAAGTCTTGCGACTCGTTGCCGAGCTCTTTGGTGGCGAGGTGTTTTTTCCACATTCCGCCTTCGTTTTTAGGGTTTTCGTACCAGAATCCGTCTGCGCCGGGATGGGGACAGATCAAAATATCGTCCCAGCCGTCGCCGTTGAAATCGCCGGTGAACATACCGAAGCAGTTGGAGTAGTTTCTCGGATCAAAATCTTTGGCATCGTCGCCTTCCCAAATCTGGTGCCGTGTTTTGAAGTCGGGACCTTCGTACCAATAATGTCCGATGGCAACGTCGAGAATGCCGTCCTTGTTGAAGTCGCCGATACAGGAACCTTCTGCGTGGAACTTGTCGGAGAGGACGATCTTTTGGTACTTCGGCTGTGCTTCTACGATGGAAGCAGCAAAAAATGGAACGAGAACGAGAAGGGGCAAATAACGCATGGCAAAAGTTGAAAAAGGGAACTGACCATCATTCTAAAAGTTTCTTCCGCCGTTGTCAACTGTTGCCAGAGTCGGGTGTGTCCAGGTTTTGTGGGTTGCCGTTGAGTCAGTATTTCGTTTTGACTCTTTGCGGTTGCATCTTTTTTTACCGCAAGGGGCGCAAAGAATTTTTGTATGATTAGAGGTTCCCTTACGTCAACGCTTTCCACGCAGGAGCAAAGATTTCGATCAACTTCAAATAACGTTCATACTTTTGAGCATAAGCATTTGCCGATTCAGGATTCGGTTGATAGACACGCTTGAGAGCAACCATCGCCCGACACGCCTCCTCGTAAGAATGATAAATGCCCGACGCAACCGCTCCGCAAATCGCCGCCCCCAAACAACCAAGTTCCGTACCCGAAGGAACCTCGACAGGTATCTGAAATATATCCGCAAACATCTGCGACCAAACCTCACTGTTCGTTGCACCGCCCGTCAAACGAATCGTCTTCGGACGATCACAGAACCGCATCAAACGCTCCACATGCCAACGGTGTCCGAAAATGACTCCCTCAAACACAGCACGCATCACATGCGCCTTCGTTTGCCGACCATCCATTCCAAACAAACACGCCTTGGCATCAAGACTGACAGGTCCGCCATACAGATACGGCAGGAAGATGACTGCCGACTCCTCCGGTTTTGTACCGGCAACGAGTTCATTGCACTGCTCGTAAATGTTTTTGCGTTCCCCTTCAAAGAAATGCGTGAGGAACCATTCGAGATTGCTTGCCGAAGTTGCGCTGCCCTCTAACATAAGATAATAACCGTCGATGCTGTAACAACTGGTCATGAACATGTCAGGATGTGCGACGGACGTTTTAGAAATGAATTGATTGTTTCCCCAAGTACCGGCGACCATACAGAAGACGGTTTCGTTGGTCATACCAACAGCCAGTCCGCAGGCATCGATGTCGAACATTCCGCCGGCGACGGGCGTTCCTGCGACCAGTCCGGTGAGCGCAGCGGCTTCCGGGGTGATTGTTCCGCAGATGTCAGCCGACCGTTTGAGCGGCGGCATAATTCGTTTCCACGGGAGTAAGCCCCAAGCGTCGAGGACTTCGTCATCGTAACAAGCATTGCCGACATCGATGAGACTGGTGCCGGACATGTCGGTCAGTTCCATGTACGCTTCGCCGGTCAATCGGTAGCGGATGAAGTCTTTGCACATGAAGAGATACTGCGTTTGGTCGAGTGTTTCCGGTTCGTTTTCTGCGAGCCATCGGAGCAATGCATTCGGCTGGGCAGCCCAAATCGACTGCATCGTCTTCGGCAGGATGCGGTCAAGCACTTTTTCTTGCGTCCATTGTTCGATGTATTTCCGTGCTCGTGCGTCGGAGGAGATGATTCCATTCCTGGCAGGCGTGCCGTCCTTGGCAACGAGATAGAGTCCATTACCGTGTCCTGCACAGGTAACGCAGGCTATCGCTTGGGGTTCGATGCCGGTGCGTTCAATCAGTTCCCGGATATCTTCGCAGACACCCTTCCAGAGGGCGTTCATGTCGTTTTCTGTCCAGCCGGGATTTAGGTAGATATGTTCCACTTTGCGTGAGGCGACGGCAAGTTCCTTGCCGGCGGTGTCGAAGAGTGCTGCTTTGAGCATGGTTGAACCGCAATCGATTCCGAGAAGATATTTCATGACAGTTATGCATAAGGCGAGCAATAAGTGAGCGGTCATTCTATATTGTTTTTAGTTCTTTGACAAGCCGCCTGTGGACACCTGTGGACACTTATAGTTCGTCGACAAGTTTGTCGACGAGTTTGCCTAATGGGGGTAGGTTGCCGACCGCCGGGCGGCAACGTCGCCGGTAGGCGACCTGAACCCCGGAATCGTTTGCTCGTGTCAGTCGGCTATCGCCGACGCAACCTTTTTGTACTCCTATTCTTGAAAGTGTTTTGTTCTCGTTTCGCAATCTACCGATTGCGGCTCTGATGTTTGTCCGATTCGCCCGGAACACTTTTAACGCAAGGGTGCGAAGTAAATGTTTCGGAAAGGTTGAGTGTTTGTCCCACATAGCCAGTACCTCCTCAAAAGCACAACTCCAACGCCGTCTTTTCTACCGCCTGCCGTAACTTTTCAATAGCGTTGTTTTTCTCCTGTTAGCTTTTTAACGCGGAACACGCTGAATATCGCGGAACAACGCGGAAAAAATTCCGTGTATTCCGCGAAAGTCCGTGTGTTCCGCGTTCAAAAGCACAATTCCAGTGCCGTTTTTTCTACCGATTGCCGTAACTTTTCAATCGCATTGACCAATTCCTTCGGTATCTTTTTAATCCGATGATACTGATACATCCCCAGCCACTCGCCCTTGCCAAGCACGGTCTCTTGCTCTTTCCACTTCACAATGTTATCGAGATAATGTTTGTACAATCGCAGTACCTCTTTGCCTATGTCCGAGCAGTCCGACCAATCAAATAATTTTTTATCGAAAGGATTTAACTTGTTCTCGACAATGCCGCCGTTAGGAACATTTTTTTTCTTACCAACTGTTATCCCCTGCGGTGTGTAGTCCAGTCTAACTGTCGTTGTCCGGTTGCGTTCACACAACAACGCGTACAACATTGCATTGGATTGTTCTTGTAGTGTCAAATCCCTTTTAGGTGCATAAAAACAATCCGCATCATTGACCCAACTCGGCGTTACACTCCAATATAATCCTAACCCCGCCAGCGTTTTTCGGTAATTATTTAAGTTTATAAAAACGTTATGATGTATGGTAACACCGCTGACCATTCGAGAATACTGTTGCGTCCGCATGTAATCCGTATTATAGAAAGCCGACGCAAGCGTTCCTTTTGGACGATAGTTATTTGTTGCCGATGTTCCTTCAAACGTTTTTAATCCGTTGGATTGCACAACCGTTAATTCGTCATTCGGTAAGCCTTCGGCAGGAAAAAAGTATTGTCGAAAACTGCGTTTTGTATCCTCCTGCGTAAAACTTTTCTTTCCTTTGAAAACGCCTTTTCTGTATCCTTTTCTATATTCTAAAATATCGTATTCCATCTCTCCCCATTGCCCTTTTTCCCTACCGTCAAAAATAGAAAACGCAATAGGAAACGCGCCTTTCCCCTGATGCCACTTGTTGGCACAGCAAATCAACCCGCCCTTAAATACCGGTCGCCAAAATTTCCGTAGACTTACGTACTCCTTTGATGTGAACACTTTTATCTTTGTATATGAACCAATGACATAATTTCCTTTGAATTCTTTTGCAATACGAAAAAGAAATTGGGCATATTTCTCTTTGCTTGCAAGAGACATACCTTTAGAATTCATATCAAATTTGATGAGTGAATTCGCTACTCCCGTTTTGCGCCATTCCGCTTTACTTGTTGCCTTGCCGCTGCTATTTTCACCGTAGGGCGGGTTAATAAAGAAAAGCCACTTGATAGTTGGATTGCTCATCTCTTCCCGAATTTCAGCAGGGAAGTTTTGCGTCAACGTATTGAGAAAATCCATTTGCCAAATCTTTTTGCACATCGGCAGATGTTTTTTGACGAAATCAATTTCGCCCACATCGAGAGACGAAAGATAAGTGTATTGCAATGCAGAACGAGGAATCACATTGATAGCCAATCCGCCTTCACCGCAAGAGCAATCCCAGATGCGCCAAGTCCCGTCGTACCAAAAGTTTTCGCCGAGTTCCTTTTCGAGATACGCCCAGCCATGCTGCGCCAATTCCGTCGGCGTGTAAAACTGTCCCTTCGCACGGCGGACTTCTATCTCGAACAAATCGGCAATCGATTGGAAGATTCTTTTCTCCTCTTTGGTATCGGTAAGACGTTTCCACCGTCCCCAAAATTCGGTGTATTTACTTTTCGGACAACGTTCAATCAAGGCGACTTCGTTGTCGAGATTGAATTTGATCGTGATGACCTCATTGCCGAACATGTCGCCGCTTTCAATTTTAATGATTTCGCCTTCGCCGCTGCAATCTTTTCGGAACACATGCGGCTTGTTTTCCTTTCCCTTATGATTGAGAAATTGCTCAAAACGATTGCGCCATGCCGAATAAAGTCTTCGGATATTGTATTCCGTAATGTCTTCCGCAATGGCAATTTCGGAATGGACAATCCGCCGCAGTTCGTTAATGGCTTTGTCTAAATCCTCGTGGGTATGTGTAAAAATGTAGAGATGCGGTTCAACCTTTTTGGACAGTTCTACGACCGCTTCGTTGGGGTCAGACGGCGTTCCCGATTTGAACAGAGGCAGGTCTTTGTAAATCGGTTCGAGTTTCGCACGTTCGTAAATGACGAATTCGTCTTTGTCGACGAGAGCAACATAAGGCGGCACCCGCTTTTTACCGTCGGTATAGATATAGTTGCAATAATAGAGTGCTTGGGCAAGGATTTCTGCCCGCTTGCCTTCGGGATTCTGCATATCTTCATCGTGTTTGAATTCGAAGAGGATATTTTCGTGTGAGGCATCGGATCGTCCTTCTTCCAACTTGATGTCTTCGCAGTCGAGTTGCTGGATTACGAGTTGCCGGACGGTCGCCTCGGAGTTCGCCCCGTGAAGAGCGGCGAGCAGGTCTTTCGGAATGGGAAACAATGTTTTCGTCATTGAGAAACATTATACCACAAACGGCAACGCAGTCGCCGGCTCTCTGCGCAATCTTACGATTGCATCCCCGACTCAATGACCTCTTTGAGTTCTTCGCTCTCAATGATCTCCTTTTCGAGCAGACGTTCCGTGAGACGCTCCAAAACGTCCTTTTTGTCATCAAGAAGCACCTGCGTCTGTTGAAAAAGGCGGTCGATAATCGACTTGATCTCCTGATCGATTTCCCGAGCCGTCTCCTCACTATGCAAACGCTGTTGCGGTATGCCATTGCCCAAAAAACTGGCACGAGGATTGTCCCGAAAAGACATCCGACCCAATCGGCTCATACCGAAATCCATCACCATCCCTCTTGCCAAGTCGGTCGCACGCTCCAAGTCGTTCTGCGCTCCCGTTGAAACAGCATCGAACTCCATCTCTTCGGCAATCGTACCGGCAAGGAATGTTTGAATCCGTGCCTCCAATTCATTTTTGGTCCGTAGATACCGGTCATCCTCTGGACGCTGCGAAGTGTACCCTAATGCCGCCAGACCTCGCGGAATAATCGAAACCTTATGCACAGGATCAGAATTCGGCGTGAAATAGGCAACCAACGCGTGTCCGCATTCATGTACGGCAATGCGCCGCTTTTCGTCAGGACGAATGACCCGTTGCTTCTTTTGCAATCCGATTGTTACCCGCTCGACTCCTTCGGTGAACTCCGTCATGGTGACAGCAGTCTTGCCGGAACGCGCTGCCAAGAGTGCCGCCTCGTTGACCAACGCTGCCAAGTCTGCTCCGACAAAACCGGACGTAATGGATGCAATTTCCTTCAAGTCGATGCTTTCGTCGAGTTTGACATTCTTGGCGTGCACCTTCAAAATTGCTTCCCGACCGACCAAATCGGGACGATCCACGAGCACCTGTCTGTCAAAGCGTCCTGGTCGGAGCAGTGCCGGATCGAGAATCTCCGGTCGGTTCGTTGCTCCCATCACGATAATCCCCGCCTCGGTGCTAAAACCGTCCATTTCGACGAGCAGAGCATTGAGCGTTTGATCCCGCTCGTCATGTCCTCCGACGGAACCGCCGCTCCGTATTTTGCCGAGGGCATCCAATTCGTCAATGAAGATGATGCACGGATTTCGCCGTTGCGCTTGTTCAAACAGATCGCGGACTCTTGCCGCTCCGACCCCAACGTAGAGTTCAACGAAGTCCGAGCCGGAAAGACTGTAAAACGGA
>Ga0099364_10009110_pt1 | contig 13833 bp, 8 predicted proteins | sample TergutTh196P3_FD_73070 | JGI IMG/M metagenome (GOLD analysis project Ga0099364, IMG submission 73070) | Microcerotermes parvus P3 segment gut microbial communities from Pointe-Noire, Republic of the Congo - Th196 P3 | ecosystem: Host-associated > Arthropoda: Insects > Digestive system > Gut ...
ATGATAATAATGTCTATTTATGCGGATACAGAGCGCATAAAGAGTGGTTAGTTGATGATCAGATAATTGTAAGCAAAGTAAATTCAGACGGACAACACGTTTGGACAGAAGCCTACACCCAAGAAGATAGACGATTACAATCATACAATATTAAACCTCTTTCAACTGACGAATTTATTGTAACAGGATTCAGCCTTGGAGACCCCGCCAATAGAGTTGTGATTTTGAAATATGATTTTGACGGAAATCTTGAATGGGAGCAACACTCTGATTTTTACAGATATTATAGAGATGTGTTTATTGACGAAAAAGATAATACTTATGTACTAAATCAAGTTCTGTTTGATGTTCTTCAGTACACTATTTACAGCGGACTTGGTGGTCTTCCCGGAAATGGAATCTTGAAAGTTGATGTAAATGGAGAATTTGTAAGTGAAGAATTATTTGTCGGACCTCAACTGAATGGTTATTCAGGCGAAATACTTGTTGGACTACCCGAAGGTAAACTGTTGATAAGTGGGGTACTCTCACACGATGCGGCTTTCTTTGCGGGACTATATTTCTTTGAAACAACGTATGAAACAGACGTAAACATTGAAAACATAAGAATGTACAATAAATTGGACATTTTGGGTCAAAACATACCTAATCCTGCTTCGACTTTTACGGAAATATCTTTCAACCTTGACAAAGACGGTAAAGTCGCTATAAAACTGTATGATATATCAGGAAAAGAGATACGTATTCTAACCGACAGACATTTTAGTGCCGGCGAAAACAAGATTTCGGTAAATGTATCTGATTTATACAAAGGAGTTTATTTCTATAAACTTGAATCTGAAAATTATGTTCAAACAAAAAAAATGGTTATTAAATAATTTTTTTTTGTAAATAGACTCTATTTCACTATCTTTAACCTCCGGTATTTATCAAAATATCGGAGGTTTTAATAGATAACTGTTTAATTAATATGAAATTACAAATTAACGTAACACTCTTTTTTCTGTTTTTGTTATTCTCTGTTTCATGCAATAAAAGCGTAACAGATAATGAAATAGCAATTGAGAATATTGATAATGTGGATACAAGCATCATCTATATTCTTGCCGAAGATTTGAAAACTTTTGATGATGTTAATAATTATGCCGTTAGCCAATGGTACGCAGGGAATTTCAAAGAAGCACTTGTCCACTATACCACAGCATATAAATTGGCAAAAACCGAAAATGATGACGATCAAACAGCGGCTATTATGGTAAATTTGGGGCTGTTCTATTGGAGATTCGGCAAAAACGAAACGGCAATGGAATATTATGCCGAAGCCGAAATATTAGCCGAAAAAATTGATAACAAAAGAATATTAGGATTGATTTATACAAATCAAGGGCTTGTTTTACGCCGAGAACATCAGTACGCACAAGCAATATCCAAAAGCAACGCCTCAATAAAATTATTATCTGAATTAGGAATATCGCGCGATTTGGCAATTGCTTACAATAATCACGGTCAGATATTTAAAGTGCAGAACCAAATGGATTCGGCGCAATATTATTACAACAAAGCGTTAGATATTTATCTCACAATTGATTATAGCACCGATTTGGCAGCAACGTATGGCAGCCTGTCCGAAGTTGATGCATCCAAAGGATTGGAGCAAAACGCCTATAGTGACGGTATGGCAGCAACGTATAGCAACCTGTCTGAAGTTTATGCCTACAAAGGATTGGAGCAAAACGCCTTTGAAGCAGCCCACAAAGCACTCGAAATGGGAATGAAAGCCGAAAGCAAAACCCGAACTGAAGACGCTTACAAACTTTTGTCGGCAACTTACGAAAAGTTTGGAAAAATTGATTCTGCATTGCATTACCATAAAATATTTTCTGATATGCACATTAAAAACATTCTTTTTACCTATTCTCAAGAGCTCGCAGAATATGAAACTGAAATGAGAACAGAAATAAAAAAACTCAGAATTGAAAATTTAGAAAAGGAAAAAACATTGGCACACAATCGTATGTTATTGATTATAATTATTTTTGTCTTTATTTTGTTAGTTGTATTGTTTACGGTTTACAGAATTTGGCACAGTTCAAAAATAAAGAAACGCCTATTAGAAACAGAACTGCAAACTTCCAACGAAATATTGCAGATAAAAGAACTCGAATTGAAATCTTACATAATTGACCTGTCAAAAAAGAACAGAACTATCAATGAATTGCAAATCAAACTGTCTGAAAAAATTGACAATGAAAACATAACCACAAACATGGCGCAACTATTGAATCTGAAAATATTAACCGATGAAGACTGGAAAGTTTACAAAGAAAAATTTACCGTTGTCTATCCTGGTTTTTTTGCTAAGATAAAACAGCTTGACGTTCATATTTCTGAAGCAGAAACCCGCTTTTTGGTGCTGTTAAAACTTGGTTTGCCGGGAAAAGAAATCGCAAACATGCTTGCAATTTCGCCACAAAGCGTCAGAGCATTGAAAATGAGAATGAAAAAGAAACTAATGTTAAAAGGGTACTGCTCCGTTGAAAAGTTAATAACAGAGTTGAAAAGTTAATAATTTATCTTTCCACCTCCTCTTTCAGCGGAGCGATATACGTCAAAAACTCCTCCATGTTATCTTCTTGAATTGGTTCAACGGGTGGTGCTTCTACTTTCAGTGGGTCGACGGGGCTGCCGTTTTTGAAAATTCGGAAATCTAAATGCGGTCCGGTTGCTAATCCTGTTTTGCCCACGTATCCAATTAATTCTCCTTGCCGAACTCGATTCCCTTTGCTTAAACCTTTTGCAAATCCTGAAAGATGCATATAGACCGACGTATAGACGCTGTTATGTTTGATTTTCACATAATTACCGCCTCCTTTGCTATCCCATCCTCTTTCGATAACTTGTCCGTCTCCAATGGCAAAAACGTGGGTTCCTTCCGGGGCGGCATAATCAACGCCATGATGCGGACGACTAATTTTAAGTATCGGATGATAACGGCTATGACTGAAACGGCTACTTATTCTCGAAAAATTTAAGGGTGCTTTTAAAAATGCTTTTCGTAAACTTTGACCCGTTTCGTCAAAAAATCCCCAGACAGAGTCTTGCTCATAGTGGAAGGCGTAAAATTCTTTTCCTCGATGATTAAACAACGCTGCATGAACGGTTTTGATGCCGACCGATTTGCCTTCAACATAAGTTTCATCAAAGACCACCTTAAAAGAGTCTCCTTTTTCGATGCCGAAAAAATCCACTGTCCATGCGTAAATATCTGATAATCTGACGGCAAGCATCGGATTCAAATCGTTCTCTTTCATAGCATTCCACAAAGAAGAGGTTATTACGCCCGAACCTGTTTTACGAATAATTTCGATGGGTTTTTGGAGGCGTGAAACAGCACCGTTAGTAGCGAGTTCCATTACTAAATAGTCGATATTGTCGATTTCATAGATGAAATATGCCGGCTTATCCAATGAATCTTGATTGGACGGCAAATTATAGAGAAACGTGTAATTGTTGCCCGCTCTGATACGTCTTACGTCAAAAAGTGGGGTGCAATTTTCGACAAGCAGTTGAATTACAGGATAATCTATATTGCGAGAAAGCAGAATAGAGGCAAGGTTTTCGTTTCTTTTCACAGCGTCTTGTTCCACATAAAAAGAATCTTCAACAAAACCATAAATCATCGGAGGAGATTCCAGAAGCGTAAAATCATCAATTTCTGATAAATCATCAAAATCCTTATCATAATCATCTGATTTATAAAATTTTACCGATACAAATATAAGCACCGTCAATACCACAAGAATAATTGCGGCTAACAATAATTTTTTTCTCATCTTAAATAAAGTTTAAATTTTATTACGTTTAAATTTTTTGCAAAAATATATAAATTTTTTATTTTTAAAATATTTATTGTAGTTTTTTTCAGCTCCACCTATGCAAAACCGCCTCTAAGTCAATAAGTTTTACAGGTTTCCCTACAAAGTCGTTCATTCCGGCTTCCATACATATTTCCCTATCTCCTTTTAGGACGTTGGCAGTCATTGCAATAATGGGCAAGTCGAAGCCGTGTTCTCGCAATATTTTGGTTGCATCTAAGCCGCTCATTACAGGCATCTGAATATCCATCAAAACAAGAGAGAATTGTAGTTGTTTTTCCAAAATATAATCAACGGCTTCTTGTCCGTTGTTTGCGATGGTTGCTGAATATCCTAACCGTTCCAGCATTTTTTCGGCAATTTTTTGATTGATAAGGTTATCCTCAACTAATAAAACGTGATTAATTTTATTTTCATGTTCGTGCTGTTCCTCCGTTTTTTCAGACATCTCACTTGATTCCTGTTTAAAAAACAGGTCATGAACGGCAGCATACAATATCGTATGTTTTATGGGCTTATGAATAATTGTGTCGTACATTGTCAGATGACATTTGTTTGAAAGCCTGTTTTCAGCGACCATCAATATTGTTTTTAGGTTGGGATTGCAATCTTTTATTTCATGTATAAATTTGTCGTGGTTATGTTTAATTGTGTGAAAATCAATAAGTAAGAAGTTCAGTTCGGGTGTTTTTTTAATAATTTCTATTGCTTTCTTTTCGTCAATTGCTTCCTCGGTTTTCAATCCCCAGTTGAGTAGGGTCTTTTTCAGGAGCAGGTTGCTCGTTTTGTTGTTATCAATTAAAAGAGCCTGTAATGATTTTAGTTTTTCGTGGTCAATGGTATCAAGTGACTGATTTTTATCTATTTGGAATGGCAGCATAAAATGGAATACAGAGCCGGGATTTTCGGCTGACCAAATAAAATTTGGGTTTGGACTTTCTACCCAAATATTTCCGCCCATTAGTTCTACTAACATTTTTGAAATGCTTGTTCCGAGTCCTGTACCGCCGAATCGTCTTGTTGTTGAGCCGTCTGCCTGTGTGAATGAATCAAATATTTTGTCTATTTTTGAGGCAGGTATCCCTATTCCTGAATCTTCCACGATAAAATGTAGTGTAATTTCGCTTCCAATCTGTTTTTCTACTTCTATTTTAAGCACTATCTCGCCTTCATTGGTGAATTTCACGGCATTTCCGATAAGGTTCATCATTATTTGAATCAGGCGTCCTTCGTCTCCGATTAGCATACTTGGAATTGTTTTTTCCAATCCCGCTATCAGTTCAATTTTCTTTTCGTTAGCCTTAAATGAAAATTGGTCAATAATATAGTCCACCGTGGCATGAATATTGAACGAATAATTTTCAATTTTCATTTTTCCTGCTTCAATTTTTGAGAAGTCTAATATGTCATTAATCAGGTTTGTAAGGTTTTCGCACGATTTAAGTATTATTGAAAGAGTATTTTTTTGGTCTTTGTTAAGTTTAGTTTTTGAGAGAAGTTCGGTAGCACCCACTATTCCGTTCATGGGGGTTCTAATTTCGTGGCTCATATTGGCAAGAAATTCCGATTTCGCTTTGTTTGATTCCGCTTCGCGCTGCATTATCTCCTTCTGCGCCGATATATCCATAAATGCTTCGAGAAATACAGGCTGATTGTTCAATTTTATAGGAATAATATTTTTTAGAATTATTTTTGAAACATTGTTTTCGGCAACTGTAAGTACTTCTTCGGCATTAATAATGTTTGCGCCCGTTCTTGTGTCTTGATATTCATCTTTATTTAGGGTTTTGAAAAATCGCTCGTATGGCATTTCAGTAACAAACAGCAACGCCTCTCGCAATGACCTAAATCCCATTAATTCGGAAGCGGTTTGGTTTATTTCAATGATTTTCTGTTTATTATCTACTACCATAATCGCTACGGGCAAATTTTCCATCATTACTTTCAAAGAATTTAGGGAGTCGTTCAAAGATTGTAGCAATAGTTTTTTTTCTGTTATATCTTCGCTGATAACAATAAAATTAGAAATTGTATCATATTCATTGAAAACGGGCGATATATGCACATTTTCCCACGAAACGCTATCTTCTTTGTGTGTTTCAATTTCGCCTGACCATTCGTGTCCTAAATTAACGGTATCTTGTAGAATTTCGTTAAAAACATTTTTTGTTTCTTTTAGGTAGTTCTTTGGATTTACTCCGATAACATCTTTTTTGATATATCCTGTTTTTATTTCGAAACGACGGTTTACATATTCAGCAACGCCTCGCGTATTGGTTATCATAATTGAAACGGGACTTTGCTCAACTGCCAACAGCAGTTTTTTGACTTCGTCATCGGTATTTTTCCTTGCTCGTAGGTCTTTGATTATTCTAATAACGATAATAAACGCCACAATGCCCAAAAGCAAGGTTACAATTACGATGCTTATATATTTTGTCGTATTAAATTTGGCTATATTACTGATATTTAATTTATTGAGATGAATTTTGTTTTTTTGGATGTTATATGCAATTTTTTGTTCGATTTCGTAAATTCGCTCAAAGTGGCTGTTTGCCTGCATTAAGTTATATTCAACTATTTCTTTCATTTCGGCATTGATAATTCCTTCACCTTCGGTCAAATTTCCGCGCATGGCATTGATAATTTTTGGTATAAGTATCTGTAAATCATTAATAACACTGTTCATTTCTCTGATTTCGACTACAGTATCTGTATATTCGTCCCGCCGATACTCAATTATATCTTCAATCTTTTCTGTTTCAGATGTATAAATAAAATTACTATTAATAAATTCGCCTCCTCGCTCGATAACTTTCAATATCTCTAAACAATTATCAAGGTGTTTATTGATGATTGTGTTTGAATTATCTAATTCGGAAATATGCTTGATAGTTGATAAATCTTTAATTTCCAAATGAATATAGAGTAAATTATCGTTCAAAAGCAGTTCCAATTTTTGTTTCTGTTCTTGATTTCGTATTGCTTGTCGATATTGTTCGGGGTATTTTTTTTCAAAATAATTTTCAATAGCAAGGATTGAAAAAAGTGAAATAACAAAAAGTGCCAGCAAAATGAACAACTTATTGATAAAAGGCTCTTTAGAAAAAATATTTCTTTTGAAAAGCTTGCCCATAATGACGCTTTTCCTGATAATATTTGATATTTTATTGTTTTTCATATTGTTATGGTAACTATTATTGTGATTAGTAAAATTTTTATTGAGAAACGATGAGTTTTTTTATCCATCTTGGAACGACGATAGCACCGATAAACAGGTACGGATAGTAACTTACCATACGCCACAACAATGCCATTGCAACTCCTGTACCAGCGGGAATAAATGCGCCAAGAAATTCTTTGAAAAAATATTCTGCAAATCCGCTACCGCCAGGCGTGGGACTAACAAGCATCATAATCCACATTACAAGTTGTTTGCCAAAAATCAATATTTGCTCGCTCCAACTTAAAAGATTTATACCGAAAAATGTTATTATCAACGTGTTTACTACCCAATAACGTGCCGTCCAACTCATAAACGTTGCGCCAAAGGCTTTTAGCCATTTTATTAAACTCCATCTTTTGAACTCTTTGGATGCTTCTATTAAATCATCGCCTGTTTTTTCGGCTTTGCCACGCCAACGCCTAATAAAAGGTATCTTAAAAATAAATAATAAAAGCTGTTTTATTCTTAAAGGATTAATAAAAATTGCATAACTGACTAATAATAAGTAAGATAGTTTAATTGAGTATCCAATAAATGCAATGATTACAAATTTATTTATATGCCAAGTTGTTACGGCATCTAATCCTTCAAGCGCAAAAATATTTGATGCGCCTATTAAAATCAGTAACAAAGGGAACATTATTATAAAATAAAGTTCGTCAAAAAATGATGTTACCAATACGATTGCGGCACTTCTGCCAAAATTTATCCCTTCTTTGTTTACAAAAAATACGGCAACGCTTGTACCTCCTATCGCAGAGGGAGTTACAGTCGAAGCAAATTCCCAAAGCATTATTATTTTGAACGATTTTCGCCACGACAACTCATTGTTCGAAAGAATCCTAATACGAATAATGTACCCTAAATCGCGCAGCACCATCATCCCAAACGAAAGCAAAAGCCAAAAGATAGATTGTACCGTAAAACTCAACAACGAAAAACTTCCGGGTTGATATTCACGATATAACAAAAACCCCGTCACCCCCAATCCAATCAGAATTGGGAAAATAATCTTTGACGGACGTATACTCTTGATAATTTTACTTGTATTATCGGTCATCTGTAAAAATAAACGAAAAACAGGTTTAAAAATTGTTGCAAAAGTATATTAAAATTTTTAATTTCCAAGCGTGAAAATGAAAAAAATTTATAAATAAATGTTACTTTTGTACTTTGTTTAACTTGAATTATGCTAAAAGATAACTCGTTAATAATCATTTTTTATGCTCTACAAAACTGACGGAATACTCCTTGACCACACACGATACGGCGAATCAAATGCCATTGTACATATTTTCACAAAAGAGTTAGGAACGAAAAGTTATATGGTTAACGGCGTTTTAGGAAAAAAAAAGGGAGACAAAATTATTCTTCTGCAACCGTTGAATATCCTCGAACTTGAAGTTTATAATAAAGAAAACAAAGAAATTCAACGTATTAAAGAATTTAAGTTAATCCGTCATCAAGAACGTATCCCTTACATACAGGAGCGGCGGGCGCAAACATTTTTTATAACCGAAATGTTGTCGCAAATTCTTCGTAACGAAAACAGTAATAAGCCTTTGTATGATTTTATTGAAAATGCTGTTCTATTTTTGGATTCAGATAGAGTCGGAATTGAAAATTATCATCTTTTTTTTCTTTTTCAGTTATCTTCATTTCTTGGATTTTTACCCAACGGACAAAACGCTACTATTTTTCCATATTTTGATTTGCGGGAAGGAAGTTTTGTTAGCAAAGAACCGTTGCATCCATTTTTCTTTACCCCAGAATTATCAAAGATTTTTTCACGTTTTTTTATAATAAATAATGAAAATCTTCCACAATTAGCAATGAACGTCAATGAACGAAAAATGTTGCTCAAAACAATAGTTTCTTTTTATGAATTTCATTTCCCTAACAGACTAAAACTAAATTCATTAGATGTGTTAAGAAATTTATTCTTTATTTAACTTGCATTATTCATAAGCACACAGATGACACAGACTAAAAAAGGTTAAACCCTCACCATCTTACCCCTCGCAAAAACTCATCTATTTTCATTCGTTTTTTCCCTTCGGGTTGTATTTCGGTGATTTCTATTTCATTAGATTGTGTGCCTATTTTGAGAAATTTTTTATTGTCAGTATGGGTTTCGCCCGGCAGTAATTCAAATGTGTCGCTCTGTTTTGCTGAAAAAATCTTAAATTTGGATGTTTTTGCTGAAATATCAGGAAACTCACAAAATGCTGCGGGATAGGGATTTAGCCCGTTTATTTTATTAATAATCATTTCAGCGGGCATATTCCAATCAATTTTGCAATCGTTTTTATAGATTTTTGGGGCATTTTTTAGAGAATATATATCTAATTTTGGCTGCGGAACAGATTTTGCCGTTCCGTTTTCAATTGCTGCAATAGTTTTTATTACTAATTCTGAGCCTAAAACCATTAATTTATCGTGTAAAGTTCCGGCAGTTTCATCTTTTTCTATATCAATTTTTTCCATAAAAATAATGTTTCCTGTATCTATTTCATTATTAAGGAAAAAAGTAGTAACTCCCGTCTCTTTTTCGCCGTTTATGATTACGTGGTTTATTGGCGCAGCACCTCTATATTGCGGGAGCAGCGATGCATGAAGATTGAACGACCCTTTTGGAGGCAAACTCCACACTACCTCAGGCAACATCCGAAATGCAATAATTATTTGCAAATCAGGCTTCAACGCTGTCAGTTCGGCAATAAATTCGGGACTTTTAAGGTTTGGGGGCTGCAACACTTTTAAACCGTATTGCAATGCAGTTTGTTTAACAGGAGATTGCGTAAGTTTAAGTCCTCTGCCCGCAGGTTTGTCCGTAGCAGTAACAACACCGACAATATTTATTCCTATTTCAATTAGTTTTTGCAGAATATATGCTGCTAATTCGGGAGTTCCCATAAACACTATGCGAAGCGGGGAGTTATTGGTCATCGTTCTTGTCATTTTTATATTGAAAAAATTGAAGCGTATGTCCCATTTTTTCTTTTTTTGTGTTCATATATGCTTTGTTGTATTTGTTTGGTTCTATTTCAATTGGAATATTTTCGACTATTTTAAGTCCGTATCCTTCTAATCCGCTTCTTTTGACGGGATTATTGGTCATCAGTCTCATTTTTGAAATACCGAGTTCCCGCAATATTTGTGCGCCTACTCCGTAGTCTCTTTCGTCTGCTTCAAATCCGAGTTCGAGGTTGGCATCAACTGTATCTAAACCTTCTTCTTGTAATTTATATGCCTTAATTTTGTTCATAAGCCCGATGCCGCGTCCTTCTTGGTTCATATAGACAATCACACCTTTTCCTTCTTGCTCTATTGTTTCCATTGCTTTGTGTAGTTGTTCGCCGCATTCACAGCGCAAAGAGCCAAATATATCGCCTGTCATGCAAGATGAGTGCATTCTTACAAGGATAGTTTCTTCTATGTCCCATTTTCCTTTAAGTAGCGCAATATGTTCCAATCCGTTAGATTTCTGTTTAAATGGAATAAAGCTGAAGTCGCCATATTTTGTTGGCAAACTTACCTCTACTCCTTTAATAATAAGGCTTTCACTTTCTAAACGATACGCAATTAAATCTTTGATTGAAATTATTTTAAAATTGTGTTTTTTAGCAAGTTTCATAAGTTCGGGTAGCCTTGCCATTGAGCCGTCGTCATTCATTATTTCCACAAGTACGCCTGCAGGATATAATCCTGACATTTGCGCTAAATCTGTTGTTGCTTCTGTATGTCCGGCACGTCTCAATACGCCTCGTTCTTTTGATTTCAGCGGAAAAATATGTCCGGGTCTGCCTAAATCTTCTGGTTTTGTTTCGGGGTTGCATAATGCAAGTATTGTTTTTGCTCTATCAAAAGCAGAAATGCCTGTTGTGCAACCGTTTCCAAGTAAATCAACCGAAATTGTGAACGGCGTGGCATGAAGAGACGTATTTCTTCCAACCATTAAATCGAGTTCCAAATCTTTGCAACGCTGCTCGGTTAAAGGTGTACAAAGTAAACCGCGCCCATATTTAGTCATAAAATTAACTTTTTCGGGGGTAATAAGTTGCGCTGACGTAATGAAATCGCCCTCGTTTTCACGGTCTTCATCATCAACAACGATTAATATTTCACCGTTGCGAAAGGCTTCAATTGCCTCATTAATAGTGTTAAGTACAATTTTTTTGTTTTTTGTCATCAATATTCTATTTCAAGTTTTTCTATTCTCCTATAAAGCGTACCACGACTTAATCCCAATAATTGCGCCACTTTTGACATATTACCATTGTAGATTTTGATTGCGTCAATTATCGCTTGTCGTTCAACATCTTCCAACGTCCCTGACTGTGTTAATTGACTATGTAAACTTTGATTGCCGACAGACATATTAAAATCACAAGCCTCTATTTCTGATTTGCCTGACATCAAAATAGTTCGTTCAACTAAATTTTTTAACTCTCGGATATTTCCCGGAAAGGCGTAATTTTTAAGTAAATAGACTGCATCATCGCAAAATTTTACTTCGGGCATATTATTTGCATTTGTAAGCCGATTGGCGAAATTTTGTGCCAGCAAAATAATGTCTTTTCCACGCTCTCGCAGCGGCGGCACTTGTATTTGTATTAAGTTGATACGATAAAACAAATCTTCACGGAATAACCCTTGCTCAATCATTGCGGGAAGGTTACGATTTGTGGCACATATCACACGTACATCAATTTTTTGAGGACGACTATCGCCAAGCATTTCAAAAGTTTGTTCCTGTAAAACACGCAATAATTTCACTTGCGAGGCAGGGTCAAGTTCGCCTATTTCATCTAAAAAGATTGTGCCGCCGTCTGCTAATGCAAAACGTCCCTTTCTTTCTGTATGCGCATCGGTAAAGGCACCCTTTTTATGTCCAAACATTTCACTCTCAAAAAGTGACTGTGAAATACCTCCAAGATTAACCTTCACAAAAGGTGCTTTGCTACGCTGACTGTTGCTGTGAATAGCCTCGGCAACGAGTTCTTTTCCTGTTCCACTTTCACCCGTAATCAATGCAGGCGCATTGGTGGAACTTATTCTGACTACGGTTTCCAATACTTCCATTATTGCAGATGATTTTCCGATAATATTGGATAGTCGGTATTTTTTGTCCAACTGAGGACGGGTCAAAGTCTCTCTTTCTGTATTATTTCTGTTTTTTGACAATACCAATGCGTTGTTTATGCTATTTAATAACGCTTTATTATTCCAAGGTTTCGTAATAAAATCAAATGCACCTGCTTTCATACCTGCAACCGCCAAATCAATTGAACCCCACCCTGTTATCAATATTACAGGAACGGTCGGATGAAACAGTTTTATTTGACGTAGTACTTTCAACCCTTCGTCCCCTGAGGTTTCGCGTGTAAAATTCATATCAAGGATAATAGCGTCCGGGGCTGTATGTCGCACAAAATCCATTAATTCAGAAGGCTGTGCAAAATCTGCTGTTTCGTAGCCCTCCTGTTTTAACAAAAGTATCAGCGAAGTACGAATAGCGTGGTCGTCGTCGGCAATTAGTATCATATATGTATTATAAATTATATCTCATTTATGGCTGCAAAAATAATATTGTTTTTTTTATATTTTTCAAATTTAATTAAAAAAGGTGAAAAAATTTATTACTTTTTATCACTAAGTAAAATAAAACCCATATTTTATCAAAAAGTCGAAACAGACACCCTCACGCCCCAATGCCGATATTCCCAATCGCTAAATCCTGCAAAAACGCCGATATTTCCAAACATATAAATTCTGCTAATGCTGTATCCTACTTGTATATAATGCGGAAAATGAGGCGTATGCAAATATCCTAAATGAAGATTTTCGTTCCATAATTTATTGCTGATAAATGGTAAATATTTTATTAACATATAAGGAGTTGAAAAAGTGCCGTTTGCTTTTGCAAACCATTTGTTTGTAGAGGCTTCATAACTGTCGATAAGGAAAAATCCGTCCGAAAAATCCTTTGTTTTGAATGGAATTTTGGTAGCATCAAAATGTTTAAAACGTGAAAAATGCACTTGATTGTCTATTAAAAACCAACCTGCATTGACATTCCAAATAAATTGAGGTCGAAATGAAAACTCCTTTTTGGGACCGAATGCGCCAATTTCGGCTAATAAATAGTCAGCTTCACTTGAAAATACCTTTAAACCTTGCTCAAGTTCAAAAGTAAATGTTGGATATTCGGGATTTACCGTTATTTTGTGTTCATTCCTGTAATAATAGCGTTGAAATGGCGTATAACTGAGTTTGGCTTTTAAGAAAAATGTTTCTTGTTTCTCAAAATGTGTTTCTAATGCCGCAGAATTGTTTGTTATTTCATTAGGTTTGTATTTTTTATTTTGGTAAAAAAAAGAAAAGTTTGTGTTGTTATCCAAGGGAGCTGCCCGAAAATAAGCACCTGAAAAGTCGAACTGCAAACCATTTGCCAAATCTATTTGATTTTTTATTGATAAACTTTTATTGTCAAAATAACGAGGGTAGTTATATTTGAAAAGCAACGAGTATGCTGCGTATTCTGAGGATTGAACATTAGTTGCTGCACTATAATCTTTCGTCCCCATATTCCCAAATAAACTTATAGAGCCTCGCCTTGTATTTGAATAATATTGAGTTAAAGTAAATTTTCCGTTAAAGGCTTCGCGAGAAAAGGCATATCCGCCGTGAAGCCATAAATTCAACGAATTACCTGAATTTTGTCTCCAT
>Ga0099364_10009111_pt1 | contig 13832 bp, 13 predicted proteins | sample TergutTh196P3_FD_73070 | JGI IMG/M metagenome (GOLD analysis project Ga0099364, IMG submission 73070) | Microcerotermes parvus P3 segment gut microbial communities from Pointe-Noire, Republic of the Congo - Th196 P3 | ecosystem: Host-associated > Arthropoda: Insects > Digestive system > Gut ...
TTCACTCATAATTTCTTTCCCCCTTTCACAAATTCATATTTGAAGTATAAATCAACTCTTTTTTTCTTTGAGCTATCAAAGCTCCGGCTCCGAAAAAAGCAAGCAATCCGCCCGTAACACCCACTCCGGCCGCTGCAACTTCACCTGTAGTCCAACTGTCACAGTGCATACCGCAAGCTGCCGGCTGAACAGTACACGCAGGACAAGATTGCTCAGGTGCCCCTCCGCATCCCGATACCGTTAACAAAGCAGATAAAGCAAGCGCAGGCAGAACCAATTTCTTCCTTTTTTCCATTATACTTCCCCCTAGAATATTAAATTTTCTTTAGTGTATTATACATAAAACCATCGAAAATGTCAATACCTAAACGCTTTTTTTGTATGCGTATTAATTTTTCTCATACCACAACATATCGTTGTTGACGAATTTTGTAAGTCGCTGTTATAGTTACGCAAAGCGCAAGGCTCTCGGAGCGCAGCGAGGAGGTTCTTAATCCACCATGGATTTACAAAAAATTTGGACAGCCGCAAAAAAACAAATCGCCGACCGGGTAAGTTCGGTAAGTTTTGATCTTTGGATTAAAACACTTAATCCCGAGGCTTTTGAGAACGGGGTGCTTACATTAAGCGCGGGCAATAAAATGGCGAAGCAGCAAGCAATGAACAACCGCCACTTCCCGCATATTGAAAGCGCCGTTAAAGAGGCTGCCCCCATCGTAGAGAAAGTAACAATTATTGATGCCATAGAAAAAGAGGAGCGTGATAAAATCACAGCCGAAACAGAAACTACACAGCAAGAATCACCGACAGAGAAAAAAACAAACGGAGCTATTGTGGTTAATCCCAATCAAACTTTTTCAAATTTCATCGTAGGAAAGTCCAACGAAGTTGTCGCCGCAGCCGCAGAGGCCATAGCAAAAAACCCGGGCAAGCGTATTAATCCGCTTTTTATTTACGGAGGCAGCGGCCTTGGCAAAACTCATTTACTTAATGCCATTGTCAATTACATAATGCTCGAGAATCCAAAGCTGTCTATTGCATTTGTAAGTTCGGAAAAATTTACAAATGACTATGTTTACACAATGATAAACAAAGCTTCTCCCGTCGCTGCATTCCGCGAAAAGTATCGCACAGTCGACATTTTATTGATTGACGATATTCAGTTCATCCGTGACAAACAGGGAACACAAGAAGAATTTTTTCATACTTTTAACGACCTTATTCAAAACGGGAGACAAATAGTTTTAACAAGCGATCGCCATCCCGACGAAATGCCGACACTTGACGAGCGTATGCGCAGCCGTTTTAAAAGCGGTCTTATACAAGATATCACAACACCCGATGTTGAAATGCGCATGGCGATTTTGCAAAAAGTTGCAAATCTTGAGAACTATCGCCTGAGTGATGAAGTTTGTACACTTCTTTCGCAAAACGCGATTGACAATAAATTGAATATACGCGACATGAAAGGTACCCTTGAAAAAGTAATTTTCTATACCGGACTTCGCAACAAGCCCGAACCGACAATTGAAATTTGTCACGAAGCACTCAAGGAAGCCCACGATACAAGCAAATTCCAAACCACCGCCGATTTAATTATCGGACATGTGTGCGCGTACTTTAATATAAAAAAAGACGACATAATAGGCAAACGCCGCAACCGCGAATTTGTCGAGCCGCGCATGTTTGCTATTTATCTTATAACGGAATTCCTGAATATACCGCTTATAAATATCGGGCAGTTACTTGGCGGACGCGACCATACTACTGTGATGCATGCACGCAATAAAATCGCAGGGCAACTTAACAACGACCCACGCACCAAACGTATCATCGGCGACATTTCAAAAATGATAAAGAGCGAGTAAATAATATGGACCTAGACCAACTAACGGATATAATCCAAGATCAAAATGCTCGTCGGCAATATTCAGACGGTCTTGAACTTCTAAAATTAATAAGGCCGGCACTTGATGCCATTTGCGAAAAGCCACTTCCACAACTTGATATTGATGGAAGAGACCATAAATATCAACATATTGAAGGCGGATTTCAAAAAACATTCAAACTTGCTCCCGAGATTTTTAAAAAGGTCAGCCCCGAACTTTATGAACTCTATGCGGCACAACTGCGCGGGAAACATGGTCTTCACATGAACACTGATAACGCATTTTATATAAATGCTTCCCGCACCAAAATCAGCGCTGACACTGCAAGCAATCCTGCAAGCCTTGAAGGCATAGGTCACGAGCTTGGACACATGATGACACCCACCCTTGGAAAAGATTCACCCCTTGAAGAAGTGCCCTCTATACTTATCGAAATACTGATAAGCGAGATATTAAAAGAATACGCTATTCCGGGCAGCGGCTTTACTGCGACTCGCCTGAAACAGGTCAATAATTGCGCCAAAGGGATGAAAGCCGTCAACTCTTTTATCGATGCCGTTTCCGAAATGAACATTGATTTATCTGGCGCACAGCACACGACCCTTGTGTCCATTACAGAACAATACCGAACGCACCCTTCGGCAAACAAAGAAACTCTTGCAACTATGGACAAATTTTTGCTTGAAACAAATGAACAAACTCATGCGGCTGACCTGCAATCATGGACATTTTGCAGGCAAACTGACACACGTGGGCACAAATACGAAATCGGAGTTATACTTGGCTCAATACTCGCAAAGAAAATCAAGAACAACGAATTTACACTTAAACAATGTTTCGATATTCTTGACAACACCCAACTATCTTCCGTGGAACGACTCGCACAACTTGGCATAACCGAAATCACCGACGATATAATAAAAGACTTTTACAAATTCGCCGACACCAAATGCAAACAAATGCAACAGGCTTATGTTACTCGCGAAACAGACAAATAATTCAATTCTTGATTAAATAATCCTTAATCTTTTCGAATATCCCGTCAAAGCATTTATCATAACCGAATTTCTCGCTGTCGTTAATGAACCACCGTTCAGACATGGTATTAATTCCGCGCTCCCGCCCCTTGTTTTTTTGCTCCTCAATTGCGGCATTACAAACTTTATTATATTTACATTGACCTGCATCATCATAAAACTTGCATTGCATATCACCTTCAAACTTATCAATTATAGCGGTGAACTTTGCTTCAGGCGTCTTTTTCTCTTCATGTTCTTTCCATAAATCCACTATTTTGTCGCCTTGGGCAAGCGGTGATAAAATCTTTATAACAGCATCAAGTTCCAACTTGTGTTTCTCTTCCGGTGTTACCGGTGATCCTGTAGCAGGAATATCCCCAATCACAACTTCCGCCAAATCATGTATCGCAAGCATCATTATGACTTTTGACAAATCAATTCCCAAATCAAATTCGGAACAAACTGCTATTGCAAGCATTTGCGCTCCGTACACATGTTCCGCGACACTTTCAAAACGCTCGGCTTCGACACCCCATATTCTCCATCCCGTGCGCAGGGTATTTTTTAACTTATGCGCCATATAGTAAAACTCACAAACATTTTTTACTTTGCTTTTTTCTGCTTCCATAGTTAAGGTTAACATGATTATTACTATTGACGCAAGCGTAACAATAGTGTATAGTGTCGTCTATGAAACGTACATATCAACCGAATAAAAGAAGCAAACAAAAAGTGCACGGATTTCGCGCACGTATGAAAACCGCATCAGGCCGCCGCGTTCTGCAACGCCGCCGTGCCCGCGGGCGCAAAGTTTTATCTGCATGAAAATCTGCGACGTAAAACAAGCCCCAAAGCAAGACTTTGTGGATTTTGAAAGTATTGAACAAATCAAAGACTATGTTGACGGTCCGCTTGTTGCTGTCTGTGAAGACTTGTTTTTAAAAAACATCCGGACATGGTACTCCCACTGCAACACAATATCAGCACAAATGGAACAAGAAAAAATTGAAAGCTTTACCGCAAACCTTGGAATTGACGCCCGATCTCTGTCTGATGACAACCTTGCGGTTTTACGCAGACTTATGACGGAAAACCCAGACAATGTTCAAGAGTTTACTTGGCACGGTAACGAGAAACGCTTTGGCAAAGGCAATATCCCAAAGGTTAATTTTATCTATGAATTTCCGGCAGACATTGATATTGAAGTCGTTTCGCAATTTTATAAAGCCATCGGCGAAAAATTCGCACATCAAGAAAAAATCACGGACAATGGTCACTTCACGCAAATAATGACCGACAACGAATATTATACAAGCCACTTTCCAAAAAAATCTTTTTTCAAATCTTTTATCAGTTATTTCTTAAAAAAGAAAACCAAACCCGCCAACACATTTCACGACGGATTTGACAGCGACAAAGAAACGCTGTAGACTGGGCTGTGCTTAAAAAACAATACCGTCTTTGTAAAAGAAAACAGTTTAACTATCTTTACCGAAAAGGTCGCACTGCAGGGTGTGACTGTTTAACACTTGTTTATGTGTTCAGCAAATCAAGTTTCAAAATCGGCTTCTCCGCCTCTAAAAAAGTCGGAGGTTCCGTAAAGCGTCACAAGGCACTTCGCAAAATGCGCGAAGCCGTTAAACCACTGCTTCCACGCATGACACAAAACCATAACTATATATTTGTGGCAAAAGAAACAATCATGGAAAAATCTGTTGCCGACATACAAAAAGCCTGCGAACACATACTCAGAAAAGCAGGACTTTTCACATGAGAAATCCGATAAAAAAACTCCTTGTCTTTTTGGGTTTGGTACCTGTATACTTCTATCGTACCATAATCAAGCCATGGTTGCCGCGCAGTTGCAAATTCTTCCCGACATGCAGCGAATACACAATAGAAAGCATCAAGAGGTTCGGGTTAATAAAAGGTTGGCGCGCAGGCATTTGGCGGATTATGCGTTGTAATCCATTTAATAAACGGTCGAACAGTTACGACCCGGTACCATTCAGGTACGCAGGAGGGGCAAAATGGGTGGTTTAGAAACATTAATCTCTGCTGTCGTAGAATTCCCCGAAAAAGGGGTTTTTATCCCGTTCATAAGCAAATTTGTTTATATCTTACTCTCGGCCGTATACAACGGCGGTGCAATCGGCTATGGACTTGCAATTATATTTTTTACACTTGTCCTAAGGCTCATACTTGTACCGCTCGATTTTGCGAACAGATACTTTACACGTAAAAACTCAAAAGCGATGGAAAAGTTCAAACCCGAGATAGATGCTGTAAAAGAACAGTATGCCGGCGATCCTATCGCCATAAACAAAGCAACACGCGAAGTATACAGAAAGAACGGGCACAAGATGGGCGGGTTTTGCGCATTCTCGATAATAAATCTTGTCTTGACACTTATAATATTTATGACGGTTTTTTATTCTCTGCGTTCTGTTGCGGACTACAACGTCAATGCGCAATATGTAAATCATCTGCAACCCGTTTATCAAGAATACGAAGCCAAGGGCTTGTTCGACACAAATGCCGCAACAGTCATGCCGGATTACGAAGAACAAAAAAACCAATTCACCGTCGATATCCGAAAAGCATATAGCAACTCCCGCGTCGGGTTTTTGTGGGTTACAAATATATGGAAGCAAGATACTTGGGTATCAAAAACCTATGATTGGACAGGCTTCTATAACGCAACAAACAAAGTAGAAGGCAGCATCGTACCGCCGCCAAAGAAAAAAGGCAAACCCCTTGCTTATTTCCCATACGACGGCATTACAAAATCGGAATGGAATGAACTTGGTGCGGAAGCACGCGTGGAATTACATAACGATTACATCGAAAGAACAAAAACACAATACAATACTATCTTTGGCGAAATCACGCCGACACAAAAAGGCTGGAACGGTATGTTGTTCCTTTTAATTCTTGCCGGTGTGGTGACATATTTCTCGGCAGTTATTAACATGAAACTGATGCAATCGGGAAAGAAAAAAGAAGACGCCAAACCCAAAGAAACCCAGGCTCAATACAGCATGCGAAACGTCAAAAACCAAGGCGACAAACCAAACAAGCCCGTCGTCGATCCGGCAATGATGGGGAAAATAATGAAGTTTGTTCTGCCTATAATCATGGTTTGGTTTGCTATGATATCAACCGCAGCATTGGCAATTTACATTATTTTCTCATCACTTTTCGCAACCCTTATAACAATGGGAATGCGGTATCCGGTCAACTGGCTGTTGGATTGGCAGGAAAAACGCGCTGCCGCCAAACGCGGGGAAGACCCAACCACCGACCCCGATCAACAGCCGGTCATTAATCCGCATGCCAAGTACTTCAAGAAAAAACTACGCAAGTAACTGTACCTTACGCAGTGACAATATATTTTAAAGGAGAACACATATGAAACAAAAAAGCATCGAAGTCAAAGCCAAAACCGTCCATGAAGCCATTACCGACGCCTGCGAACAACTCGGAGTAGACCAAGACCAAGTCAACGTCGAAATCTTATCTCAAGGCGGCATGTTCGGAAAAGCAAAAGTCCTTGTGACAATCAAAGAAGAATTTTTAAAACCCGAAGCACCTGCACCGAAGCCCACCGAAACCCCAAAACCCGAAAGCAAACCTGCACCCGAACCCAAAGCAACAAAACCTGCACAGCCTGCCGAAAAACCCGTAACTAAGCCTACAAAAGAAGAAGTTAAACCATCAAAACAAAAAAAAGCCGATATTTCTACAGCAGCAAGTACACATATTGCCGGTATCCACGAAAATGGTCAGCCAGTTTCCACACCGAAATTTGAAAAATGCTATGCATTTATTGCCAAATTTCTTGAACTCCTTGAAAATGATTCATCAATAACATCCGAATTCACCGAAAAATCTTTCAACATCAATATCGCAGGCGAAAACATCGGACGCCTGATCGGAAAAGGCGGCGAAGTATTAAACGCTATTCAAACAATTGTTTCTTCAATCGCGATCTCTAATGCATGCGGAGAAGGCAAACGTGTTTTTGTAAACATCGGCGACTATAAGGAACGCCGCGGCGACAGTCTTCAATCCCTTGCATTAAAAAAAGCGGAATACGTCAAAAATTCAGGCAAGTTCGTAAAACTTGACCCTATGAATGCCCGTGACCGCGCCATTATTCATACCGCATTATCCGAGGTTGAAGGCATCCGAACATATTCCACCGGTAAAGATCCGTTCAGGTGCCTATGTATTGCCCCCGCCGATAAAGAAAAAAAGAATCCGAATAAAAAAGAAGACGAGTGATTGCCTTCTCCCGTCATCGCGGAGCGTTGAAATGACATGTTTATTCCCCCTTTTGTAAAGGGGGTGCCCGTAAGGGCGGGGGTTTTATGTGTTCGGCATTATTTCCGCCATTCTCTGCAAGTCTTCTTCCTCCATTACTGAAAGCGGTTTTTCGCGTGTAAACCATTCACGCAAGACAATATCCGTCTTAATTTCTTCGCCTTCCATCAATTTCTCAAAAATCTCATCACACTGCATTCTGTCTTTTTCAGCATTGCGCCTTTCAATTTTATTTTCATAAGCATTGTTCATACCCAACCTAAGACATTCTTGGTGCACTGTCATCCGTTTTCTTCTCATAATAATCTCCTGATAATAAAATATTGTGCCAATATACACCACCGCAAATATCATGTCAATATGCATATTTAAATTTAAAATATACATTTTAACGTCACCACAAGCCCGTCACGCGATTTTCCGTCAAAATGAACATAAGTTTTTAAAAATAAAGTTTGCAATTTATCGCAATATTATGGTACAATTGTTAATGGCAAAAAATGAAGTATCCCCTAAAACTAAAGTATCCAAAACAAAGTCAGAATACGGTGAAACAGACATCCAGGTCCTTGAAGGTCTTGACGCTGTACGCAAGCGCCCCGGCATGTATATCGGGACAACCGACCTGCGAGGATTACACCACCTTATTGTGGAAATCGTAGACAACAGTGTTGACGAAGCACTGGCCGGACATTGTGATACTATTACTGTCGAAATATTGAAAGACGGCAGTGTCAGCGTAACAGACAACGGCCGCGGTATTCCGACCGGACTGCATCCGACCGAAAAACGTTCTTGCGTCGAAGTTGTTTTAACCAAACTTCACGCAGGCGGTAAATTCGGAGGCAAAGGCTATAAAATTTCGGGCGGCTTGCATGGTGTCGGTATATCCGTTGTTAACGCACTTTCCGAATGGCTTGACGTCGAAGTCTATCAAAACGACAAAATCCATAAACAAACATATAACCGAGGCATCCCGCAACGGCCGCTTGCCGAAGGCGGAAAGACCACAAAGCGCGGAACAAAAATCACATTCATGCCCGACATAAATATTTTTGACAGCCTTGACTTTAACTATGACCAATTACGCGGACGCCTGCGCGAAGTTGCCTTTCTTAATAAAGGGCTGACAATCCACGCAAGCGACCATCGGCCGGGCCGCGAACGTAAAGACACTTTCCAGTTTAAAGGCGGCATCGTAGAATTCGTGGAATACCTGAACCGCAACAAAGAACTTATAATCCCGCAAACCGTTTACATAAATAAACAGGGCAAAAACAGCGAAGTCGAGATTGCATTTGCATATAACGACGGCTACGGAGAAAATGTTCATACATACGCAAATAACATCAATACAGAAGAAGGCGGCGTTCACTTGATCGGTTTCCGTAACGCGCTTAATAAAATTGTTAATGATTACGGCAAAAAAATCAATATGCTGAAAGAATCCGATAAACTTTCAATTGATGACACGTTGGAAGGCATTTGTGCGGTTATCTCGGTCAAGCTTATGAACCCGCAATTTGAAGGTCAAACCAAAACAAAATTGGGGAACTCCGAGATGCGTATGGAAGTTGAAAAAGCTATGCAAAGCGGATTCAGCGAATTTTTGGAAGAGCACCCAAAGGAACTAAAAGAACTTATTAATAAATTTATCGTGGCAAGAAACGCTCGCGACGCGGCAAGAAATGCCCGCGAACTTATCCGCCGTAAATCAAGTTTGGAAACAACAACGTTACCCGGCAAACTTGCCGACTGTACCGAAAAGAAACCCGAACTTTGTGAAATCTATATCGTCGAAGGTGAATCTGCGGGAGGAACCGCAAAACAAGGGCGCGACCGCCGATTCCAGGCGATTCTTCCGTTGCGCGGGAAAATATTAAACGTTGAAAAGGCTCGCCTTTCAAAAGTTCTTGAAAACGCGGAAATCAAAAATATGATTACCGCATTCGGCTGCGGCATCCAGGAAGACTATGATCATTCACGTCTGCGCTACGGCAAAATAATCTGCATGACCGACGCGGACGTGGACGGAAGTCACATCCGCATTCTTCTTTTAACATTCTTCTATCGTTTTATGAAACCACTTGTCGAGGGCGGACATGTATATATTGCCCAACCTCCGCTTTACAAAGTAACACGCGGTAAAAGTGATCAATATTTTTATTCCGATGCCGATCTTGATCGCCACTTCGCCAAATCGGGCAAAAGCGGAACAAGCATCCAACGTTACAAAGGTCTTGGCGAAATGAACGCAGAGCAACTATGGGAAACGACAATGAGTCCCGCCAACCGCACACTCCTTCAAGTAACCTTGGAAGACGCATTTATGGCGGACGAAATTTTCTCTACACTTATGGGTGAAAAACCCGAACTGCGCCGCGACTTTATCGCAGAGAATGCCGCGCAATACACCAACGTGGACGTGTGAGGTGCTAGATGAAAAAGAAAGCAATGTTCCGACATAAAGGAGCCGCCCTAATTGACCATATGAATGACATGCGGGTTTACTCCCTTCTCGCAAAACCGGACGGACTAAAAGACTATGAAAAAAGTACCAAGTTATTCAGATCACTAGCCAACGAAAACTTTAACGATTTCCAAGCAACTATGGAGAGCCTTGACACCAAAGATCTAAAGACCTTTCAAAAGGTCATGCACGCAACCCTGTATCTTGTAAACTCTGAACTCGCCGCCCGCAAAAAGAACGACCAAAAGGAGCCTGAATAACATGAAAAAGAAAGACCACAGCGAAGAACTGGAAGCACTTGAAGACAACACCAAAGTCATAAAAGTCCGCGTCGAAGACGAAATCAAAAAATCATTCATGCAATACGCAATGATGGTGAATATGTCGCGCGCGATTCCCGATGTACGGGACGGGTTGAAGCCCGTTCATCGTCGTATTTTGTATTCAATGTATGAGCTTGGGCTTGATCATACAAAGCCGCATAAAAAATCAGCGCGTATCGTCGGTGAAACAATGGGTAAGTATCACCCGCATGGCGACAGCGCAATCTATGATGCATTAGTCCGTATGGCGCAGCCATGGTCAATGAGCCAAACATTGGTTGACGGGCACGGGAACTTTGGTTCTATTGATAATGATCCGCCTGCTGCCATGCGTTATACCGAAGCACGTTTGGCCGCTATATCACACGAATTGCTACGCGAAATTGACAAAAACACTGTAAACTTTAAACCTAACTTTGACGAGTCTGAACGCGAACCTACTATATTGCCGTCACGTTTTCCCAACCTGCTTGTTAACGGCTCGGAGGGGATTGCCGTGGGTATGGCGACAAGCATCCCTCCGCATAACCTTAAAGAAGCAATAAACGGTGCTGTTGCTCTTATAGATGACCCCGAAGTTTCTATTGACACACTTATGAAAATTATACCAGCGCCCGACTTCCCGACCGGCGGCGTTATTATGGGCCGCAATGCGATTAAACACGCATATAAAACAGGCCGCGGCGGGGTAGTTATCCGTGCCAAAGCCGAAATTGAACAACATAAAAGCGGCAAACAGCAAATTATTATTACCGAAATCCCGTATCAAGTTGTTAAAGCTAACCTTGTTAAAAGCATTGCCGAAATTGCTGTCGGTAAAGACAAAAAAATCGAAGGGGTTACAGACGTACACGAACAGTCTGATCGTGAAGGATTGCGTATAGTTATTGACCTTAAGCGCGATGCGCAGCCGCAAGTTATTTTAAATCAACTGTTTAAGCATACCCAATTACAAGTTTCGTCGGGAATTATTTTCCTTGCTCTTGTCGGTAACGAGCCTAAGTTTTTGAATTTGAAAGAGATGCTTCATCATTATCTTGAGCACCAAAAAGAAGTAATTGTCCGCCGCACCAAATTCGATCTTGATGCGGCAGAGGCACGAGCTCACATATTAGAAGGTCTTGTTATCGCACTTGCCAATATTGACGAAGTAATAAGAATTATCAAAACAAGTGACGACAAGTTAGATGCGCAAAACAAATTGGTAAAAAAATTCGTGTTAAGTGATAAACAGGCCAACGCAATACTTGACATGCGCTTGCACCGCCTTGCCAAACTTGAAGTAGACAAAATCAAGCAGGAGTTGAAACAACTTAAGGAACTTATTGCCGATTTAAAATCAATTTTGGGAAGCCCGAAACGCGTTCTTGAAATTATTAAAACCGAACTTCTTGAAGTTCGTGATAAATACGGAGTAGACCGCCGAACCGAACTTGTCCATGATTATGGGGAAATTGAAATTGCCGACCTTATTGATAAAGAAGATATTGTTGTTTCAATGTCGCATTACGGATATATTAAGCGGCTGCCTTTGGGCGAATACCGTGCGCAAAAGCGCGGCGGACGCGGACAAAGTTCTCATGTTACCAAAGAAGAGGATTTTGTTGAAAACCTGTTTGTTACTAATACACACCATGATCTTTTGTTCTTTACAAATATCGGTAAAGTTTATTGTATAAAGGCATACGAAGTTCCCGAAGCGCAAAAGGGGGCAAAAGGCCGCGCAATTGTAAACCTGTTACAACTTGACACTGCGCCCGATTCACTGACGAAAGAACGTGTAACAGCGGTAATTCCGGTGGAAAACTTTGACGCAGGTCATCTTATGATGGCGACAGCGGACGGACTTGTAAAAAAGACCTCGATTGCTGAATTCAAAAAAATCCGCCGCGTAGGAAAAACAGCTATAACTCTGCGCGAAAAAGATCAGCTTGTAAGCGTTCAATTGACAAGCGGACGCGACGAGATACTGATGGCAAGTACAACGGGCAAGTGCATACGTTTCAGCGAAGAAGACGTGCGCGATATGGGACGAACGGCCGCAGGTGTTAAATCAATCCACCTTGACCCGGGCAATAAAGATAAAGTTGTTGATATGACAGTAATAATGCCGGGGTACGAAATATTGACTGTATCCGCAAATGGCTATGGTAAACGTAGTGAAGTTGATGATTACAGATTGCAAAGCCGTGCCGGTAAAGGTATCAAGGCCGGTATCTTTAACGAAAAAACCGGACCGCTTGTCAACTTGAAACAAGTTAAGCCCGAACAAGATGTGATGATGATTTCTGACAGCGGTACTATCATCCGTACACGTGCACGTGAAATTTCAAAAATCAGCCGGGATACTCAAGGTGTGCGAATAATGAAAGTGGGGAATAATGCAAAAGTTGTCTGCGTTGCCATTGCTCAAGCAGACGAGGAAAACGAAGAATAATGTCAGTCTTTTGTCTCAATTTGAAAAAGCCATGTTAAAATATTAACATGAAAAGAATATCCAACAATGTCTTGTTATTAGACATGATTAACGTAGCACAAGAGCTTGAAAAGAAAACTTTGACCGTAAATGCCTATGAACAGCACGGCGCTTTTACATGCCGGCCTTTTATACGCGCGTTCGGAACCTGGAACAATGCGCTTTATGCGGCAGGGCTTGAAATCGGCAGAATTGGGCGTCGGCGGAAGAGCCGCAAAATTGACGTGCGAATGCGTCACATCGTTATGAAGCGTGATCGATTCAGATGCGTACTTTGCGGCGCAAGCCCGGCGAAGAATCTCGACGTCGAATTACATGTTGATCATATCATTCCCTTTTCAAAGGGCGGGCTGTGTGTGATTGAAAATTTGCAAACGCTTTGTTCCCTTTGCAATTTCGGGAAAAGTGATATATAGTAGTTACATGAACACAAATGAATCTCTTGAGATTTTAAAAAAGCACACCACGAAAATCAATTTAATAAAGCATGCGCTTGCGGTCAGTGCATCCATGCGCCATTTTGCAAAACTCCGTGGCGAAGATGCAGAATACTGGGCATGTGTAGGAATGTTGCACGACGTGGATTACGAAAAGTATCCCGATGCTCATTGTGACCATACTCGTGAACTTCTTGAGCCTGAGGGTTTTGACGAAAAGTTTATCCGCTCTATATTAAGTCACGGTTACGAGTTGCGCAACGACATCGAACCCGGCAATTATATGGAATGGGTGCTTTCTACTATTGACCAGCTGACAGGATTTATAACGGCATGCGCGCTCATATTACCCGATAGAAAACTGGGCGCGGTTACAATGGATTCAATCCGAAAACGCTGGAAAGTCCCGTCATTCGCCGCAGGCACAAACCGCGAACGCATAATGCGATATTGTGAAAAACTGGGGCACGATTTTGATTATATGGCCGAGCAAACACTGGTTGCAATGAAAGGTATTGCGGGAGAGTTGGGACTGTGAGCGAAAGATTTGAGCTGCAAACTGAACGTTTGCTCTTAAAAAGTATTTTCTCTTTTGCACCCGACAAGAAATATGATAGTTTTGAAATCTTGTTACGCGCCGCACCGTATGAAAGCATCGGTAAAATTTCTGTTATTGAAAACGGCTCTGTTTGCTATGATATTAACCCCGAACATCAAAATAAAGGCTATTGTACGGAAGCACTTGCCGCAGTAGTTGATTTCGCCAAGAAACTTGGCATCACTCCAAAACTTACAATAATCAGTTTTTGGAATTTCCCTTCAAAAAGAGTTGCAAAAAAAGCAGGCTTTGTTAAGCAGGGTAGTTTTTTCAGCGACCAATATGTGTTTAAAG
>Ga0099364_10009112_pt1 | contig 13830 bp, 11 predicted proteins | sample TergutTh196P3_FD_73070 | JGI IMG/M metagenome (GOLD analysis project Ga0099364, IMG submission 73070) | Microcerotermes parvus P3 segment gut microbial communities from Pointe-Noire, Republic of the Congo - Th196 P3 | ecosystem: Host-associated > Arthropoda: Insects > Digestive system > Gut ...
TGTATTCATTAGCATACCATGGAATAAATATGTATTTCGCATCGTTAACTGCCCATATCACAACATCCTCATGATACTCTACATCATTATTATCGTGAATAGTACTGATTAGGTTATCTTGACTATCATATACCATTACGTCAACCGGACATTTTACCTCAATAGTTCTATTGAGATATCTTCCCACAGGATATGATGCACTACTCGATATCCAATGCTCAAACTCGTTGCGAATTTGCTCTTGTTCCGCTACCCATATTGAAAAATGGCGGTTTGATAGGATAGCAGCAATATCAATGAGCATAGCAAAATATGGATCAATGATTTCATTCACAGTCTGGTCAACAACCCAATTGTCGATTGATGAAGGAATCACGAATTTTGCTACTTTATCAACAATAAACCCCTTAACAAGATCTTGCGTGATTCGCCAAACAGTATCCCAAGGAGAACTATTTAACTTTTCGCGAAAGTAATGCGCTCCCATTTTTAGCGATGACATACCAAGTCTTACCCTTTGATGTGCAGTTATGTATTCAAGGGCAACCGTGACATTTGGAACAATACCTCCTGCATCTTCAATCGCAAAATGGTTATTAATTAGATCAGCAAGCGCACCAGCGTCATTGCTACCCTTACGTGCTAGAGAGTATACAAGATCATCAATCGATGGGATTGTATATGAGCCATTAGTTAGTTCATCCACCCCCATTTTTAGCATATCGAACCCGTAGCTAGCAACTGCACGGCTTACATCAGGAGTAGTAGTATATCCCGCAAAAACAAGACTTAATGTTACGGAAGATATGTCGATTATATCACTTTGAAAGTTAGCTACAACATTTGCGCCACTCAACATCCGGAAGTAGTAATCTTTCATTTGGTTTAGGTGGTTTAGGTACTCATCAAAATTAGTCGGCCAAGAATCTCCGCCGCGCTGCAAAGTATCATATATATGCTGAGCATATGCTATTGTTTTTGATGCGTCATCAATTCTCGTTATCGTCACTAAATAGGTCACTTTTTCAAATCCTGGTGCGACAAGTTCAATAAACGCTGTGTTTTCTCCAAAAGACAGTGGAATTCTTTTGTCGGTGAGTTCTATATATTGTGCTTGGTTGTTATAATAATACAACGTCCATGTAGCTTCTTGAATACTCGGAATAATGCCGAGTAGTTGAGATGTGAGACTACTATCTACTATTGCGGTTACAGTTCCATCAATACCTCCGGGTTGCGATTTGTTTGTAATTACCGCACTCGATGGTGAACTCACCTGCTTTATATATAGCCCCATTTCTTTGCTTCCGTTGTTGTCATCACTTTGCCATTGCAAAACCGGATACTCGCTACCTGACGGCATTTTCCATACAGTATCAAAATCAAAACCGATTTCTTCCCAAGTGGATTGTTTATAAAAGTCCGAACGAGGAAGACTTACATTAGCATCATTTTTGGCATCAGTAATTATGTAATTAGCAGCATAATTATTGGTTTTGATTGAGTACCAACCCGACATATTACCGTCTTCTTGACAATATCCAACAACATAACAATATGCTGACTCTGCGCTGGCATTTAATGTATCTGAAAGAATAACGCTATTTTCTATTGTATGAACACCACGAGACGCAAACCCAAAAATACCTCCACCGTAGGCATAACTATGTATGCGACCATCGGGATTATTTAATGTAGCGAATGCATTCGATGTGACAGCACCCGAATTATAACAATTATTTATGTATGTACGATCACTCGAACCTGAAGGCATATAGCCAACAAGTCCTCCTGCATGGGAATATGAATAGCCATAGCCTTCTCGGATTTCATGTGCAATTGCGCTCACACTTCCCGTATTATAACAATTATTTATATCTATATTTAGACTATAGTTCACATTATGGTGGGCGCCAACTAATCCCCCCGAAGTTGCATGGTTACTCGAATATGTACTAATATATTCGTTTCCAATGTTCCCCGTATTATAACATTCTAAAAGTGATAAGCTTGCGCCTGAATCTCCTAAAATTCCGCCAAGAGTACCGCCTGATTCTCCAATATTTCCGGAATTGTGGCATTTTTGGATCGTAACGCGAGTAGGCCTTGTAGAATATGAAGCCTCTGTTGATCCACAGATACCGCCAGCTATAACACCATTCCCACTAACCGTTATGTTACCCTTATTATACGAATTTGTAATGGTGCTAATGTAGTGCGTTGCCCCGAATACTCCTACCAATCCACCAACTATACAATTTCCATTAGTTACGTTAACTACGTTAATATTTACTTTACTAAAGCAGTTTTCGATATTTCCGTAATAATACATATTCCCTACTAAACCGCCTATATATCGAGAGCCGTGGTCCGTTACAGCTATTTGTATTTGACCGGATACCCCCACATTCTTTATCGCTATTGTAGAAATGTCTGTTTTAAAAACAACGCCAAAAAGCCCGATGCCTGTGTTTATTACACCATTTGTTATTTTTAAGTTTGTTACAATATGTCCTTGACCATCAAAAACACCTCTAAAAAAGTTACTCTGATTATAAACATTTGGAATAGCACTCCCGATGGGTACCCATTCTTCATCACCAAGATCAATATCGTTGGTCAAGTAATATTTACCGCTCAAGTTATCCGCAATAGCTTCGAACTCTGCCCGATTGCTAATCGGGATGTATTCTGCAAAATCCGGTAGCTCCTGAACGGGCGTTATCGGCGCAAGGAACTCTCCGTTTGAGCCATATCCGCTAAACGACTCCATTGCCATGTCTGCTGTTTTTGCATAGCCCTCCGATAACGCCGCCATCGGTACTATGCCTACAAGAATGACAATAGACATCAACATTGCCATAACTTTTGCCATCATTTTCTTTGCTTTCATTTTATTACCTCCGATTTTATTAGCTCTCCTTCAAAAATCTATCGCTTTTGCTCTGTTTTGCCGTTTCATGGGTGGGTGGACGCGGGCTCGCGTCAGCGTGGAGATGCATTATGCTGCTCTTGCCTTTTCATTGATTACTTTACACTACCTTTATTAGAATTTCAACAGTCATCTAAATTCGCACCTGATGCATTATAACCCTCGAAAAAAGTATCACCCCACACAATCGGGTAGTTTTCACAGCATTAATCATAAATAATGCAGAGATTTACAAGATTAAGTGGTTATCATCCCCGTTGTAGCCCAGCGGCTTCATCCTTGATTCCACATTAAAGGTCATAATAAAAAGCGCGCAGGGGGTATTAATGCCTTGCCTACGCGCTCGAAAATCTTAAGCGTGTTTTTTCCCACGAAATCAAAACTATACGAAGAAATCAGGTTGAATATACACCGATAAAAGGGTATACTGATTTCGTCGCAGTGGCGGTTTTCCGTGTTTGTAGGCAGTGGTTTTACTTGTCCCTACATTCGCCGTGATGGTGCTGGAACACCTCACGGTCGCTGCGGCCTGTTATTATGACCTTTCTAAAGTGCATGATACCATATGCAAATTGCATTATCAATACTTTTTATGCTTTAAAAAGCATTCATCTAGCCCACTTGAATACATTTTGAATACATTATCGTTCCATTTGTAGAAAAAATCGAGATACATAGAGTAGATCTTCAATTGCTGTGGTTGGGTGCAATGTGCGAAATGCCCGAAAATGCTGAATTTCTATTGACCGTTCACAACAATTCGCATTATAGCTCATATGTGTATTAAACACCCCACACAAAAGGGTAGTTGTGCGAATTTTCATCAAATTTACTAAGGGAAATGAAAGTTTTCACGATTCATCACTGTCGCCTCGTTATTTATTGCGCTTTGCGGAAAGAGAAATGTTCTCTTCAGCAGAGTGAATACGTGGGTGTTGGAAGCCTCGCAAATTGGTACAGGAGGGGCCATCGAGCGACAAGGAACAGAGATATGCTTCTTTTTCATGCACTGACAAATAGACCAGGCAACCCTTAATCTATAGCACCGCTTAAAAAACCCCCTGCTATCTACCCGATTGTGTGGGGCTTATTCGCTTTTGCTTCTCAGAGTGCTTGTCATTTATCGCAGGAGCAGGGAGCTTGATAAGCTTAAGCTCAACAAGCTTCTACCGATGATTTTTACAGTGATGATAATTATGGTGAATATACCATACTTTATAGAGGCGTATGCACCCATGAACGAGATTTTGAAAAAGGAAGTCTTTATGTTCTTTTTAGAAATTCTGGTCTGGGAAAGCAGTATCCTTTTGGGCTTGGTTCCGGTCAATACGCAATATGACGAAGTTTTCGATCGCTCCACTGTTGCCATGCAAATCATATCTGGTGACGGTATTGCTTATGCAAAATCGGCGGCTGCTCCCGCTGTAAGCGAGGAAATGCTGTGCCTTCTAAAAGAGCAATCACCTCAACGAACAAGCCGTGGCCAGGAACTGCACTTGCATCCTATCAGCGGAGGCTATGCTGTCTGGCGGCGGGATGTTTCCCAAACAATCGCAGTCATTGAGGAGCTGAAGCTGATTTCGGAGAAACTGGAGCAGGAGGGAGTGCTTTTACGCCAAGAGATTTCAGCAAAGTCTGATGAAGCGGCAGTAAAGGAGCAAAACCGCATCTACAACCAGCTCACAGAAGAAATCGGTGAGCAGCTTTCCCTGCTGCGCAACTTGCTTGACAAGCGCGAACGGGTTTTAGACAAGACTATGCTATTCCAGAAAATATGCTTGATTGGAACCTATGTAAAAAGAAGATGCAATCTACGGCTCATAGAGCAATCAGATGAAGCTATTCCAAAGGATGAATTGCAAATATGCTATTTAGAACTAATTAGCTGCTTGTTGCAGATGGGCATCGAAGCGGAGTTGGCTATAGTTTCGAATGAAGCTATTATACAGGATTTTGCGCTGTTCACATTCGACCTCTTTGAATTTATTTTGGAACACGAAAATTTCGAGCTTATCTCCGTAAAAGCAGTATATGAAGCCGATGATACCTTTTTCTAGTTTGTCACATTGGGACATGCTCCTGAGACCTTGCTCATTGCTGAGGCATTGCAAATCAAAAATGCAGATGAATATGACATAAAGTTGCATGAATATGATGACGGTTATCGGATCGTGGTTAGGAGTTAATTATGCAGGTTACCATTGGTCTTATCATAATTAGCGTAATCCAGTTATTCACAATGGTATCGGTTGTATACATGTGCGTTTATTTGCATATGGTTTTTCGAATCCCCATCGGCATACACGGTTTGCTGCTTACAGCTTTGCTGTCGGTGAACCTTATGCTGCTGACACAACGGCTAATGGGGAAAACCGGGTTTATTTTGCCCCACACCGGAAGCGATGCTATGCCTCAAAAGTTTTGCGGTTTTTGTTGCGTTTTGAAATAGCGCTATACTGGTACTTTGAATGATATTAAATGAGAGGATTGTATCTCATTGTGCTGGCATATCACATTTTGCATAAACGTGTAGTTAAAGCTATGAAATGGAGGATGATTATTTGATTAATGTTTTGCTGGTTGAGGATTCGAAAATCACCCGGGACACGGTGGAACGGTACATATCAAGTTCGCCGGACTATCTGCTGATCGCTTCACTCGCAAATGCCGCAAACGCAGAAATCGTCTGTATGCGTGACAACGTGGATTTGATTTTAATGGATGTCTGCACAGCAGACGATGAATCCGGCATCAATGCTGCGGAAAAGATAAAGAAGCGCAACCAAGACATCCGAATCATTATAATGACATCTATGCCTGAGTATTCTTTCTTGCGAAAAGCGAAAGCCGCCGGATGCGACAGCTTCTGGTACAAAGAATTTGGTGAGGTCGAGCTTCTGGATGTAATGGATCGAACGATGAAAGGCGAGTCAGTCTATCCTCAAAGCACTCCTGTCGTCCCGGTCGGTGATACAGGAAGCAATGAACTGACGGAGAAAGAGCTATCCATTTTGCGGCAGCTTGCTCTCGGTCTCAAGTACGAGGAGATAGCCGTTGCTCTTTTAATATCGGTGAACACTGTGAAATTTCACATAAAGAACCTTTTGATGAAAACCGGTTATCGCAGCACCCTTCAACTGGTGGTGGACGTGGTCAGCAAGAAACTGATATTACCAAAGTTTTAGCATTATCAGCGCTGCTGTAGTTCTACAATGCATTGCTCCTAACGGGGATATGCAATCGTTTCTTATGCTGCATGGAAGCAATATGAGCATAAATACGGTTGTTTCGGGATATAAAATGCTAGCGGCTCTGGAAGCCATACATCGTTTTTAGCCGTTCCAGAATCTCCAAAACAATTGGACATACTGCTGACATTGAAATGATATTGATCATATGCGATATCCGGTCGGGCTGGTTTGTGAATGGATACTCCTTGCACACATCCGGCTTGCATTCGTTGATTTTGCAGCACCCATCGTCTAAAAGAAAAGAGCATGGATATGCGCGGATTCTAAACTGGTTGTCGTCGTCGTAGTCTGCTAACTCCAGATATTTTTCAAAAAACATACTCTCCGTCATACCAAGAAAGCCAGAGATTCTAGCAAGCTCCTCGTTCCCTAGGATAATGCCGTATGTTTTGCAGCAATTGGTGCATTTGCAGCAGTCATAACTATCGAATAGCTCATTGTGAAGTTCAGCGAACCGAGCATCTAATTCCTTGCTCTGAGCTGTGCTTTTTAAAAATGACCTAAATGAGTAGTTTTCGTCTTCGAGGTTTTCCGCTTTTTCTTTGACTTCTTTCGGGTTTACCATGTTTTGGCACCTTTTCCTATTCCATTGCAAAGCTCCAACAATAATAATTTGATCGCTGACAATGATTTTATAACGTATGGGTGATGTTGTTAAACATCGCCTGCTTTTATAGGCGGTACAAGCGTTTGCGGCACACGAACGGATAGTGACCACCAGTTGAAAGGTGCGTATCACCATGTCTGAACTAACCTACACCCGCGTTGGCCACTGCTTGATTTCCAATCTGTAACTCTCCGACCCGTCTAGCGCACCGCCACTCGGACTGCACGGCACTCTCCACAAAGAGCACATGCAAGAAAACAGACCAAGTCTGTACAGTCTGCTGTTGCTCACGGAACGATTATACCCATTTCCTTTGATTTCAAGGCACTCATGGTCAGACTACGATAAGTCCCCATTCGCGGGAATTATTGTGGTCTGGTGGATGGGAGGGGTGTTTTCTCCGTTGATAATAAGTCAATCCCTCATAGGTTCACCCTCAACATAGGATAAATATAAGTATTCCGGGTTTTCATAAAACATACTGCACCCATAATCGCTGATTTTGTCGCTAATCCACGAGTTATAAACATTGTTAAGCGCGTCAATAGGCGCTAGACCGTTGCTTTCGGTAACACTGACGATTAGGCGTTTGTAAACCTTAGCAATATCAAAAACCGTAGGCACATTGAAATCGCCTGTCGTGTTGTCAAAACCACCTGTAACTATACCGCGTTTTTCAATTAAATCCGAAGCGGTGTTTTCAATAGGCTCGCAATGGTATACATCCGCAAGCTCTAAATAACGGGCAAGTGTATCTTTCCCAAGTGCGGATACAACATCAGCACGACGGTTTTTTGTCGCTCTGCCGATATGCTCAATCAGCGAACACAAGAAAAATAAATCGTTGTCTAATTTTGGCTTTTCCCGTCATATACTCACCTCATAACTATCCAAATATTTCATGCAATCAAGCGCAGGCGGAGTGCAAAAGGCTACTTGGTGCGTTGGATGCTTGAACTTCGCTAAAACCCAAAACTGTTCACGGTTCAATATTCCGCTCACGAAGTCAGCGATATAGTTCCACACTTGGTCGTTCGCCATAGCACCCTCGACAATTGCATGGCTGTGTGGCTTACCGTTCCAACAATAGACGATAAAGTCAAGCCATTCATCGGTCATAGTGTCAAATTTCAATAGGTCAAGCGCGGCAGACGGTGTGTATTCGAATACGCTAACAACTGGCGTATCAAACCGTTTTGCCCATTTGTCAGCTTGCGCTTGCAATTCTGTGCAGTAGAAGCCATGCCCGAAGTCTTTATTATATTTAGCAATGCGGATTTCTGGTTTTTCAACAACGCTATATCCGCCGTGGTAGACAATCATTTGTTTGTCCCTCCATGAAGCGACTTGTACGTGAATCGGTGGTGCGATAATAAAGGCGAGATAAGAGTTAGTCTTTCCAACGATTGTGCGTTTCGTAATTTACCGATACCTTTATTCACTTTGCATTGAAACAGACACATTTGTGACGATAACTGAATCCTTTTTTGGATTTTCAATACGCTGCTCTATATCTCTCAAAACTTGGCTTTTCCCGGAATTATTTGCACCAGTAAAAACTACGATGCTGTTGTTTTCCAAAGATAACACTGTGCCATCGTTGAAAACTATGCTCTTAACAAATATTGCCGGTTTTATCGGCTTTTGAGTTTCTATAGATATACCATCCATTGCTTCCCTCCAACGAATTTTTGAACCAGTAAAGCTACACTGAAGCACACACGGTTTTGCAATTCTACGCTCACTGCTGACACAGATTTGCTATGCTGTTAAGTTGCTCGCTATCCTCATCAATACAGAAATAACTGTGGCCTATTCTGAATCCGTCACCCAACGAAGCATCTTTTCCAATGTCTGTATTCAGCCGTTCAATAGTTGCGACAAGCGCATCAAATTTGCTGTTTCCAATGTCTTTTTGATAAGCAATAAAACCGTCCGATTGAAACGCTGGAGCCATGTAGAAAAACGCAAAGCGACGTCGCAAAGCGTAGTCAATCATAGCGAGGCTTCTATCGGCGGTATTCATCATGCCAATTATATGGACATTCTTCGGAACAGAGAACTGTTCGTCTTTAATTCTCAACTCGAATGTTAATAATGTCATTGACAAATTGATATGGATTTTACACTGTTTGGATACAGCATAACACAAACGTATGGCATTTTGCAAATAATTGATTAGGTTCGCATAGCGGCACATGGCATTATTTCCGGTGGTCACACAATGAGCGGTAAATTTTGCTCAGACACGGAAAAGCCGCCAATTGCGGAAAACAACAAACATCGTTATTAATGTGCATGACACTTAAATCTCATTTACAGAACGTTGGTGTCAATGATTGCAGGTCAAGCCCTGCCCTAGCTTCACAAGAGCTTTTTGTCTAGCAGGAAATGCCGGAAGTCGTTAGCTAAATTGCCTTGACACATGTAGAACACAATAGAAGAGTAGTATGTTTATATACAATATTTATCTGGCATGAAGTTTTCGATAGCTTTAGTAGCTTTTTCGTGATATACTTAGCTTAAGGCATGTTAAATTCACATGTGAAAATGCAGTAAAATGATTATAGAAGAGAGGATTAATTATGAGCAAGATTGTAGTTTTCAACGGGAGTCCCCATACGAACAGAACAACAGCAGCGCTCCTGAATGCTGTTGCCGATGGTGCAAAGTCCAAAGGCGCTGAAATAGTGCATTACGACTTAAACGCAAAGTACATCCGTGGTTGCCAGGATTGCGGCGGTTGCCGCAGGGAGGGTAGGGAAGACGCAGAGATGATATGCGTCCAAGACGATTACCTAAAGCCCGCGTACAAAGATGTATTCGAAGCTACCGGCATCGTGCTCGGTACCCCGATTTACGGTGGGAATGTAACAGCGCAGACCTTGACATTTCTCCAAAGGTTGCGCCCTTTTCGGGATTCTGAGCGGAAAAGCCTTATCCCGGGGAAAAGCTTTATCACAGTCATCACCCATGCCAACCCAAATAAAGAGCAATATCTCGAAAGAATCGGAGAGCTCCAACGAGTTTTCACCAATTATGGCTGGGAGGATGCAGGAAAAGTAATCTGGGCAGGAGCCAGGCTAGAGGACAGCGGCTTACCTGAAGAGATGCAAAAGGAATCATTTGAAGCAGGGGAGAGGTTGGCTTAACTGTCGAATAAAATCCACCTTGACACAAAAGGTGTCATCCTGAGCCCACCATGTCTGTTGCAGATCGCTTATGAAGGGGTACACTGCTCCGAAATTGCCTGCATGTGAGATACCACCATATTGAGATTGCTATACCGCATACCACCGCCATAACTATGTTGCTGTGATATTTGTAATAACAGGGGATGCTCCATGCAATGACACAGCTTGTTGCTCTTTGTTTCGTTAACGAGCTATTATTTAAAATATCAATGGTGGAAATCAAGTATTTTAGAAAAGTGATGTGATACTCAATGGCGATATATGAAAAGTCTCTTAAAGGCGATTTTACTACTATGCTTACTAAACTACACAATGGTATTCTAAACAAAAGTGCGTCGGCAAGTTATGAAAATGGCACAAACTATAGTAAAGACGGTGTGCGCGTCGCCGTGCGTGTATATGAACGATTTAGTGTAATAGGCAGTAACCGCGTAAGCATGACTGTCACTTTGATTGGTGAAAATGATAATTTGCGCGTATCGATTATTACGTCAGGCGGGAGTCAAGCAATGTTTATGAAGTTAAATACTTTTGGAGAAGAAAGCTTTTTAGATACTGCTGTAGAGATCATCGAAGGACGCTAGGAAAATAAATGAAAATGGGTCTTTATCGTGCAAAGCATGGTAACAGACCCATTTGTGCATAATTAGCAAACTGGAATCCCATTGGACTATGGTCTAACAAAAAATAATTCACCTAAATGAGTCCCATATATCTAGGAGAAAAGTGGTGTAAAACAATGCTTAATAAGACCGGGTATGTGAAAAAGAGTCGAATAAGAATTTATGCTATTATTGTTTTAATAACTGCTCTTGTGTGCTCCTATGGTTTTGTAGTTAATGCCGGTTTTGACTCGAATAATTGTGTAACATTGAGACTAAATCAAAGCCTAAGCATAAGTCTGAATACAAACCAGAGCCTGTACTTGAACCAGAACCTGAACGAGAATCAGAATTTGATACCTATTCCAAACCTGCGAACGAGTCAGCGTCCGAGGATGAGTATTGTAGATGTTTCTACATATAATACATTGCTTGGTTTTGGGCTAGACGACTACCAAAACTGGGAAAACCACTTAGTCCCTCGGCGCTTGGAAGCTGTGTCGATTAGTGTTGCTGGTGGAGAGCTTGTCCGACCTGGAGACTTTGCACCTTGGAGAAGCGTTTATTGGGTAAAACCAAACAGCGGTGCGGTCAGTGTCACTGTCATCGTCAGCATTCCTTCGGGGTTGGGTGTCAGTTTCATGCAAGACAGAATAGCAGTGGCATCTGCTCAAAGCGTTGCGACAACAGGATTGTCAGGAAGAACGGAACAAGAAGACAGTAGCGAACAAAGCAGTGTTATGAGTTTGAATCTTGGTCAAGGTCTAGTGAACGGCATCAAACGCATAAAACAAATAGATTCTATGAGCAATGTCGTTGATGTTCATAGCGCATCCTTTAGTTTGCCTAGCAGCAGTAGGATGACTGAAATCGAAATAATCATCACCGATGGGGTCAGCGAGAGAAGTTATTATCTCGATGTATGCGCAAAAGACCCTATGGAACATGACATCGCAGCTGCTTATTATGACTTGCCAAAATATGTTTCCACACAAGATCGTACAAGGGTTCTTGTTGATCAAATCACAGGTGGTTATGACCTTACTGCACAACGCATTGAATTTATCTCAAGCTATTTAGTTGGTTCACAAAAAAATATTAAAGCGTTGATTGAACCAGCAATGGAGCGAAATCCAAACTGGCATTCCCTCCATTATCACCTATCCCAATGGAACGGTCCAGCTCAAATTATCATCGATAATGCCTGGACTAATTCCGAATGGCAATATCTCACCCAGGAGCTTTATTACCAAGACCCCCATATATTTATGTATGCTATTGATAAAAATACGAATATGACATCATTGGTGAAAGACGAGCATTATGGAGCCAATTTGATGAATATCAGCAATGAAACCTATTATCAATATCTCCTTGAAAGTCTTGTTTATCAATGTGAAAGCACTGGTTACGACTCAATATTTCTTGACAGTTTCGGATTGGGAACTGTGTATTCTTTCACCAATTACAACTATATCACTTTAGGCGGCGGGAGCAGTGTTCCACAAGAATTCACAAACTATGCAAACCCCCAGCTTGGCGGTTTGAGCTGGTACCAGGCTTCGGAAGAATTCATATCTAGACTGGGAAAGGATTTAAACAAACGAGGAATTTGGCTTTTGCCGAATCTCGGAAACATGACCACTACATGGGACCCTCTAGAATATGCCCTACCCAACGGAGGTATGTTGGAAGGCGTACCAATGAAACCCGACAACGCAAGGAGCGTGGATGACCAGAATTATCTATTTGATTGGATACAGCAAATCTCCAGAACCATGTATCTTACCCAGAAAGACAGGGTGATTATACTCCAACCCAACGTGGGTGATGTGGGCAATACAGATTATAGGCTCTTTGTCATCGGGGAATACTTGATGGTGAGAGGCAAGTATACATATATCAATATGTGCTTCAATGGTCAAAGGCAGGCTTCTTGGTATCCGGAGTATGAAATAAATCTGGGAGCTCCTGTACAAACCCATGTGATTCAAGATGAAGTATTTGTTCCAAGGAAAGATAGCATCGATAAAGCTTTGCTAAACTACCTGGAAGGAGATTTGTTTGTCAGACGATTTGAGCAAGGTATGGTTGTGCTCAATCCCCATGGAGCTTCGAGGCAATTTCAAGTGCCTTCGGACAGGGCATATGCATATGCCGTGATAAGCGGTGGTGGTACTGTACCGGAAACCGGTATCGATGACTTGGTGTATAGTCTCATTTGGGTAGAAGTGCCGATTGGTGCAACTAGGACTATTCCTGCTGTGAGCGCATTGATTTTGAGATATGCGGATGATGGGGCGCAGGCGGGAGGCGGTGCAATTGGTGATGATGGAACAGGTACAGGCATAGGTACAGGAACAGGAACAGGAGCGATTGACGGGACTTCAGTGAGCGGAGTTGCAACAGGTGATAGCATTAGCGTTAATCCCACAGCGGCAACTGTGATGGTGAATGGCGAAACTATCCAATTTGACGCATATCATATCAATGGAAATAACTACTTTAAACTCCGTGACCTAGCCTTTGTACTCAGTGGCAGCGAAAAACAGTTTAATGTGATATGGAATGATGCTGAAAAAACCATTTCCCTCATCAGCGAAAGCCCATATACCATAGTCGGCGGTGAGATGGAAGGAAAGGGAAGCGGTGCCAAAACAGCGACACCTACCCAATCGCCGGTATTTTTCGATGGCACTCAGATTGTTTTCATTGCATACCACATAGAGGGCAGCAACTATTTCATGCTCCGAGACATAGGCGGGCTTCTTGACTTTTCCGTTGATTGGGACAATGATAGCAAAACAGTTAGTATTGATACTAGCGGAAGATATATTCCAGGATAATATATACTATAATAAATATCACCCCCAAAAAAGCACCAAAAGCGGTAGAACAGCTGAAAAACAAGCATTATTCTAAAAATGTGCCAGAGAGGGTACAAACGAAATTATTCAATAAAATTACATATTGACAAAGTTGAAAAAAAGGTGTACATTACCCACAGCTTGCAAACGCAACTCCACGAAAGGTTAATGCAGATAATATGAAGCCGATATTCGCAGCAGTTTATTATTATTACTTTTACTTCATCGAGTAAAAGTGATTTCTGTTGCATAAAATGCCTTTGATGGCAAGGGTTTCTCAAGAATGAAGCCTCGCAGATAATCACTGCGGGGCTTTTTTTGTTTGCTTAGCTACCGGTGGGGAGCATCGTATGCGGGAGAGAACATCGTATGCGGGA
>Ga0099364_10009113_pt1 | contig 13830 bp, 15 predicted proteins | sample TergutTh196P3_FD_73070 | JGI IMG/M metagenome (GOLD analysis project Ga0099364, IMG submission 73070) | Microcerotermes parvus P3 segment gut microbial communities from Pointe-Noire, Republic of the Congo - Th196 P3 | ecosystem: Host-associated > Arthropoda: Insects > Digestive system > Gut ...
TTTGCGAGTGCGTGGCAGCCCTTGGAGCAGATCACGCTATGGGCAAAAAACTGTTATCCGAAATGAAGGTTGATAAGGAAATGGCGAAGAAATACGCGCACCCTGAAACGTATAAAACGCTGGAGCAGGGTATTTTTGCACAAAAGCAAGAACATAAACTGGAACAGACGCAGGGTATTAAAAGATAAGGAGGATGTTATGGTAAGCAAAGAGACAAAGAATGATTATAACGCAAAATCACACAAAAAACAAAAGCAGAGCAAAAAAGCAAAAATCGGCTCTAAGAAAAAGAAATTACCGCAAAAATAGACAAAAACAAATTCCTGCAAATAAAAGCGCAGAATAGTTAAATAAAGGAGAAATTTATGGCTTATAAATACAACTGGAATATGGTCGATATTTTAGAAGACAGAGAATCACTTATGTTTGAAAACAAAATAAAAATACAAGTAGATTACATTAATCGTTATACTCATATCCCCCCTTACTCGAGGATACTTGTAAATGACAAGAATTCTCAAGAAATATTTGAATTTACACAAACCGATACCTCTGTTTTGAAAACATTTATTGAAGAGACATTAGATGATTTTTCAAAACACAATAATTTTGATTTTAATTCTTTAATATCTAAAGTTGAAAAATTTTCTATGATTAATAATGACAAACAAGAACAATACAATAATTTACTAGAGGACAAACTCGAACATTCTCCGGCTGAAAAAATCAGCATTCAGACGGGAAAACAGATAGAAAAAATCGGCTATGTGCAGGGCGTATGCGAGTGTGTGGCAGCCCTTGGGGAAGATCACGCTATGGGCAAAAAACTGTTATCCGAAATGAAAGTTGATAAGGAAATGGCGAAGAAATACGCGCACCCTGAAACTTTCAAAGCCCTAGAACAGGGCATATTCGCTCAGAAATATGAGCAGAAATTGGAACAAACACGATCTTGGTGAGTAACAGATTAGCCTGCTGCTTGTTTACAAACCAACTGAAGCCCAAGAATCTAGTCCTGGCGAATAAAGTATTCACCGGATTTAATGCCGTTTCTTTGTCTTCGGTTTTTTCTTTTTCATTCATGTGAATATCCCTCCGGGGAATGTGATATAGCCGCATACGCGGCCATCAGGTTGGTATACCCTATGTCCATTATACCACATCCCTTGAGGGTTTTAATAAACATATATAAGGAGTATTTATGCAAATAGTTATCAATTCCCAAGAAGAATATGACAATCTTATAAGAGCCAAAAAACACATAGGCAATGAAGTTGTAATTCAGGAAAATAAAAATACGGACTTTATTTTTGTGCGTACCGATGTAACCGTAGGCAGAAACGGCCGCGCGAGAGCCAAAGAAAACGCGAATATCACAATGAATGTTACAAACAACGGAATTGCGGCGGCAGAGGGCAAAACAAAAATTATCGGGCGGGATAACGCGAATATAATTGCCAAAGGCCATTGCAAAGTAGAATTGTACGATGATTCAATGGGAAACTGTTACGATCATTGTAATATAACGCTAAAAGGTTTTGCAAAAGCCAATGCGGACGGCAAGTGCCAAGTACACGCATACGACCAGTCATTTGTATCCGCGACCGGCAGCACAAAAGTCTATTCTTATCAAAGCACCACGGCCAAAGGCTCCGATATATCAACAATCAACGCGAAAGACAACTGCATTGTCTACGCCAAAGATAATTGCAATGTTAAAGCCTCCGACAACTGCCTTATAGTAGCCCAGGAATTTGCAAATATTACCGCAGCTGACAACTGCCTTGTTATGTCAAACTATGACAATCCCAATATAAAACTCATGGATAAATGCGAACATCTGAATTTAAGCAAAATTGATGAAAAAAATATAATGGGCGCGTTAAGACAGATGGCGCAGTCAAAAGCTGTTGTCGAACGCCGCTTGACCGCTATACAAATACTAAAAGAAAATATACCGCAAAACAAAAAACTAGCGGTGGAAAATAAGCTTAACGCTGTTGGGTTAAAAGACCAAACCGCAATAAATAATTATATTTCCAAACATATCGAAGTAGGAGTACCCTCACAGAAAAATCAAACCCAAAATCAAAACCTAACTTTTGGACAGCAACTCGAACTTGCAAAGAAAACCGGCTATGTGCAGGGCGTTTGCGAATGCGTCGCCGCAGTCGGCGGCGAATATCAAATGGGCAAAAAACTGTTATCTGAAATGAATGTAAACAGGGATATGGCAAAGAAATTCGCAAACCCTGAAACATATAAGGTCTTGGAACAAGGCATATTCGCGCAGAAACAGGAACAGAAACTTGAACAGGGCGTGAAAAGGTAAAGGGGGAAATAACGTCCATAAACAGCTTAATCCGGTAAAAAAGGACTTAGCCATTGCCAAAAACAGGTAAAAACAGTATATTTATTACATAAGGGTTATTTTATGAAAATTGAAAAATATATATCTGGAAAATACGCTTTAAACATACACCATCCTTATAAAGCCGATGAACCTACCGGGGACTGGCATGGTTTTATATGGGATAATATTAAAGAATTACCCAATAAAAATGTTACCTATGCGGGAAACGGTTTCCCGATAAATACCTTTCATGTTTGGAATGATTTTGGAATATTTGATGATACTGAATATTTTAAAACAAGAAATATATTATTAAAAGAAAACAATGTTTATATAGCTGATTATTACAGGGCAATTCTTGACATGGTTTATTATCATCTTATATCTTTTAATAATTTATTAGGCTTAAATTGTATTACTTATGATCACTTGGATAATGATAATCAAGTAATGATTGTACTTGACAATATCCAATTATTAAAAAAAAATATTGATAAAACCAAATGCTTAATACTTGACAATTGGATTGAAAAAGAAAAGAATTACGAACATTACAGAAAAACAGGTTAAATCATATGGAATTTAATGAAAGTTATTTAAAAAATGATTTACATTTCGATTCTGAAAAAATAACAAGATTATTATTAATGTATGATATTGCAAAAAAAATATCCTGTAATGATAAACACGGACTTATTTTGAAAGGCGGAACTTCATTGTTATTTTGTTACGGTCTTGACAGATTTTCTACGGATTTAGAATAGCCGCATACGCGGCCATTAGGTTGGTATACCCTAAGTCCATTATACCACATCCCTTGAGGGTTTTTATAAAAAGGAATTTTTATGACAACTAATAAATTAAAGCCCTGCCCGTTTTGCGGGGGTGAAGCAGAACTGAAAGACTTCGGTAAGGAATATTCAAAATATAAGATAGTATGCGATACCGATGGATGCGTTAATTACGCTTTGAGTGTTACTTATCTTGAAAAAAGGCTTGCCATAGCCACATGGAATAAACGAGCAGGAGAACAAAATGCAAACCGAACTTAATAACAATATAAAACTGCCTATAGAAGAAGCAGCAAAAATCCAGGAAGCATTAAAACCCCTTGGATATATGATTGAAGGATACCGCAGCCGGGATTGTTCGTCTCATGGAATAATTCTTTATTTAGGACATCTTCCTAATAACTATTTAAACGACAGTGTCCCAAATGACATTTGATGCACCGTTAAAATCGAGTTTGCTTGAGGAGTGGTAGATGGAAGATCAAAAAAAAAGATTAGAAGATAAAAATAATGATATAGAAATCATTTTAAAAAAAATAGAAAAAAGTGGTTTGTTTGGAGAGATAAATTACTTTGGGGCTCCGGGTGAGTGTGAGTACGAAAAAACAGCGAATGAATTTACCCGCTTGTTTTATATGTATTATGAATTATTTCAATTTAAAAGTTGGTTCATTTCAAATACAATAGATTATTATAAAGCTGGCAAAACGCCTTGTTTTAATAAAGAAGAATACAAATGTAATGACTGTGCAATACAAATATTAACGCCTTGGCGTAGCGATATTTCCTTTCGTTGTCCAATTAAATTTTACAAGAGAATCAATAATGACACCAATAAAATATAAAACTATCTGCGAAATTATCAAATCTTTCTCCGTCTCCGATGAAGAAGCGCTCACGGCTTGCCTTCTGCTGGAAGCAAGGGCAAGAACGCTCGATTATTCTTTCGATGAATACATCAACCGTTACCATCCGCACGGTATTGCACAACGCGATGAATTCCTTGGCGAACAGTTTGAAGGCTATGTCGAATTCTTAAAAGACGATGCACAGGCGGTGCTTCGTGCCGGAAAGGGAGCGGATTTTTCCACCTTTGCCCATGAGTGCGCCCATGTATTCCGCAGGCAGCTTGTGGGAGAGTTACGCGAACAGGCGGAAAAAGTCTTTGGTGTAGAAAACGGTATATGGACGGTCGAAAAAGAAGAACAGTTTGCCAACGGCCTTGAGCGTTATATTAGACAACGCCATCGCAGAGATGATACCAGAGGAAATGTATACAATAAGGGTAAAGAATTCGTTGATACGGTCTATCGCGGAATGGACATCCTCGTTGATATTGATCCCAAAATGGAAGCCGTATATGAACGGTTGTTCAATGATCGAAAAAATATATTTAATCAATATGAGTATGAAAAAACATTAAAGCAAGTTTCACAAGGGATAATACCGGAAAGTTCTCATATATCTTTAGGAATGACACCTAACATTTATGAAGAATTGGGTTTTGAACGGCTGCCTATGGCTATAACAAGAAACCATCTGTATTCTACATTGCGGGAAAACGGAACGTTAGAAAGCGTTAATTATCATGATTTAGGCGAAGATATTTTAAAACAACTGCCTCAGCAGTTAAAAAAGCCTATCTGTATTGTTCAATCCCCCAATGATGAATCTGAATTAATAAGCATTATCGGACTTAAAGATAAAGAAGGAAAAACAATTATCGTACCGATTGCCCAAAACCGAAAAGGCAATTTTAATAATACCGAAATAGACATAAATCTTGTTAAGACTGTATTTGGAAAAAACGGCTTTGAAAATTGGCTTAAAACGGCTGTTGACGATGACAGGTTATTGTATATAGATAAAAGAAACCGAACCAGCTCAGTTGGGCAATTACCGCACACTTCCAGAGCCGTTCCATACCTGCCTCCCGGATACATAAGTACCGACCTACTACAGGACGTATTCGGTTTCTTACCTGATAATATAACACGATACCGCGAAGCTGTCAAGCAAAAGTTTCCGGAAAGGTTTAATGCTTCAGGCGAACGAATCCTGTATAAAACTAGGGATAACGACAAAGACCAGCTTTCTCTGGAATTCACGCAAGAAATTAAAATCCCGCACCCGAATATATCTGAAAATTTTATACAAAACTTTACAGCCATTGCAGAGGAATTTAAAGACGATAAAATCGAGGCTGCCAGGTATCTCTTGCGGGATATGCCAAAAGAAGACCGGGAAACAGCCCTGACCGCCATGCGCGAAGCCGGTTGCACGGACAGGGAAAGCTATCATAAATATTTAAATGAGCTGCTAACGAATAAAGCAAATTCCCTGGTTGACCGGGTAATGACCGAAGATTTTGAAACGCTTGAACAGTACGTTGATAAAAATATAAGCCGCACGGAATTCAGACGAAGCATGGCTGAGAAAGGATATTCTGCAAAAGACCTTGTAGAGATAGAAGCGTTTGCTGAAACATTAGAACCCTCTGCAAAAGTCAGAGATTTTGAAATAACTGATTTTTTTCATGAAACCGATAAAGATGACAGAACAGGAGAACTTAGCGTTCCAAAAATAATTGATTACTTAAATTACTTTAATGAAAACAAATCTTCTTTTAATTCCGTTAATTGGCATGATATAAAAAATGTAATAAAAGATATTGCTTATTCTATAAACTCTGTTACTCTCGATTTTACTTATAAAAATGCTGTTATTAATGCTGATCCGGATTTGGCAAAACTGGAATGTAAAAAAGCATTAAATAATTATATGAATAATACTGTTATTAATAACAATATGGAACTATACAAACAATATGTTGATAATCCAAATTTTAATTACTATCTGTCAGAAACAGTATTTCTTATTTCCAATCCTTTTGTAAAAGAATTGCATAAAAGGGAACAAACGCAAACTATGGCAAGAAAACCCCAAGAGGCTGTTTCAAAAGTTACAGAGGCAATAAGTCTGGAAGAAAATAATTCTGCACAAGATAACATACAAACATTCCGACCCTACGGCGCATGGACAGACTTCAATTCCAGGCTTTCTGCCAATGAAAGGGAAAAATACAACAAAGAAGCCCTTGCGCTCATGGAAACTGCAAAAGAAAACCCTTTAAGCGAAGATGACAGAGCCGTCCTGCGACGGTACAGCGGATTTGGAGGAATAGCCGCAGACAATGAACGAGGTGTGTTATACGACTATTACACATCTCCGCCTGTCACAAAACTTACTTATGACCTTCTAAAAAAATCAGGAGATTTTTTTATTGGCGATACAGTTCTGGAACCGTCCTGCGGGACCGGCGTATTTTTTGACAACGCTCCCAAAGACATGGGATTGCAATTCACAGGAGTAGAACTTGACAAAAGAACCGCAGACATAGCTGAAGCCATACATTTGGATAAGCACAATGTGTATATTTACAAACAAAGTTTTGAAGCCTTTAATCTCTCTGAAAAAGCAAAAGAACTTGGAGAATTTGACCATGTTATCGGCAACGCTCCTTTTGGAGAACGCACCGCATCCCTTGCCGCTCTCGATATGCCTGAAGAAAAATCACTGGACAACTATTTTGTTACGCGAAGCATTGACAAACTTAAAGAAGGCGGCACTATGGCGCTGATTGTCGCTCCGGGAGTACTGGAAAATAAAACAAATACGGATTTCAGGCTGTCTCTGTGCAAAAAAGCGCAATTTATAGGAGCCGTAAAACTTCCCAACAGAAGTTTTAACCACACGCACACGCAGGTTATGCCCGACATTCTTTTGTTCCGAAAATATCCAGAAGACATCATTCAAAGGCTTTCCGCCCTTGATGATTATAAATTTAAAACTTTTTCAGGCTTTTATAACCATGACTTTATAGACGGCGATTATTTTGACAGATTCCCTGAACATATAGCGGGAGAATTAAGCGAGGGAACAGGTCAATGGGGCAATGACGAAATAAAAGGCGATATTACGCCGGAACTGCTTGGAAAAATACTTGGCGACTTTACACCGGCACAGCCTGTTCATGAAAATGAATTCGAACGGGTAAGACAAATGTATCCTCTTCCGAAAGTTAAAAAAGAAACAAAAAATACTATCAATCTTTCCGATGAAGAACTTGCCGCCGTTCAGGATGGCAGCCTGCGCCAGGGCGTGGTTAAAATAACCGGTAATAATGTATATATTCTTTCGGACAAACATTTATGGACGCTTGCTTCTGAAAAAATTACCCTTGCCAATAAAATAACGGATATAAAAGACATAACCGCATCCGTCAGCATGATTCGCGAAGGAATGATTGCAGAAATTAAAAAAGAAACTTTGCAGCAGCTCCAGTTTAAATGCAGAACTCAGTTATTGGAATATATCGGGAAATACGGGCATTTACCGGCGGACGATCCGGAAATTAAATCGTTTACAAAAAATAATCCCGCTGTACAGGGAATATATGAAGCGTTTTTAGGTACTGACGATCCTATTTTATTCCAAACCAATATATACAGAAAAGACATCGAAGCCGTTGACGGTCATGATAAAGCAATAACCGCCCTGCTTGCCATGCGCGAACAGATGAAAGACGCTACAGGCGAAACCATACAGGAAATGTTTCCAAACCACGGAAGCGCGCTTGTTGCCGATATGCTTGAACATAAAGATATTTTCCTTACCACAGATGGTGTTTTCCAGTTACGCGAAGATTTTATAGCTGGGGACGCATGGGCTAAGATCGATGAACTTAAAATTACGGCGGATAACCAGCTCAATTCACCCTTAAAAGAAAAACTATTATACGGAGCGGCGGAACTTGAAAAAGCCGTAGGCTGGACACCTATCGAAGATGCCGATTATACCCCGCGCTCATCGTGGATTCCGCAGGAAATTATTAGAGACTGGGTTACAAGCAATGAAGGGCTTGGCAGCCATAATCTTTTAGAACTTGCAAAAAATGATGAAGGCAAATGGGGAAAAACACTTTATATAGGAAAACCCGTCCCGGAATGGAAAGAAGCAAATGATCCTATTGTCTATTACCTTAACGGTCAAAAACAAAGAAGCTCCTACTACAATACCGATGTTTTTAACAAAGAACATGATGATTTATTCCGTTCCTATATTTCAAACCACCAGGCGTACAGGGAAATTCTTGAAAACGAATTTAACCGCAAATTTAAAACGCATATCATAGCCCCTGTAAAAACATATCCTGTAAATATCGAAGGCTGGCAATTACCAGTTAATAAATCGAATAACGGACGCGGAAAAGAAATTAAGCCGCACCAGTGGCAGTCTATACACCACCTGTACAGAAACCAGTGCGGCATATCGGCGCTCGGTACAGGGTTTGGCAAAACCGTTACCGCTATAGGCCTTATGTCCCTTCTCCGGCAGGAAGGAAAAAGCCACAGGGTGTTTTTACAGGTTCCAAACAACAAAGTAAAAGACTGGATAGAAGAAATTAAAGATGTTATGCCCGGTCTTAAAATCGCATCGATTGATCCTGAAGAAGCGGGTTATTCAAGCCGCGACAAGCGTTATGCCAAATACCAGGCGATGGCAAGAAGCGATGCGGATATTATCATCATGCCGGAAAGCTCCGCAAGCGAAATACAATTATCGCCTGAAAATGATGCAAAAGTTACCCAAAAAGTCGCTTCTCTTTACAAACTGGAAAAAGCCGACAGATCAAAACGAACTCAACAATTAGCCGAATTGAAAGGCGAATACAAAGCGCAGTCGGGAAAAACAAACATTACGGTTTCCTTTGAAGATTTTGGTTGCGATGCCATTTTTGTTGACGAGGCTCACCGTTATAAAAATCTTTTTTCTTCAACACTGTCGCGCGAAACGGGCATGAATGACGGAAGGCAGTCGGTAAAAGCTATGTCGCTTTTCAAGAAAACAGAATATATAAGGGAACAGACAGGCAACAAAAATGTATTTTTACTTACCGCCACGCCCCTTACAAACTCGCCGCTTGAATATTACAACATGATGCAGTTTATAGCCCCGCAGGAACTCCACAGGGTTGGCATACACACCATAGACGGCTTTATAAAAGAATTTGCGCATATCGAATACGGCTGGCTTTATGACTGGAGTAACGGTCAGGCAAAACAGGGAAACATCCTTACCGGCTTTAAAAACCTGCCTACGCTTCAAAATCTTTTCTTCATGTACACGGACTTGCAGAACAACCCCGAAGCCGTATGTCTTGAGAAACCGTTAGCTGAAAACAACCCGCATATAATTCCTTTGGATAAAAAACAGTCCGAAGTTATTAAAGCCATTTCAAAAGAACTTGACAGATACAAAAGCCTTGACGCGCAGCAGCGCGAGGCACGGTATCCCGGACAAAACTTTCTTACATTTTATTCCAAACTGCGTACCGCAAGCCTTGATCTTGAACTTTTCGATCCGCAGAAGTATAAAAACTGGGAAAATCCCAAGCTTGCCGAGCTTGCAAAAACCGCTTATGCAAATTATGAAAAAACAAAATCAGGGCAGGTTATTTTCTGCGACCGTGTTTTTTCTTCAGATGCTTCGTTTAACATTCACGAAAAAACAAAGGCGGAGCTGGTAAAACAAGGCTACAAAGAAAAGGACATTGTAATTGTCAACGGGTTTACAAAATCAGGCGGCAAAGCTTCGGACAGCGCAATCGAAAAAGAAGTTTCAAAAGCGGTTGCGGATTATAACGCCGGTAAATACAAAGTCATTATCGGTTCCACTGCCTGTATCGGAGAAGGGCTTAATCTGCAAAAAAATTCGGGAGCAGTTCATCATTTTGACATTCCATTCCGGCCATCTGATTTTATCCAAAGAAACGGGCGCGTTGACCGCCAGGGCAACGAACAGGGCAAAGTGTCCCTCCATACCTATATGTCGGCAGGCACTATCGACAATTATTCCGTGAACCTTGTGCAGCGCAAAGCCAACTGGATAGACCAGCTCCTGCGCACAAAGTCCGAAGTGTTTACCAATCCCAATGACGACAACTCCGTTGATGTTGATGAACTTCTTCTTTCTTTAACCGAAGAATTCGGCGATAAAGACGCGGCATTAAAACGCAGGGAAGCTCTTGAAATACAGAAAAACGAGAAAATCAAAGAAGCGCAAACTTTGCAGATGAAAGCTTCCCTTGCAAAACTGTCCCTCGCAAAAAGCGCGTTACAGCCGCTTAAAGAAGGCACGGCGGAATATAACAAACGGACGGCGCAGATCAGCAATTTGGAAGGCGCGTTAAAAAATAATCCCGTATTTACAAAACAAAATTTCTTAGGTACAAAAGAACCTTTCCTTTACAATGCTGACAATAATGAAATATACCGCAAAGGAAATGTAATTGTATCTGACAGAAACACTTTTATTATTAACAGCTTTGATTTTAAAAAACAAAAATTACACTGCACTGAATTATTAAGCGAAGAAGCCCTTAAAAGAAAGGAAGGGCAACATTACCACACAGGTTATAAAAAACACGGGGAATACGATCCCAGCCTGACTGTTTCCCTTGCAGAATTATCCGGGAATAAAAGCAGAAAATACAGTTATCCTGACAACGAACAATTGCATCATTTTGAAAAACCTTCCAAAGAAACTATAGAAACCTTGAAACACCTTGATTCAAAGAGTTTTTACAATTTGCCCGAAGAGCAAAAAGAGTGCAATTACAATTTGCATATAGAAGTTATCGCTGAAAGGTACAACGCTTATAAACCGGTTGTTTTTTATATCAACAAAAAAGGCGCTTTGGAAGTACAGTCCGATGTCTCCGGCTACGAGCTAAAAGAAAAAATATTCTTAAATCCCTTTAATGATAACGATTATAAAACCATTCTTGATCACCTTGACAATAATAATATTGAATACAGCAAGTACAGCAAAGACAACATTCTTGAAGAACTGGAAATAACTGTCCCTGACTTATTCAATCCTCTTAAAGATGCTATAAATAAATGTGAACAGCGGGAAGAAGAAAAAATTAAAGAACTAAAGAAAAAACTTGTAGAAAAAATGGCGACAGACGTAATTGTGAATAACGGAAACGGATTATCAGAAAAAATAGCGGCAGACGCCGTTACCTACACTCCGGCAGGGTACCGCCGAGCAAGTGTACGAAGATAAAATTATTGTTACAGGCATAAGGAGGTAGTTATGAAAAGATCAATGTCTAAAATTGTTAATATAACAATAAACTTTATAATACTTTTAGACGCTGTAAGCCTGATAATGGGAATGAGAGCTTTATATATTGGAAAACTAAGCGATTTAACATTGTTTATTGTTGTGTTTTCCAATTTATTAACAATATTATTAGGCATTTTTCTTCCCTATCCCAACAGAGATAAAATATCAGAAGAAATAATAAATAAAATAAATAAGGAAGAAAAAAAACCAATAATGCCGGAGTGGCTTGATTATTTGATTTTCAAAACGATGGATATGATTTTTACTCTTTTTCTTTTTTTATTAGCACTCATTATAATAGGAAATCTTACATTACTTCTATTTTTAGGCTTAAGAGATTTTACGGCTTTAACCTTTAACAATTGATTAATATTGACTTATATTATCTTTACAGATATAATTTATAATATGGACGATAATAACAGTAACCATAAAATCCCGTTTTTTGAGTATTTTAAAGTGCTTTTTGATCTGAAAAATGTACTTATATTGATATACGGCATCTTTTTATTTGATTCCCTTGCCGTATTTGTTTACAAAACGGGGCTTATTGAAATTGATTTTTCCAACTTCATAGAACCCGCAAAAATACCGTTCTTATTATTGTATCTGGTAACATTCGGCATTGTCAGCACAGGGCTTTCCAGTTGCTTTTACGTTTTGGTGTATAAAATATTCTATAGAGCATTATCTTCTATATTTCTTGCTTTGTATTATAGAACGAAAAAGAATATAAAGCTGACCATTAATAAGAATATTAAAAATATATCTTTAGTATACAATATGGCTCTAATAACGGAAAAAACTTTTTGGCTTGATTATATAACCAATCACAATAAAACAAACAAAAACATTCAACATTTTATCCGTGTAACTTATGCTTTTATAATTTGTATTCTGCTTAACCTGTTTACAACAATGGAATACGGCAATTCGACAATACTTTATTTTATCTATACACTGTTCATTTATGATCATTCGTTTTTAATAAAAATATTTACAGGACTGTGCCTTATTACTGTCGTTCTTTCAATTATTTACGGATTTAAATTATCTATTACTTATGATGAAACCAAAATATATATTCCAGAAGACAAGTATTTAAAATTGGAAAAAGAAGTAAATTCCAAATAATTCTCCGATAAAAGAGAGGTAATTATGTATTACGACAACGAATTTATCAACGAACTTGAAAAAAAAGTGTCCCTTGACAAAGCCATGTACGCAAACATTCAGGCGCATAATGCAGCCAAAATGCTAAGAGCAAAACGATCTTATTATAAAATGTTCGGCGTTTACTGGTGGGCGGTAAAAGACGCTTTAAGAAAATATGTAAATAACGGTCAATGGTACTGCGGAATACAGGACGACCCTTTCATGAAAGAAAGAACATGGCACGGAAGCGAATTCAGGACAATACTTGCGGCCATGTATTACATGAACGACCGTCAATCAATTACTTCAGGGCATGAATGGTACGACAAAGACGGAAACGCCCGCAGCTATACTCTTGACGATCCAGATTCATATATTTAAATAAACTGCTTTTGCTTATTTTATAAAAATACAAACAGTCTCCAAAAAAATATTCGTTGAATATTGTCTAAATAAATTCAAGGGGGGGGCTATTTATGGATAACTTTTTTGAAAAAGAAGGTCTCAATATTAACCACCAGCACAAAACGTGGACGCCGGACGACCGGATAAAATACGAAAAGGCAATGATAATGTACAGAATTAAAATATCCGCCTGCCTTGTACTGGGAACAGCCGTTCTTATAGCCTTGCTGTCCCTGATTTTCAAATTTATCTAATGACGGAAAAAGAAAACAAAGCATTTATTCCCGAAATCTCGGTAAAATTTATCTTTTATGTATCCCTATATTTGTGTTTTAAGGAGTTAATTAATGATAAAAAACTTACACTGTATTAAAAAAGATGTAAAACCTATTCTTGAAGAAATGGGTTATTACAACGGAAAAGACGTTTCTTCAAAAAAAGTATTTGAGAAATATCTTGGTATTCATCCGGATAGAATTATACCGCTTTGGCAATTTCAAATTATTATCAGCCATGAACTTGATCTTTGGTATTATAAAACTGTTTACGAAAACTTGAAAGATATTCGTATATTTTCTAAAGATTACGGTAATAATAAGTCTACGGAAGTTGCTAAAGGAGTTTTTATTACTTCAAATCCTGACAAATATTATATGATCAAAGATGATAAAAGTATTCTTGAAAGCTGGGCGTCTAATTATGACAGGTATTATGATGACGATGAATATTTTTACAGCAATCTTATTCCTTTAAAAGAGCAAAACAAAAAAATAGCACGGTATTGGCTGAAATATGACAAACATTTTTCATGCAAAAATGAACCGGCCGTCATTCGCGGTCAGCAAGTCTGGGACAGCTTTATACAGAATTATGTGTGCTGGGAAAGTGAAAAAAACGGTAAAAAATCAAGATGCTGGCTATAATATTATT
>Ga0099364_10009114_pt1 | contig 13830 bp, 13 predicted proteins | sample TergutTh196P3_FD_73070 | JGI IMG/M metagenome (GOLD analysis project Ga0099364, IMG submission 73070) | Microcerotermes parvus P3 segment gut microbial communities from Pointe-Noire, Republic of the Congo - Th196 P3 | ecosystem: Host-associated > Arthropoda: Insects > Digestive system > Gut ...
TCTGCGTTCATACGTCACGCTTTAATCCCCAAGGAGGTCTAAAGGCTGCCCCTCATTCCAATTTTAAATGCAGCCGAAAAATAAAAAAATACCTCCGTTTAACCGGGGTAAAAACGGCGGCATAGTCAGGAATCATGTGTTATGATAATTTTAGCGGTGGATCTGGGTGATGTGCGTACCGGGCTTGCGGTATGCGATGAGGGTGAAATTTTAGCATCGCCTGCGGGTGTTATACATGAAAGCTCACAAAAAAAGCTTTTGCCTGCAATAAAACAAATTGCCGAAGACCATAAATCACGGCTTATCGTTGTGGGACATCCGCGCAATATGGACGGCAGTTTCGGCGCCCGTGCTGTGAAATGCGAAAAATTCGCTCAGCAGCTGCAAAACTTTACCCGAATCAAGGTCGAACTTTTCGATGAAAGGGTTACTACCAAAGCCGCCGGACAAAAACTCAACGATTTAAACATACGCGGAAAACGGCGAAAAAGCATTATTGACGAAATGGCAGCCGTAGAAATTATGCAAGGATTTCTAGATTACCGGAAAAGCCGGATTTAGCTCGCTTATTTTTGCTATCCCCTGTTCTTCCAGCCACTTATTGAGTCCATTAATTATTTTCACGGGACACATAGGGTCGGAGAACAACGCGGTTCCTATCTGAACCGCAGCCGCACCTGCCAGCATCATCTCTATTGCGGTTTTTTCATTCGATACACCGCCCATGCCCACAACCGGAATGCTCACGGCACGGGCTGTTTGCCATACCATGCGCAAAGCAACGGGAAACACCGCCGGACCGGACAAACCTCCGAATATGTTATCCAGCACAGGCTTTCGGGTATTTATATCGATCCGCATTCCCAGCAGAGTGTTTATTAATGAAATTGCATCCGCGCCCTCCGCTTCAGCGGCACGGGCTATTTCGGTTATATCCGTGACATTGGGGGAAAGCTTGACCATAACCGGTTTTGCGGTCGCTTTTCTTACCGCTCTCGTTACTTTAGCCGTTTCCGCACCGCTTACACCGAACGCCATTCCGCCTTCCTTCACATTGGGACAGCTAACATTAACTTCCAGCATATCAACGGCGGTTTCATCCAGCTTTTTTGCCATTAACGCGAATTGCTCGGCGGTTTCCCCCGCTATATTCGCGATAACTACGGTATCCTTGCCGGCAAGGCGGGGTAATTCGTCTTTTATGAAAGCATCTATTCCGGGATTTTGCAATCCTACGGAATTGAGCATCCCTGCCGCTGTTTCGGCTACACGCACAGGCGCATTGCCGTCTCTCGGCGCAGGAGTTAACCCCTTAACCGAAATTCCGCCTAAGGTTGACAACGGAAAAAACTTTTCATATTCCTGTCCAAACCCGACACAGCCCGATGCGGCTATCAACGGATTCTTGAATTTTACTCCGGCTATATTTACGGATAGATCCGGCATTCTGTCACCCCGCAAACCCTGATTTTGTTACCTTTTGTTTCCCGGTCAATGCTGCACCGCCGATCCCCGTCCCTTTGTTTTTGGAAAATAAACCGCTTGAACTGCTTGAACCGTTTGAATCGCTTAAACCGCTTTTTGCATCCCGTCCGCGCGCTTTAAATCATCTGTCCGCCCAATCGGGTCGCCATTGTTTGTTGATTGACACTGTATAGCAACGCATCGTCTTTGGATATTATTCTACGCCTGTAAAGGTCTGCCAGGCTCATATCCATCGTTTTCATTCCCGTTGATGCCGATGTTTGTATTGTGTTTTCGATCTGGAAAACTTTATTTTCACGGATAAGGTTGCGAATCGCACTGTTTACAATCATAATTTCAAACGCCGGATGCAGTTTTCCGTCCAGCGTAGGTATCAGCTGCTGCGACACCACGGCTTGCAGTGTCAGGGATAACTGTGTGCGGATTTGGTTTTGCTGATTCGGCGGAAATACGTCAATGATTCTGTCTACGGTCGCCGCCGATCCTATGGTATGCAATGTACTCAAAACCAGATGTCCGGTTTCTGCCGCTGTAATAGCCGCGCTGATTGTTTCATGGTCGCGCATCTCTCCCACCAGTATAACGTCGGGAACCTGCCGCATTGCCGCTCTCAGCGCATCCAAATAGCTTCCGGTATCCGATCCGATTTCCCGCTGGCTGATAACGCTTTTTTTGTGTGCATGACGATATTCAACGGGGTCTTCTATCGTTATTATGTGGTTATCTCTCTCTCTGTTTATTCTGTCGATAAGACAGGCGAGGGAGGTGGATTTACCGCTTCCGGTAGTGCCTGTAAACAGCAGTATTCCCCGGGTGTAGTTTGTCAGATTCATAATCGTTGATGGTATGTTTATATCGTCCGGATTAGGTGTTTTGACCGGAACAAGCCTTACGACCGATGCACAGGACATATTTTGCCTGTATGCGTTCACACGGAAGCGCGCCACATCCGGAACCGTCAGCGCAAAGTCGTCGTTTCCTCCGTCGAGCAGCGAAAAATCACGGTTTCCCGCAAGCTGGTAAAACTCCTTCAGTATCGCCTCGGTGTCGCGGGGTGCAAGGATATGCTCATCAAAAGGGTAGGTCCTGCCGTTTACTTTCAGGGATACGGGCTTGCCTACGATAACAAATATATCCGATGCTTTGCGTGCCGCCGCTTCTTTCAAAAATGATTCAACAAACATTAATCCGCCATTCACCAAACCGCGCAAAACCGTTTTGCGCCGGATTGGTTCCTTTCCCGAGTATTTTTTATGCTTTTACTTTGCCTATTTTGCCGCAACAAACGTCACTATCATAGAAACCTGGAACTCATTCTCTCTTTCGCCCACTCGCGAATAAGACATATCAAGAACACCTATGCCGGAATCCTTTGCGGATAATTCGTTCACTATGCTTAATACATCATTTTGTGATGCAGCGGTAAAATTTATACTCACCGAATAGAATGCGGCGGCAGATTCTACTTGTTTTCCCTCTTCATTTATTGATTTTCGCCTGACCCCTCCTATGGGAGGAAAATTCATCATTATATTTTCGCCGCGCGGCAAAATTATATTGTTTAATTTTTCTAGAACTTTTTCATCGTCAAAAACATCTGAAATATACAACGTTTTCTTTAGAATTTGTTCTTTCTTCGCAGACAGCTGCTCCCATTCTTCCACACCTTTTTCGGCTTGCTGTACTTCTTCTTCCAAGCGGGCTACCTGACCTGCCACTTCGTTTGTTTTGCGTATGTTGGGAATAAGGAAAAGAAACGCATAGGTTGCAATTACTATTGATACCCCCAGAACGATAAGCAAAACTTTCTCACGTTTACTCAGCTTCATTTTCTTCCTCCATTTCTCCAACGACCACTATTTCTTTTGCGACCAAATTTATCTGTAGGCTGAAATTCATTCGAGAATTTCTGTCATTTTCAGATGCCATTTGAATAATTCGCACTAATTCAAACAACTCAATCTCACGAAGTTTTCCTGTAAATTCGACTATTTCTATTGCCTGCGCAATTCCGGAAATGTTCACAACACCTTTTTCTTTTTCTACACCATTGTCCATCTCGAAATTTCTGAGCATCATGCTTTTCGGGCGAACACTTTCTATCAAATCATGCACCCTTTTAGCTGATTCCTTTTCTATCTCTTCGGAAAATCCTTTTGCTTCGAGTGACGCATTTTCCAGATTTTTTACTTCTCTTTCAAGCAGTTTCACCTGTTCCGCGTTTACTTCATATCCATTCAACTTTTCGGTAAGCGTTTTCTCCCTGCTTACGAGGGATTCAAGATATATCTGCGGAACAATCACCGAAGCCGCTATAAATGCAGCGACGAACAGTAACGCAAACACAACCGGCATTGCGGATTTTCTTTCGTCTTTGCTCACGCGTTCTTTTCTCGGTATCAGATCCAAGCCCGGGCTTTCAACCAAGGATGCGCCGTATGCATCCATATACATCCCGATTTTTATTTCACTGCGTTTGTTTTGTGCCACAACATTTTTCATTTTTTCGCTAAGGCTGTAAACCGGGATATCCAGAGAACTCTCCAGATTTTTCAATAATCCGGGCACATCATCCGCGCCGCCGAATACGAAAATCCCCTCGATGCTCGAGCCGCGTTCACGGTAATGGATATAGTCAATGATCGAAGAAACTTCGGCAGCCAGACTGTCCGCATCCTTCAATACCGGTGAATACCTATCATCGCCCGGCATTCCGTCATCCGAAGTTTGGGGCGCTTCCGCAAACGAGTTGAAATACCGGTTAGCGTAGTATTTACCGTTTATGAACATCGTCGTGTTATAAAGCGAATCCGTCACATCAAGCACGGCAAACGAACTCTTTCCCAAATCCTTCATCTTTGCCTGTGCCGCAAATTTCTGACGTGCGTTTTCCCGTAAATCAAGAGTTTTCGGAGTGAAGCCTGCCTTTTTCGCCGCCGAAATCAAAATCTGCGCCTCGTCTTTGGGTATAGCCGCAACCAGAACGCACAAGCTGCCCGCTTTTCTGCCGCTTTCGCTTTCCGCAGCATCTTCGCTTTTTGCTGGTTCGTCCTCCGCATCCGCTCTGCCTATAACCTTATACGAAATCGAAAACAACTCTTCGCTGGCGGGAAGAAACGACGAAATCTCGTTTTTTGCGTTTACCATAAGCGCTTCCGCCGGCATTTCGGGCCATACGAACTGCTGTACTATTATGTGCGGTCCGCCCGTCACCAGCACACAGTTTTCTTTTCCGCTTATTTTCGCTTCTTTCGCCGCACTGCGGATCGTCTGCGCTATCACATCTGTGCGCGCTTCTCCCGATGCCGCAACTCCGCCCGGCAATTTCGCAAACCCCGCCTCTGTTATTATCCCTGAGGTGTTTGTCCGTATTATCTTTACGGATTTTTCGCTGATATCAATACTGATCCTAGCCGTTTTCATTTGCATTTTTATAACCATTCCTTCCCATATTAGAGTTAGATTTCATTTTTAACAAATTTTTATAAGAATAGACTGATAGTTTCTTACGGTTTTCAGTCGTCTATCCCTGTTGTTTCATAAACATCCAGCGTATTGTCTTTTGCCGACCCTCTGAACGTAACTTCTACCTTTTCCCACGGCGGAACCATCCATCCGGTACCGCCCCCTTCGTTCAGTATCCCGTAAACCCCGCCGGACATGATCCGGTTTTCACTGCCCGAGGAAAATTTGGACGGCGGCACATTACCTACGGGAGGATTCGCGTTGTTTGAAACAGAAGTGTTACCGATATTTCCGACTATCATCCCCTGCAAACTCGCAGTTCCGCCGCCGTTGAATATCGTTTCGCTGCTCATGGTTCCGAATATTCCGATGTATGATACGCCGCTGTTGTGAACATAAAGCGTCATTCTGCCCTCACTGTAAAACTGCGGCAGTATATCCCCCGTAGCCGCGAACCGGAAATTTCTTTGCCCTGCCATACCCGCTCTTAGCTGACCGTAATTGCCGGAGCTGTCCATCGTTGCTATAAAAACCGAATTGGAGTTAAATACGTTGTTTCCGCCGGTGTCCGTAAATTCTATGTTTCCGCCTCTTACAAAAAACCTGAACCAGTTTATTGTAGCCGTCCCCCGAATATCCAGTGAATTGAAATTACCTCCGGCGGCTGTTCTGGAACCGCACATAATTAAAACATTTGTTCCGCTGTCTGCACCTGATCTTCCGTTAAGAGTAGCTCCGTTAACAACCATTCTTCCGGTAACATAAATCGCTATTAAATTGGGGCAGTTCACGTTTCCGTTTATCGTCAGGTCGCCGTTCACAACCAAATACTCCAGATTGTTGTAGGTTCCCGCACCCATTGTAGTCATATTGGAGCCTGTTCCGATTTCTACATTTCTCGCACTCGTATTAAGCACGGTTTCCCAGTTGGTTATTCCCGGGTCTATTACGCTGTTTCTGTTCATGCTTCTGACTCTTGAGTGCATATCGCTCATCGCATCTGTAAACATTGAGTAAACTTCATTTGTAGATCCCAGATACGGGCCGGTGTTACGGTCGGTGTAAAACGCACCGCCGTCCCCTACATCATTATATTCAATTCCGGGCTGTTCTTCAATATCTGTATTTTCTGTATATCCGGTTTCATATCCGACATTTACCGCAACGGTGCGTCCTCCGGATTTCGCCTTTATAATAAAAACGGGATCATCCAGATATACGATCACGGAGTACACCGTTACTCCCACATCCGGAGTGTTTTCTTCTTCCACGGATTTTATAGCGTTATCCGGATGTCCGGTTATCGAAACAAGCTGGGCTTTTTGCCCGTTGAAATCCATCTCGTTTATTTTTCCCGATATGTTGTTGAAAACACCCTGAAGAAAATTTTCGTCCAGTAATTTGTTGCTTAGTTCATCCTTCATTCCCGCAACGACCGAGCTTAATTCCGCCGGCTGGACGTTATATCTGTCAATATAAAAATTCGAATCTGATTTGTTCATTTCGCCGGTAAAAATCTGCGCTGCCAGCTGTGCCGCGGATTCTGCACTGTAATAATGTTTGTCCGCCGTTGCGACACCCGCGGTCCGGTACAAGCTGTACTGCGCCGTCATCAGCATCGCCGCCCCAAGCAGCAGCACAACGGTCAGGATAACCAAAACCAAAGAAAGCGAAGAACCCTTGCGGGAAGATGCCCGATTACGGATTTGTTTAACGATTTGACCTATTTGACCGCGCATAGCGAAACCCCCTATACCCCACGCCTTGACGGCACCTTGATTGACGAAAAAAACGCGGATGATTTTCTGCCGGTCGATATGCAGCCGGCGTGCATTTTTGATTGTATGATTGTATTCCGGGTAACTTGCTATCAGGTTTTTGTTAACCGGTTTTGTTAACAGGTTATTGTTAACCGATTATCGATAGTGCTTATTCTATTGCTATTCCCATCGACGGCGTGCGTGACAGGGCTATGGTCGTGCTGAGTTTCATACCGTGCGCACCCTCCGCCGACATTGTAAGCTTGCCGTCATTTATTTCCGAATGGAAGCTGACAAGCTCTGTCGGTGTGAAGTTTATCGGCGAACTTCCGCCCGGTGTAACATCCCGAACCGGGGTTCCGCTCATCATATTATATTCGACTTTTTCGATCGTGCGCTGCAGTGTTCCGTTAACAAGCTGATATGTGACGGCTGTACCCGTTATTTTTTCCATATCACTCAGATCCGTGCTTTCGTCGAGTACGTCTATCACCAGCTGACCTTCTCCCGTTTGCGGCTCTTCAGGGAATTTTATCACGCCCCGGTGTGCTTCACGGGATATAGAGAGCAACGAAAGGCTGAGGTTGTATTGGTCCTCATCCAGACGCTGGTTCGCCGATTGCATTTGCAGCGCATACCACAGCACGCCGCCCAGCACGGCGGAAATTAGCAAAACGATCCCCAACGTCACAAGCAGTTCGATAAGAGTAGCACCAGCTACGCGGTTAGCGTAAGCTGCGCGGTTAGCTCTTTTTTCTTTTACAGTTAGCGTGTTTAAAGTGTTTAGCGTGCTTACTGCATTTGCTTCATTTGCTTCATTTACCGGAATTTTCACGGTGTTAACGGTGTTCATGGTGTTCACGCCGCACCACCTCCCGGCATGATATTCAGTATATTCTTTTGAACACTGTATATTTCTTCATCTGCGTTGTTTGTAACCGTGACGGTCACTTCAACCAGATACTCATATTCTATTTCATCTATCACAGGGTAAAACCTAACCGTTGTACTAACGTTTTGATTCCCGAAATTTTCGCTGTCGGTTTTCGTTCTTTCCGGATCCGCTTTGTCTATTATTGCCTGCCATCTTGTTCCGGACGGCACTGTTATGTCAAAGTCTTCGCATATCTCTTCGCCCGTTAGCCCAACCAGCTGTTCTATCCGCATTTGTGCGGTAAAGGTTGCCGTCGTCATTTTGTGGGACGATGCGTTGTAGTCCGTTGCGGCATATATCATTCCCAGCAGCGGAACCGAGATAAACGCAATAATAGCAACCGAAACAAGGGCTTCGATCAAGGTCATACCCGAGCTTTTGGAGTTCATATATTTTGTGCTTTTCAAGGTTTTCAGGGATTTTAAGGTTTTAAAGGATTTCAGGAGTGCTAAAGGTGTTCGCTTCATGGTTTACCGCCCTTTCCTGTGAGGATAAGAGGATCAGTGGATAAGTGGGTGAGTGGATCAAAAGTAATCTTGCCCGCCTTGCGAAACTCGTTTTGCGAAGCCCGCTAAACCCGCTTTGCGGACATTTTTTTGGGTCTTTATCAATGATACAGGGATAATAGGGATATAAGGATATGAGGGATAATAGGGATACAAAGGACATTTAAGAATGTCTACGCTTTAGCTTTTTAGCTTTTTAACGTTTAGCGGGCGGGGAACAATAACCGCAGAAACTTCTCTCCAAAGAAAAGTGCCGCCATAATCCCTGCCGCGAGGAACGGGCCGAACGCTAAATATTCGCCCCTTTTGATTCGTTTTGCCGCCATTAGTACCGCACCGGTGATCCCGCCTGCCACAACTGCGAATAACAGGGACACCAACGCAAGCCGCCAACCCAGGAAAAGTCCCGCGGCTGCCATGAGCTTTACATCGCCGAAACCGAAGCCGTCCTTTTTCAATATTGCCAAACACAACAGATTGATTATAAACAACGGCGCGGCGGCGGTAACTGAACCGAGCAGTGCATCCTGCCAAACAGGCGCACCCGTCATGAGCAGAAGTTCCCGTACCGTACTCCGGCTTGCAGGAACTGCTTCCCCTAACCGGACGGCATCAACGCCGACAGCACTCAGAATGTAGGGTGCTGATACCCATAATATGCCGATACAGCCGCAAAAGATTACTAATCCGTCGGGTATCTCCTGTGTTTTCTGGTCGATAAAGGATATGCACATCAACGCGAACGCCAGCAGACACAAAGGTATTACATCGAGTGACGGACCGAAACGCAGGGCAACGCCGGCAAAGAACACCGAGCACAGCAGTTCTATCAATGGGTATCTGACAGATATGCCCGCTGCGCAATGCCGGCATCGACCTCTGAGGAATAACCAGCTGAAAACCGGAACCAAATCTACGCCTGCCAGCCGCCGGCCGCAAGTAGGACAGCCTGACGGCGGGACAATTATGGATTCTCCGCGCGGTAGGCGGTAAATCAACACATTGGCAAAAGAGCCAAAGCATAATCCAAAAACAACGGCGTAGACTATGGTAATAATTTGCAACTTCACATCTCCTGTGACGATTTCGTTTTTTATCCGGTTTTAAAAGGTTTAAAGGTTCTAAATAGTTATTTAGGTTATTAGGTTACCCTGTTACCCGGTTATCCGGTTATCGTTATGGTGTTGCCGGTTTTGATGCTCCGAATTTTCCGCCGGCAAAAGTAACCCAGGCATATGCCTCTTCGGAATTTGTGCTCGGATCAATGGTTAAATCCAGATTGATCAAATCAGCTGTCGGGGTTTTCGTCGTCGATAATTTCAGCGCAGTTCCGGTAACGTCGGCATAAGACGGTTTGGCCGTCAGCGGAGTTCCGGTGAGTGAATTGAAAGTGTTCAATGTACGGCTCATGAAAGACGCTTCCGACATAAGGATGGCATCTTTCGCATCAGCCTGTAAGTTTGCGTATGCGATTACCGCAACTACGGAAAGAATAGCGATGATAGCGATTACGATGATCAGTTCAACCAAGCTAAAACCTTTGCGTTTTTTAGAGAGCATTTTTTTCATGTTGATTTTTCTCCTTTAGTTTTGTTTTTATAAATAAAGAGATTTTTGCACGCTCCGCCTACTTCGGTAGTTCGCGCAGAGATCCCAATATTCCGTTCATTGTGGCTGTGCCGTTGTTTGCTATTGATATTGAATCATCTTAACCATATTGAACACCGGCAGAATGATCGCTATAACTATAGGGACAACGATCGCCGCCATCGCTATTATCAAAAGCGGTTCCATCAGCGCCATAAACGCCTGTACCTCAGATTCAGATTCATCGTCATAGAAGTCCGCCGCCTGATTGAGCAGCGAATCCATGGTTCCGGATTCTTCACCGAGCCGGGTCAAATATTTTATCATAGGCGGCAATGAATCCATCTGTTCGAGCTGTCCGCTCAGTTCTTCGCCCTTTGTGACCGCTTCGGCGACCGCATACAGGTCTTTTTCCATATACCGGTTGGAAATCGAGCGCGCGGTGATGTTCAAACCCTCGGTCAGTGCAACACCGGCAAGGCTCAGTGAGGACAGCGATCTTGAATACCGGGCGGCATAAACCTTTGTCAGCAGCTTTTTCAGCACCGGGACACGAAGTTTGAATCTATCGAAAGATATTCGCCCTTTTTCCGTTCCCAGCCACATCCTGAACCCTACCACCGCTACGACAATAAACATTATTATCAGATACCAGTAATTCACAACAAATTCGCTGACATTTATCAGTGCCTGTGTGAAGCCCGGAAGCTCCGCGCCGCTTTCTGCGTACATTTGGGTAAAAGCGGGTATAACAAAAGCAAACATCAGTGTAACAACGGCGATAATCGCACAAACCAATACGATAGGGTATATCATCGCATTACGCAGTTTGTTGTTGAGCTTCGCGCTCCGTGTAAAGGATGAACCGGCACGCTCCAGACACATATCCAGCGTACCCGAAGCTTCGCCCGCTTCCAGCATACTGTGAAACAGCATCGGAAAATTATCCCGGTACGACGAAAACGCCGCCGTAAGACTGACCCCTCGCTGTACCTTGACAAACACATCCGAAATAATGGAGCGCAGCGGCGCGTTATCGGTCTGGCTGCTCAAAATTTCTAGGGTCTTGGAAACCGAAACACCCGCTTTCAGCATAGATGCCATTTGCACGCAAAACGCCGCCAGCGGCTTCATTTTTATCCGTGTCTTTGTAACTCTGTCCACATCGTCCGCTACATAAGTTATGTCGATGGGATAATAACCGCCCTGGCGCAGCATGGATATTACGCTTTGTTTGTCAGGTGCGGTGTATTCGCCGCCGGTGTTTTCTCCGGCAGAAGAAACGGCTGTGTATTTGAATTTCGGCAAGACGCCACCTCCGGTTTAAGGTATAAAAATCATGTTATTCATGTTCGACATTTCATGTCCGGCATTTTCGCCTGTTAAAAAAGTATTCACTTTGAAAACGGTTTCCCACGCTCTGTACGCTCTGCACGCTGCACGCTGCACGTTACACGCCGTGAGTGATCGAAATAAGCTCTTCCAGCGTTGTTTTTCCATCATTTACCAGTGCTATTGCGGAATCACGGAGCGAAACCATGCCCGTAGACAGCGCATAAGCACGGATCTCGTTCAGCGAAATTTCGTTGTGAACCATATCACGGAAATTACTGTCTACCGTCAAAACTTCGTGAACCGCCATACGGCCTTTATAGCCGGTATCGTTGCACGCATTGCAGCCGAACCCTCTGTAATATTCCTGCGGCGCTTCCTTCATATCTATTCCGGCAAGGTCGAGCTCCGCCCGGCTGGGTTTGTAGGTTTGTTTGCAGGACGGGCAAATCACCCGCACAAGCCGCTGTGCCACCAGTCCTACCAGCGAAGCGGCGATCATATATGAGGGTATCCCCATATCCATAAGACGGTATATTGTGGATACCGTGTCGTTGGTGTGTATGGTTGACAATACAAGATGTCCGGTTATTGCGGCACGGATGGCAATCTCCACGGTTTCGGTATCGCGGATTTCACCTATCATTATAACGTCGGGATCCTGACGCAATATCGAACGCAGACCCGATGCGAAGGTAACCCCCGCCCGCTGGTTGAGCTGCATTTGGTTAAGCCCCTCCAGCATATATTCCACCGGATCTTCGATGGTTGTAATGTTGTCGCGGGAGCTGTTTATTTCATCCAGCATTGTGTACAGTGTGGTTGACTTACCGCTTCCTGTAGGTCCGGTTATCAGGATTATGCCGTGGGGGGTTTTAAGCAGGTCGTTGAATTTTGCCAGGTTTTGTTCGGTGAATCCCAGTTTTTCCTTGGGAATAAAGAACGCACTTCTGTCCAGCAAACGCATAACTGCTTTTTCGCCGTGGATCGTAGGTATCGTTGACATTCTTATATCTATGTCACGGTTCATAACGCGTACATCAAATCTTCCGTCCTGCGGCGCGCGCCGTTCGGCTATATTAAGGTTGCCCAATATCTTGACCCGCGCTATCATGGCGGGTGCTGCGCTTACCGGCGTTTCAAGCACGTTGGACAGTACGCCGTCCACACGCATACGAACACGCACCGTAACCGCCGAGGGTTCAATGTGTATATCCGATGCGCCCATGCTTACCGCTTGCTCGAACAGTGCATTGATCAAACGGACGACAGGTGCGGAAACAACATCGTCATCGCCCGCTTCACTGACTGCCGTCGCAACTTCACGCAGGTTGGATTCTTTTTGGAATTCCGACAACGCCTGTCTGGCATATTCGCTTCCGTATATTTTATCAATAAACGCATTAATGCTCCGTCCGCTGGCAAGCATAGGCTGCGCATTCATACGCGCAACGGCTCTCACTTCGTCCAGCGCCCGGAAGTTTTTCGGGTCCTCCATCGCAATGTACAAGACCCCGCGTTCCACCTTTACCGGCGCAAGCAGATTCCGGCGTGCCAGCTCTACCGGAATGGATTTTGCAACACTATGGTTTATTTCAACGCGGTCCAGGTCTACATAAGGAACATTATGCTGGTTTTCCAAAACCCTCATCAGATCCTTAGAATTAATATAACCTTTTTCAATAAAAATATCACCGATTCTTCTGCCGGTCGCCCTTTGGATTTCTAAACACTCTTCTGCTTGCTTCTCATCAATAAATCCGGCACTTACAAGCATTTCCCCAAGAAATTGTTTTTTAGCCACACGCGAACCTACCTTTACATTTACATTATTTTATTTTTGATAATATATTATATCCAATTTAATAATATATTATATATGTTTTCGCAATTCAACGTTCATCACCGTGTGTATATTATCACATAGAGAAAAAAAAATCAACCATAACCTTGTTGTTTTCTCCACTTATTATAAATTTCGGCAATAATCACAAATTTTCAACAAAAAAAAAAAAAAAATGAATAAAGTATTACATTAGACCTCCTCGGGAATTAAAACGTGACGTATGAACATTCAGCTTAAAGAAAACGCCCTCGCTTTTGCAAGGGCGTTTTCTCATTCATGTACAGTCGTGACTTTTTAAGTCTTTGGCTTACTCTGTATCATCATCAGCCGGATCATTTGTATTTTCGCCATCATCCGTTGATATGCTGGTGTCGTCTCCATCACTGCTGCTGCTGCTGGTTTTGTCGTTGTTGCAAGCTGCGAACAATGCGAATACCATAACACACGCAAGAGTAGCCGCTAATAATTTTTTCATTGGAATCAACTCTTTCATTAATTTTTGACCAGTTTTTGGTCTTCGTCCAGAATATCACAGCTCGACCTAAAAATCAATATGAATTTTCATTTTTTAACTGATTTGTAGAAATGTTTTACATTTTACTGTAAATTTACCCACAATTTACATCCAATATTAGCCATTATGTCTGCCATATATTGCATATTGTAATTGTTTTCGCTTTAGTGACCGATACGCAAGCACAAAAAAACAGCCGCAAAAACTTAATTTCTTTTTTAAAACAGCTAACCGCCCATTGAATATTCGGCCGCTGATCAAATCCTAAAAATATAAAAACTAAAATATGTTATGATACAATTGATGGGTGACAGATAAAAAGGTAAATACAGCGAGCCTGTGATACAATGGTAAAGCAACTAAACCGAACCATGTATAAAGGAGCTGTATTCACCATGAAC
>Ga0099364_10009115_pt1 | contig 13830 bp, 16 predicted proteins | sample TergutTh196P3_FD_73070 | JGI IMG/M metagenome (GOLD analysis project Ga0099364, IMG submission 73070) | Microcerotermes parvus P3 segment gut microbial communities from Pointe-Noire, Republic of the Congo - Th196 P3 | ecosystem: Host-associated > Arthropoda: Insects > Digestive system > Gut ...
ATTGAGAGCATAGAGCGCAGGGTTGAAATGCTGAGGAAAGCGTTTGCATGGTGCAGTATTGGCAGACACTAGAGATGAACTGTGCAGACTCCTTGCTGCTCTTTAAATATATCGCCTTAACAATTTCAAATAAAAAGATAATCGCTTTCTGTAGGTTGTTACAGCTAGACAAAGTTAGAGCACTATATAAAAGACATAGGCGCTCTTAATGGGATATTTATTGCAGGGAAGATGCTCAAAAAGGGGGAAAGCGTAGAATTATCGGCTCCGACATCAATTCTTCTAGCTGATGAAGAGTTTTTGATTTGTGCAAATAGCCAGCTTGGAAACAGTTCTGATTTGGTATGATCGGAGATGGAAACGGCACGAGATGGCAGGAATGTTTGCGTTATTCATTTTACAAATGAGCAACGATTATCTGGAATAGGTTCCGCATATATTTCACGTATTCATTTAAGAAAAATTGGGTTGTTTATATTGTTTGAAGAATGAAGTAATGAGCATCAAGAGAAAATGATGAAAGGAACAGTCTATGACAAGTTACTATCTAATTGACAAGCCGCTGGCGCTTCAACATGCGTTCTATCCCGATAAAACGAGAAGCACCTGCCCGGATTATGCTTCTGATCTTCTTATACGTGTACAGGATGATACATATGTTTCCTGCCGTCTTTTTGCCTCAAATCCTGAGTACCCCACCGTTTTGTTTTTTCACGGAAACGGGGAGGTAGCGAGCGACTACGACAGCATTGCCCCTTACTTCTTTAAGCTGTGTAGTGTCAACTTGCTTGTTGCAGAATATCGAGGGTACGGCGCGAGTGACGGCTTTCCCACTTTTGCAGGGCTCATAGCTGATGCACATCGTATTTTCAGAAACGTTTCCGAAGAAATATCTAAAATGAGCTTTCGCAAGGAGATTTGGGTTATGGGCAGGTCAATGGGAAGCGTTCCCGCATTGGAGCTGGCTGCAAGCTATCCATTGGAGATTCCGGGTATGATCATAGAAAGCGGTTTTCCTTGCGCGACACGAATCGTCCGGCGGCACAGGATACCTATACCTGAGTCTGAACTAAAGATTGTTGAAGATGAGTGTCTGCAAAAACTACGCCGTATCACAATTCCGTCCTTGATTATTCACGGTGAGCGCGACAGCCTCGTTGATATAAAGGAAGCCTATACAATCGAGAGGGAACTGAGCTCAGCCGAGAAACGGATATTCATTATCCCCGGCGCTGATCACAATTCGGTCATGGTAATGGATATTGACGGATATTTTAAAGCGATTGGAGACTTCATTCATACATCGCGCTGAGGGACAATTAACATAGGATAGTATGCACGCTATACAAACAAAGCGAAAGGGCTTATGAACGGCGGCAGACCTCACGACTAAATCCATGCAATTAAGCGGCTCGTCAGGCAGTATCTCCATTTGAGATATGGTGGAAAACTACGTAAGTGGCTGTTTTCGGATGACTGTAAACCCTACAATAGTTAGGGTAACGAATCTGCGATGCGTGTATCGCCTGTCGGTTGGTTGTTTGATTCGATTGCGGTAAATGAAAAGGCGGCATTACGGAGGCGGCTTACGGTATCCCGAACGATGTTGAGGAAGAATTTACAAGCCACCCTCTACGGTGAACAAGGAACATGGGTGCGCCCGCTCTCCATGTGGGATAATCCGATTGAAGTTGACGGCAAGACTGTTAATCGCTTTGAATATATTGGAGATAAAGACTTATCTGAAAGCCGGCATAACCTGAGCGAAGCGCTCAGAGCCATTGAATCTACCCTTAGTAAATGTGAAAAGGCGTTGACAAAGCTGCGCGAAGGTACTTCGCAACATACGCTGACGAAACGGAGAATTGAAGCGTTCCGCATTGCGTTGAAGTTGACAAAAGATAAGATGGAGGCTATCGCAAATGGCTAAGAAGAAACTGCGAAAGATGCTCGGCGACGTAAACGCGCCGTCATGTGTTGCCCTTCGAGAACTAATCGACACACAGAGCAAAGACACTATCCGCAAATGGTGTCTTAATTACGCAGAGGAAATAATTCTACCGATTTTCGAGAAGCACTGCCCCGGCGACGAGCGTCCGCGACAAGCGGTAAACGCTGCTCACGAGTATCTTGATGGTAAAGTGAAATTCCCTGTTGTCAAAGACATCATACTAAATCAATGTCATCAAGCCGCTCGCGAGCTTGAAGCAAACCCTGTCGCGCAAGCTGCGGCAAGGGCTGTAGGTCAGGGTTCTGCGGTTGTTCATACATTAACCCATTCGCTCGGATTGTTTTTCTACGCGGCGGCGGCTGTTGCTTATGACCGCTTGGGACTTGAAGCATCCGAAGAAGTTTATGCGGAAATTGCGGAAGAAGTCTGCCTTGACTATACCGCCGCACTCCGTGCTGTTGCAATAGAGAACGAGCCGAACCCGGCAAAGCTAAAATGGAATTGTTAAAAGAAAGAATGATGCACAGAGGATGAGTTGAAACGGGCGACAGGTAGCAGTTACGACCTAATTACGCCAAAAGTGAGGAAACGGAAATATGCCGATTGATTTCAAGAAAGAACCAAGTAAAACGATAATAGAAACTGAACGTCTTATACTCCGTGAAATGGTGATGACCGACTTGCCTGCTGTATGGGAAATCGTTGGGGACGATATAACAATGGCAGCATGGAATGGTGCGTGGAGTGAAGAAGAAAACCTTGCGGGGCTTGAAAAGCAGATTAACGGCTATCGAGAAAACGGATTCGGGCGTTGGGCAGTCGTTCAAAAAGACACAGGCCGAGTAATCGGGATATGCGGACTGCAATACTGCGATACCGATAAAGACAGCGTCCTTGAAAAAGAAATACCCCAGCCCTCCGGTCAAGAAAAAACTGAGGTATTTACTTTCGTACCAACAGCAATGTTGGCTACGCGTGGTGGAGCTGTCATCGTCATAAACGAACCCCTCAGAAGCACCCTCTACATCGTCCAGAAGCCCTTGTGTGACCTCTACGGGCGTGTCAGAGGCATTGAACAGCACCGTTATTCTATCATCGTCATCGTAGAGATAAACCGCGCTGATAAGCACCGTGATAAGTAGTCGCCTGTTGCTCTCATCGTTAATATCTCCATCCCTCATAGCCGTGAGGAAAAAGCGTATTTCATCGGCTGATAAGTCAACATAATTCACAGACTCGCGGAGTATCTCCGCTTCAATTTCTTCCCTTTCAACCCTCTTTTGTTCAAGCCTGTTTGAGATAATATCTACCGCCTGACCCTGTTCTATAGCGTTCAGCAAATTGTTAATTGCTTTTTCGTTCTCACGGAGCAGACCCGACAACCGCCGCATATTGGGATTGTCCTTTTCCTTTTCGCATTGCTCCGCTACAGCATCAGCAATCTTGCGAATATTCTCATCTGTGAGCTGCGCCCGTGCCATATCAACAACTAAATCCTCAATGTAATCCTTTGTGACGTTCTTCTTATTGCATTGCTTACGTTTACGACCGTTGCAAGTGTAGTAATTATGGATTGCGCCTGTTTTGCTTGTGCCGGATATTCCAGTCATCATCTCCCGGCAATGTCCGCAGAATAGCTTTGTTGTCAATAAGTATTCCTCTCTGGCTCTGGCTCTTGCCGGGGCTTTTTTGTTTTTGTTCATAATCTTCTGCACCTCATAGAACAATTCATCGCTAACTATGCGCGGCATACCGCCGGGCGTTTCTTGACCTTTGTATAGATACACGCCAATATATCGCTTATTTTGCAACATCTTACGCAATGAGTTTTTATTGAACTCCGCACCGCTCGAAGTCTTGATGTGCTGACGGTTTAAGTAATCGCATATTTCAGTAACGGTCTTTCCCCCTGCATACATCTCAAATATTTTTTGCACCACAGGGGCGGTCTGCTCGTCTAAGTGAAACCGCCTGTCAGCGTCAGTGCGATAACCCAGACCGGGATTGCTGCCGATACTGAGGCACTTTTCAGCGTTAATATCCATCCCCCGCCTTATCTTTTGCGATAACTCAGCAGAATAGTATTCAGCCATTCCCTCAAGAACAGCCTCCATCAATACGCCGCTTGCATCGTCCGATATGTTTTCACGAGCCGACAAGACCTTAACGCCGTTCTTTTTCAACCGTGCTTTATATATGGCACTATCATATCTGTTTCTTGTGAATCGGTCAAGCTGATAGACGAGGACATATTCAAATTGTCGCTTTGCACTATCATCAATCAAACGCAAAAATTCGGGGCGTGTATCGGTCGTGCCACTCAAAGCACGGTCAATATACTCTCCTGTGACCTTGTATCCCTGCCGTTCTGCGAAGTCATAGCAAGCCTTTAACTGCCCCTCAATGGATTGCTCATTTTGAGCATGACTGGAGAACCGAGCATAAATAACAGCGGGGGCGGCTTTTGTGTTATTATTCGCCATTTACACTTGCCTCCTCAATAAGCTTTTCAATAACATTCGTAAATGTACGCTGTGAACGCATGAGTACCAATTCTCTATTATCTCTTGAGTTAGGTATCCTGCCATTAGTTTCCCTCCTCTTTGTTAATAGCCCTGCCAACTCATCTTTGCGTTCCTGAGACAAAGATTCGGTCTTTATTGCGTCGATTTGCGTTGTTAATGCCTCCACCTCGGCTACATCTTCACGATAATATCTGTCAAAGTTCTTATACTGAATTATTGAACTTATTAAAGCGTCGAAACCCTTGTGTTGTAACAACGAATCAAGTGTTGGCATAAGTTCTGGGTCTGAACCATCGTCAGTCAGCGTTTTCCATTCAGCAAAACACTTCTGTGACTCTGATGATAGCCCGAGACGCTTTTCTATTGCTCTAACATCGGGGTCAATATCTGGAACAGGAGAAATCCCAAGTAGGTAATCAATAGAAACATCCAAGACTTTTGACAACGCAATGAGCGCAGGTACTCCCGGATTAGCGTATTCTATTTTTTTGTCTTTTTTACGCTTGCCAAGCCATGTTGATATTGACGATTCAGAAACACTATATTTAAAATCATTTTTTTCTTTTGCAAATCTACTTGTTGCCTCCGAAAGCTCTGCCTGCGTCATTTGACGTTTATTTAACAGGGTTATCAATCGTTTTGCAAACTCAGGGGCATCACGCTCAGGTTCTTTGAACACTTTGTATTTTGCCATTTTTTCACCTCAATTATCCACCTTGTTGGATTTACAACTTCGATTATTCTTTTAGTTGAATATTCCGAAGATTTGTGCAAACTTCAAATAACGATGTTAAAATATATAATAATAAATATTTAGTCAACAATATTTACCTTTATCTTATTTTATCATGTCTGAATTGCAATAGCAAGAGGTTTTTTGAGGAGTTGAGAAAATGCAAAAACTAACACCCGCCGAAATTAAAGAACTTGTCAGAAAAGAGCGGAATCATTATGCCTCAGAGTGGCGAAAAAAGAACCCTGAACGTGTAAAGGCTGCAAATGAGCGGTATTGGAAAAAACGTGCAGAGCGCAGACATCAAGAGCGGCGAGAGCAGGAGGCACAAAAGAATTGAAAGTGTCACTAACTAAAGAGCAATCCGCAATAATTGCCGCACATATTAGACCGCAAATCAAGGCTTTTATTGAAGCTAATAAAGACAAATATCTTGAATGGCTCAAAGCCGAGCGTGAGGCGGGGCGGTGATGATAATTTATGCCAGAACTGACAATCAAGAATAACGAGTTCACAAAGTACAAGCTTCGACTTAACCTCGACACGGTTGCGTACACGAAAAAACCCGAAAACACAGATACAGACCCGTTCGTAATTGATAATCTAGTAAACCGCTTGAAGAACCCGCAAGCGCAGTCTGAGATAACTTTATCGGGGCTGTTTGACAAGATTATTAGCGGACACACTTTTACCCCCGCTTTGTTGAATGGGAAAAGCAATGCAGAATTTATACAACAGCAACTCATTGTATTTGACCTTGATAACAGCACGAACCCGGACGTTGTAGCATGGGAAACCCCGCAATCGGCTTGTGAGAAGTTAAAATCGTGGGGCTATGTTCCGAACTTTGTCTATCCGTCATTCAGCAACACCCCCGAACGACCAAAGTTCCGCTTAGTGTGTACGTTGTCAGAAGTGGTTACAGACCCCGCAGTTATAACTAAACTATATGACAGCGTGATTGCACAATTCCCCGCTGAAACCAAAGTAAAACCGCATAAATCAGACCCTAACCAGACTTACACTCAAAAAGTAGCGGCTATTGACCGAGGGGCAAAAGCACTTTCAATAATGTTCTACGGAACTTGCAACGGTTATTACCCCGAATTGTGCGAACACGGGTATACAGACCTAAAAACCGTGCTACAGCTTTACAAAGAACCCGAACCAATCAGGCTTGAAATAAAATGCAGACCCAACAATTACACGGACAGCACCCCCGCACACGAGCTATACGAAACCGCGCCACTAATGCCATACTTGACCCAGACAATGAACTTTTCACGGATAAAAGGCAGCGGTACACAATACAGACTATCCCCTTGTGTTGTATGTGGCGGGAACGATGATTTTTCAGTAAACACAGATAAAGGGCAATGGATATGCCACAGAACAAAGGAAAGCGGCACGATTTACCGAATTATGACTGAATACCAAAATATGACCCCGGACACGGCACGGGATGAAATAAAACGGCTACACGGCATTGACCCCGAACAGGAGCGCAAGGATTATGCACAGGCGAAAGAGCAGGCAGACCGTGACGCTTATTTTAACAGCCTCGAACCCCCGCTCGAAAGGACAGCAAACAGTATCATCAGCCCCATAGATGTAATCGAGCCAGAACGCAAGGGAATGGATAATACGGACGCCCCAACGAGACCAAAAGTGAGGAGTTTTGCTGACGTTGTTCCCAAAAAGCAGGACTGGTGGTGGTATCCGTTCATACGCAACGGCGCGGTGAACACCTTTACAGCTTTGCAGGGTACTGGGAAAAGTTTCTTAGCAGGGAAAGCAGCAGCCGAAGCAAGTTTAGGTAGGCGACTAACTCTGCCATTCCAGAGCCTTTTTTACGGCGACATTATGCCGTGGGAGATGGATTGCGAACCCGAAACTACTCTGTTACTAAATGCCGAGGATGACCCGGACACGGAAACTGTACACCGTCTTATGGCGATGGGTGCAGACCTGAATTATGTAAAGTACGTTGATGTCAGCGACCTCAATATTAACGTCTACGACCCGTGCATAGAAGCATGGATAAAGGAAGTTAACCCGACCTCGATATGGCTTGACCCGATACAGCAATTTTTCAGCGGCAAAGACCCTCACGGCACAACAATGAACATGAACGATTCCGCAAGTGTCAGACCTGCGCTCACACACTTGAAAAGCATTGCAAGACGTCACAACAAGGCTATTGTGCTAATCTGCCACCCGAATAAAAACAACTTGCAAAACGCACTTCAATCGACTATGGGTAGCAATGATTTCACAGCCGCACCCCGGAGCGCAGTATACATTGGGCTGAACCCCGACAACAAAGAACAGCGAATTATGACGCTAGTTAAATCAAACAGTGTCCCCGACAAGCACAAAAAATCATTAGCATACGAGTTTGACATGGATAACGGCGGCATAGTATTTGCCGGCGAAAGCGACCTGCAAGCAGACGACGTGAAGCTCTTTAGTAAATCCAAAGCAAAGCCTGATGATGAGAAAAAAACTGCCATTGAAGAAGCGCAGATTACAATTGACGAAGCAATTGAAACACATGGCGGCTGTGCTACCTCACAGCAAGTGCAGGCGTACTGCACGGACAAAGGAATCTCTAAGCCTACAATGTACCGGGCTAAAGAAAAGATGACACACGTAAAAAGCACACGCAGGGGAGCAATCCCTGTCTACTGGTACTTTGAGGGTAATGACCCATCAGAGCAGATGAAGATGAAAGGCACAACCTGACCTCAGCGGAGCAATTCTCAATTATCAGTCACACATATTCAGTTTGATAAATTGATATATTGAGAATTTGAGAAAAGGTAAAAGACACTCTTATATCACTTTCCTATTATTTATTTATTATACAGCAATTCTCATATTCTCATTTTCTCAAATTCTCAAGGTGTGTAGGAGCAAGGAAAAAGTGAGGTGATTAAGCTGAGCGAATCGCAACTATTGAATAAAGTAATGCGGGAGCTGGGAAAGCACGGCGAAGTATTCCGAACACACAGCGGACGGTTTTTTACGAAGTCCGGACAGCCTATTAAATCGCTGGTAAAAGGTTTTAGTGATTGTATGCTTATTCTTCCGGGCGGTCAGGTCTGTTTCATTGAAACAAAGGTCAAGCCGAACAAGCCTAGTCCGGAGCAAACAACCTTTATTAGAAAAATGAAAGATTTAGGTTGTCGCGCAGGTGTCGCATTTTCAGTCGATGAAGCGTTGCAAATATGTGAAATTGATAAAGGAGATAAAAAATAATGAGCAGATTTTGGATGAACGAAATCCCGCTGACAGTTGAAACGGCGACAAACACGATACAATTTTTCGAGCAGAGTGAGCGATTGAATGTTTCTTTACCTCGATGGACAGATGAACACGGACAGCAAAAACATGGAAAAACCACGACGCTGAACATTTCTTCACTGCTAGAATCCGATGAAAACACATTGAACGCTGCAAGAGATATTTTTGCAAAAATAACGGAGCGTATTGATTCTAGGCTTGATGTCTTGAAACCGCTTGTTGCGGAGGGAGGTGATATTGATGACACCAAGTAACAAGATTCCACTTGATGAAGTTTACGCCATCGCGGATACGCTATCACAAACAATGTCATATCATGGCGAAGCTCTTTTCAATGAAATTAAGATGCAGACTGGAATTCCTAAAACTAAAATCCGTCAGATATTCAAGAACAGAATGACGGACAGTGAGATTGTAAGGCTGTTACTCCTAACACCTCATGATTTGATATTACGAGAAAAATGTACCGAAATTAAGCGTTTAGCGTTGGGGTTGATTACGCAAGAGCGCATATTGAGAGCCTTATTCAAGTTCGTACAGGAAGACCTCTTTTAGTATTATAATCTAAACGCGCACGCGTGCGTGGAATCGCCGTGAAACAGCATGACACCGAAACCGTTCAACACACATTAGCAAAATTTTTCAAGGCTCGTATGCACACGATGGCATTGTAAACAGGGCTATCCCGCACCGACGATATCCGCCCAGGAGGGGTGGGGGGTGGAGGTGATTAACATGATAGACAAAAGCCCACGGATGGATTCGTTCGAGTACGCAAAAAAAATAAGAACAGCACACGAAAGCGCAGAGGTCACGGTTGAGGTTGACACGGTTTTGTCGGTGAGGATTACCCGAGAGCGCATGGAATTTACTTACACAGGCTCGTTGGGCAGCGTAACTTTCACTGCTAATTTTTGCTTTGTGAAATCAGGCTTTGCGGAACCCAAAATGTACTTTACATGCCCGGCCTGCAAAATGCGATGCCGATTCTTATATTGTAAACGGTATCGCGGACAGATTGTTTTTATATGCCGAACCTGTGCGGGAATACCTTATCTGAGTGAGCAATATCCCAGTTGGTATCTGGCAGGGAAAAGAGTTATCGAGCAGCTACGCATCATGGGTGTTCACGAGACGGATTTAGAGCGGGGCGCGTATCGTACACCGCCAAGACAACCACGGCAGCACGAAAAAACCTATGAGAGAGAATTAGAAAAACTGCGAAATTTGCAGCTTGCTTACAGACGAAAGTTTGACAAAGCTTTGCTTGCGTTCCCCGAAGCAGAAGAAGCCGGGTTGCTTCCATACGATGATTAAATCATACTTAAAACGTTTATTGTATTATGCTCAACCGATGGAAAACACCGCGCCTATAAAGTGTAAAGTGTGTTATCCGTCAAATATCACAACTTCCGGAGAACGTTCATCGTATCCACCATACCCCTTACTATATCAACAGATTAATTAGACGCTATTCATTGTAAATACTGGTTATTCAGTTAATTAACGTATATTATCATGAATGATACTTGACAACACAATTAATAGATGGTAGAATGAGCATACCAGATAATTGCTGCTACAGGAGGTCACAAACATGAGCAACCAGGTTTTTGGATATGCGAGAGTCAGCACTGACACGCAAAGCGAAAAAGGCTACGGGCTTGACACGCAGAGGGCAGCCATTGAAAAACATTGCCTTGACAACAATCTTGAACTAATATCGATATTCGAGGATAAGGGCATTTCCGGTACGGAAGCTGTAGAAAATGACGGCGATGAACTCATAAGCAAGCGCACCGGGCTTTTACAGCTTCTTTCCAGTCTGAACGGAGCAAATAACATTATCGTGCTGAATACAAGCCGCCTGTGGCGTTCTGATATTGCAAAGGTTTTAATAAGGCGTGAGATTGAACGCAAAGGCGGCGAAGTTATAAGCATTGAACAGCCCCGATACTCAATTTATAAGAAAGACCCAAACGAAGTATTGATTAACGGTATGTTTGAACTACTGGACGAATACGAACGAATCAGCATTGCTCTTAAACTTGCCAAAGGACGTACTACAAAGGCAAACAAGGGGCATAAGCCCGCAGGGGTGACCCCATACGGTTACAAGTATAGCGATGATAAGAAAGCCGTAATAATCGACCAGAGCGAAGCCCCAATCGTCAAAAGGATGTTCACAGCAGGTCAGACCGGGCAAACAATCCAAAAGATTGTAGATGGACTGAACGCAGACGACATAACCACCCGAAGAGGCAAGGCATGGACTAAAGCAACGGTTCACGGAATATTGCGGAACAACTTTTACACTGGCGTATTAACTCACCAACAGCAGACCATCCCCGGCAATCATGAAGCAATCATAAGCAAGGTGCAGTTTGGCAAAGTGGCGAAACAGCTTGAGCGGCGTCATAAATGAGATAATCTTTGCGACTATTTACCCCACCTTTGTCATATGCACATCACATGAGGGGCAGATTACATCCCCTCTTTTCGCTATAGCGCCATGCAATGCATAAGAAAGAAGTGGGCATTGCAAAAGACACAAGCAAAGTCAAATTTCATTATTGCACACTTTTCTATGGTTATTTAGTAAGGATAATATTCTTGAGACGCAAAGATTTTTTCAGGTTATCGGCAATGGATAGCATGAGGTATATCTCATCGTTGGTGCAATCTTCAAAAACAGCCGCCACATTAGCCATGAGGTGAGGTGTGGCGTGGTCTACCGAATCCATCAACAAGGTATTTGGCGTTATATCCAAGACATTACAAACACGCACCATACAGGACAGTGACAGTTTTGTACTTCCTGTTTCAATGCTAGAGCAATGCTGCGGAGATATATCAGCATGTTCTGAAACATATTCTTGAGTATACCCCAGGCGAAGTCTATTTTCACGAATACGCATACCCACCAGTTTATAGTTCAACTCAACAGCCACACGATAACCCCCTATTAGCGATATTCCCTATTGTAAAGTAATCCGCTATAGGGTATAATCAACTACATATGGTTTATCCATAATATATGGAATTTAGGAGGAATATTTCAATGAAAAGACTTATCGCACTTATCCTTACCCTGTTCTTATCACTTTCACTAATCGCCTGTGCATCAGAACCATCGTCGCCACCGCCTACAGATACAACACCGCCGACAAGTTCACCTTTACAGGAACCAGAGCCAGAAGATACAGGAAATCAAACAAATGAGCCATCATCTTCAGACAACTCGACTACTGAAAATGATAACCGACTTCAAGGTGGTCACAATGAAAGATTGCCATTGGAGATTATTGAAACTGGCTATGGATTTGCAACTTGGAACGAATCCTCTCTTTCATATGGGATTGTTTTATATAACCCAAACAGTGAAGCGTTGGAGTTCCCGTCATTTCGTATAACTGCAAGAAGAGAAAATAACAGTATAATTGGCACTGATGAAAAAGTCTTAAATATTATCTATCCGAATCAAACATTAACGATTGGAGATATTGCATTTAGAGTAATTCCAGATGAAGTTCATACTGTAGAATTTGAAGTTTTAGAGCCATCTGATTGGAATTGGACAACAGGTACGTTCGTTGAGTTTGAAGCAATAAACCTTCATCTTTCAGAAACAGGAAGAGACGGCTACAATGTTACAGGCGAGATTTCCAACCCTAATGACCGGGCGTTTGACAGACTTCGTATTGATTTGATTATAAGAGATTCTGGTGGTCAAATTGTTGGTGGAGATTTAACCTTTGTTGACGGCCCATCAGCAAATGGCACAGTACCATTCCAAATAGGTGTTCGTGATAGTATTCTTCAAAACATTGATGGCACATGGGAAGTAGAAATTCATGCAAGCCCGTGGTAAAAATTGGTTTTAGAAAGAAGCACTCCAATATGAAAAGGTGCGGCGATGGCGATAAACCATTGCCGCGCCTTACTTTTGGTATTACAACCACCTCGTAACGGCAAAGCCGCCCTTGAAATAATAGGTGAGTTCGTGTAATACCCCTATGGTGGAGCTGGCGAGAATTGAACTCGCGTCCGAAAGCGCTTAAACGTAAAATTCTCCGGGCGCAGACGGTTATTTTGGGCTTTCACCCGATTCCCTCGCCATAGCGCAAACCGTCACGCGGTTATGGTTTGGTAGCTTTTTATGCATGGCGCGTACAAAGCAGCTCCGCGCTCACGTTCTCCACTAATCGACGCCCTAGCCCGGACCGTGGACCTTCCGGGGAGGACGGACGGCCTTAAGCGGCCATCAGAACAGTATTGTTATTATTGTTCTTTAATTTATAAGGTTGCCGTTTTAGGAGCCGGCGCCTCCGCCCGCTATTTACGCCTCCACACCCCCGTCGAAACCATTGCAGCCCCTCGTCGCTACCGCGGCGGCTTCGTTCCGTTTCCACCGCTGGACTTCGCCCTCCGGCGAAAACTGCACTTCGCTACCGCGTCGCTCCTCTCCGATGCCGACCCGCTGCGCTGGGCTCGTCATCGGGTTGGACGAAGGATACGTTTTGGCATACTTGTCACTTGTTACTCGTTACCCGCAACTTGTTACCTGTTCCCTGTTACTTATTACCTGTTCCCCGTCCTATCCCTCCTCTCTCCCCTTTCCTCTCTCAACTTTTACATATCTGTCCATTTCGCGTTTGGATGACTTTTCTGCTGCGGCTTCGCGTTTGTCATGCAATTTTTTGCCGCGCGCGAGTCCGAGTTCCAACTTGACGCGTGAGTCCTTGAAATATACTGACAAAGGGATGAGTGTTAACCCGTCTTGTTTTATTCGACCGTAAAGGCGCATGATTTCTCGTTTATGCATGAGCAGCCTTTTGGGACGAACCGGGTCTCTGTTGAAAATGTTGCCTTTTTCATATGGACTAATATGCATCCCATGTGTAAAAAGCTCGCCGTTTCTGACTATGCAGTACGAATCTTTCAGGTTGATGCTGCCCTGCCTGATAGATTTTACTTCCGTGCCGAATAACTCGATTCCGGCTTCGAACTTCTCTAGAATATTGTATTCATGATACGCTGCTTTATTACGCGCTATCTGCTTAACACCCGATGCTTTGGGCGACATATCTAATCAACCTCCTATGGCGGACAAGCCGCAGGGGTTAGGGGTCAGGGACTAGGGGTTAGGGGTCGGGGGCTTTTCTTTTTCGCTGCTTTTACACTGTAAGTTACTAAATCAGTTTTGTCAACCACATCGCGGTAATCGTTATGAATTCGTAACAATTATCGTACAGTTCACGGGGTAGTCAGAAACAGGTGTGTTGTGCGACTGCCGTGAGGGAATTCCGGTTTTA
>Ga0099364_10009116_pt1 | contig 13830 bp, 10 predicted proteins | sample TergutTh196P3_FD_73070 | JGI IMG/M metagenome (GOLD analysis project Ga0099364, IMG submission 73070) | Microcerotermes parvus P3 segment gut microbial communities from Pointe-Noire, Republic of the Congo - Th196 P3 | ecosystem: Host-associated > Arthropoda: Insects > Digestive system > Gut ...
GAATCATCGGTCTCAAGGAGACCGGTCTGAAAACCGTGCGGGACGAATGCCGGTCGCTCGCTCTTTCCAATGAGTTTGCGATCAACGCCTTGGAAAATCGTATCAATTTTGTCGTCGGACAAGGGCATCGTTATCATGTTGTCCCGAAAGATGATACGAATATCGACGTTGCCGAGCGGACACAGGAATTATTGGACGAATTTCTCGACCGCAATGATTGGACTCGTCGACAACAGGAAATCATGCGGCGGCAGGATCGGGACGGCGAGGTTTTCCTCCGGCTTTTTCCGTGTCGAAAATCCTTGATGCAAATTCGTTTCGTCGAACCGGATCAAGTCTTTTCGCCGAAACGCCTTGCCGATGATCCGACTTCGACCTTCGGAATTCGTACCGACCGCAATGATGTCGAAACGGTGTACGGATATTGGATCGACGAGCAATGGATCGAGGCGGATGCAATTCAACACCGCAAATCGAACGTCGACGGCAATGTCAAACGCGGCATTCCGTTGTTCTATCCGGTGCGGAAAAATCTTCGTCGTGCCGAGAAGCTGTTACGGAATATGAGCGTCGTTGCGGAAATTCAATCGGCAATTGCTCTGATTCGTAAACATTCGGCAGGCAGTACGGAGTCGATTCGCCAATTTGTACGAAATCAGTCTGACGGTACGTCGGCGAGTGCGGCAACGGGCAAGACAAAAACGTTTCAACATTTTTCGCCGGGAACGATCATCGACAGCGGCGGCGGAACGGAATACGAATTTCCCATCGCGGCAATTGATGCCAGCCGCTATATCCTCGTTCTACAAGCGGAGTTACGTGCCATCGCCTCACGGCTTGTGATGCCGGAGTTTATGCTGTCCAGCGACGCTTCCAATGCGAACTATTCGTCGACGATGGTTGCCGAAGGTCCCGCCGTGAGGATGTTCGAGCGAATGCAGCATCAGGTCATTGCCGATGATTTGCGGTTGTTCCGAAAAGCGTTACAAATTGGAATCGACGGCGGATTGCTGCCGATGGATACGTTACGAAAAGTTTCAATCCATGCGATTCCGCCGATCCTTGCCGTTCGGGATCGATTCAAGGAAGCAAAGGCGGATCAAATTCTTTTCGACCTTGGCGTTCTCTCAAAGCAAACGCTGGCAATGCGTTACGGACTTGATCCGCAACGGGAAACGGCACTTCAGTGTAATTGTACATGTAAACATGATTAACCCTCAACCGCGCCTCGCAGGGCGAGGCGGCTAAACACTTATGGAACTGTTACAGGAAATTACGAACACCCGGCGGTGCGACGTTCGCGTTGATCGGGAGGCGGGCGTCCTGTTCGGTGTCAAGATCATCGGCTGCAACAGCCGGAACGGTCGAGAGTATCCGAACGACACACTGCGTGAGGCGATTCCGCTGTACGAAAATTCGAAGGTCAACCTCGACCATCCGGACGGCGATCCGCGTCGTCCCCGTAGTTATCAGGATCGGTTCGGCATCATCCGCAATGTCGAACTGCGGGAAAACGAAGGGCTTTACGCCGATTTTCGTTTCAATCCCAAGCATCCGATTGCGGAGCAACTCCTTTGGGACGCGGAACATGCGCCGGACAACGTCGGATTTTCGCACAACGTCGAAGCCGTCGTTCGCCGTGAGAATGACAAGGCGGTCGTCGATAAAATCGTTTCCGTACGGAGCGTCGATCTCGTTGCCGATCCCGCCACAACGGCAGGACTTTTCGAGTCGGAACAATCCGTTACGGAAAACATCGCAACCGAAGAACTGCATCAGTTGCGAGAACAAATTCTCGACGAACTGCGAAATATCGTTCCTGAATTGAAACGATTGCTCGAAGAACGGCAACCGATGCCGATCATCGAATCGCAACCCGTCAGTCGTGAACAATTCGTTCCTGAAAAGGAAATCGATACGAAAACTTTTGTGAAACTCATCACCAACAATTAAGACAAGATTGAACCACGAAGACACGAGGAGCACGAAGAAATACAAAAGTCGAGGAAAGAATGTTTGGCAATAAATTTCTTTTCCCACACTAACTTCCTGAACCTTCGTGTCCTTCGTGCCTTCGTGGTAAAACTCCAACCACCAACCCCTTATCACTATGAAAACGATCAACTATCGTGAACTGCGTCGGCGGTTCGAACTGGACGGTGCGGCCAAGACGGTCGAACATTTGTCCGAAGCCCTTGACAACGGAGAACTTAAAGCGGATGACTTCAGCATCCGCGATCTCGCCGAAGGACTGGTTCCCGACGGCGGACAGTGGTTGCGCGAACTCGATCCGCGCAACGGAAATCTCGGAACGTCACTGCTCGAAGACGGTACGTCGACCTTCCTCAACATTACCGGAAAGGTTATTGAATCGAAAATTCTTGAATCGTACAATAATGAAGTATTTGCCGTTTCGAAACTCGTCAGCACGATTCCGACTCGGCTTGACGGCGAGAAGATTCCCGGTGCGGCGTCGCTTCCCGACAGCGCAACGGTTATTCAGCCCGGCGAAGCGTATCCGACCGTCGGTTTCGGTGACGATTATATCGAAACGCCGAGCACCACGAAACGCGGTCTCATCGTTCCTGTTACGAAAGAAGCCGTGTTCTTCGACCGGACGCATCTGATTTTGAGCCGCGCCGCCGAAGTCGGTGAAACGCTTGCCCTCAATAAGGAAAAGCGGATTCTCGATGTCGTTCTCGGTGTTACAAATACTTACAATTCGAACGGTACGGTGCTTAACACGTACTCTTCCGCTTCGACACCGTGGAAGAACCTTCTCGCCGCAAACTCTTTGGAGGACTGGACTAACATCGACGCCGCCGAGAATTTGCTGGGGTCGATCACCGATCCGACGACGAACGAACCGATTCTCATTGAACCGAACGTTCTGCTCGTGATGCCCGCCAAACGGCACGTCGCTCATCGATTGCTCCGTGCATCGGAAATTTCGTACAACGATACGTCGACCAGTGGAATGTCGGCGATTTCGAATCCGTTTGCGAAATACGCTCTCGTGTCGAGTCGGCTTGCCTATCGTCGGTTGATCGCTTCCGGTCTGACCGATGCGCTCGCCGCCGACGTTTGGTTTCTCGGCAATTTCAAGAAGGCTTTTGCCTATATGGAGAACTGGCCGATTACCGTTACGCAATCCGCCGCAGGAAGCGAAGCCGACTTTACGCAGGACATCGTCGTCCGCTACAAGGCATCGGAACGCGGAACACCGGCGGTTATCAATCCTCGCTATGTGGCGAAATGCACGGGGTAGTTAATAGTGAATAGTTAATAGTGAATAGTGGATGGTTGATAACAGTTCTCTTTGTTTACTATCCACTATATCACCATTAACGATTCACTATTATCTATTCACTATTCACTATTAACTAAAATGATACAAACCATTCGTTCCCAAGCACTTGCGTTGATTGCGGAGATTACTGCACAACCGAAACCGACGTACACCATCGACGGACAGTCCGTCGCCTGGGCCGATTATCTCGAACGGTTACAAAAAACCGTCGATTGGTGCGACCGGCAAATCGCCGACGCCGAACCGGTCGAAATCGTTTCACAAGCCCGGTGACGAAGTGAGAAAGTGAAAGAGTGAGAGAGTGAAAGAGAAAATACGTTCACACTCTTCTCTCTCACTTTCCCACTCTCTCACTCTTTCACTCATCCAATATGAACGACGACATTACTCTCATTGCGGACGGTACGCAGCGGATCACGTTGCGGCGGCACGGCAGCGATTTTGAAACGGAAATCGACCGGGCGATTTACCGGCCCTATCGGCATCTGCGGCCGTTCGATGTGCGTGAGTCGATCATTCCGACTCGCTACGCCCATTGGTATTTTTCCGCCGGGGAAGAACCGAGAGTCGGCGATGAAATCGTTACAGAAAACGGCACACGCTGGACGATTGCCGAACTGAACCGTTCCGATCTGAATGCGACGTGGCAATGCGTTACAAGAACTTATGACGTCGTCTTCGGTCTTGACGAGTTCGTCGATCATCTGAAGACGGTGTACGAAAAGTCGGCATCCAGCGTTCTCGAGCGCGGCTTTCGTGTTGAAAAAACCGGCATTGCGGCGAAGTTTGCGAAAGCGAGCGTCGATTCCGACAAGGAATCGCTGTTCGTTTTGGTCCGTGAAAAGATTGATTTTGAACGATTTGACGCTTTTCGCCGTGCCGACGGAACGATTTTTGTAATCGAAAAAATTAACTATCCGCTCTTCCCCAACGACTTCGCGGAGATTTTATGTACATTGAAGAATTAATCCAATCCCATTGGCGTAACACGTCGACCCTTTCGACGGCGGTTCCGACGGATCGTGTGTTCACAGGGCCGTCGCCGATTCCCGGTTTGCCGTGCGTCGTTATTTTGCACGAAAAATCGGAGGTTCCGTTTCATACGAATCGTCCGGTTCCGTGGAAGCGGGGAACGCTGGCGTTCGAGATTCATCACGATTCTTTCGACGACGCTCTGCGCGTTGCAACGATTATCGAACAGGAATTCGACCGGTTGCGGTTGGAATCCGTTCGCATCCGGTTTGTTCGGAGCGAAAATTTGCGCAGCGAGAATGGTTCGTGGAAAATTGTGCGTGTTTTTCTGTATTCCGGATAGGTATAACGAACCGTCATTCCCGCGAAGGCGGGGATCTAGAGAGCGGGAAATAATAGCATCTTTCGTCTAGGTCCCCGCTTTCGCGGGGATGACGATACATATTCCCAACCCCTAACCCTGATTCGCAAATGTTGGCCTTTCAAGAACTCGGCGGTTCGCCGCACGAAAAGTATACGCTGGACGGATTTTCCGCAACGCGGCAGTTCATCGTTCCGTGGGAACAACGCACGGCGTTCGTTCAAGCGGTCTTCGGCGAACCGGCACAGCCGCTTGCCGAACGCCGTTTGGTCTATCCGGGCCGGACCGATGTATTTGCGTACACATTGGACTTCGAGCCGCTGGAACCCGATATGATCGGCGTGCGGACACTCGCTAATCTGAAGACCGATCTTGTCGATTACGACGGTTCCTTTGCCAAAGCAACGGTCAAATACGGAGCAACCGACGGTCGGGACCGCAACGATTTGCCCATTGAGGAAGACGGCACGTCGTTGACCTACCGAATGGTCATTGACGTTGAGGAGTCGCTCTTGTCGAGCAACGGCTGGGTTTGGACGGACACGAACACGACAATTCCTTCCGATATTGATGTTGCGAAAAAGATTCCTGTTACGGAACATATTGTTACGTGGAGTTATGTGGTCGATCCGCCGTGGACAGCCATCGCTGCTTGTCAGGGCAAGGTCAATGCCGCGCCGTTTCTCGGTCACGCAGCCGGGACACTGTTGTTTCGTGGAGCAGAGGCGAACAAACTTTATCGTCGCGGTGCCGGGATTGAGGATGATACGGCGTCGTTTGTTTGGGCGATTCGGTACACATTCCGGGAGCGGAGCGTCAAAATGAACGGTCAGACTTACGGTTGGAACCATTTTTATCGGGAGAGCAGCGGCAATTGGATTCCCATTCGGCACGGCAGTTCGCCGCTGTACGATTCCGATGATTTCAGTTCACTGTTCGTTGCGGAGTCGCCGATGGGGTAACAGTACGTTATCGGTCTAATTTGAACTCAATTGGTTTCGTTGATCGTAATCGTCGCAGGACATACCACACAACGGCCAGGCAAGCGAAGGTTGCAAGCGACAGGGTGCCGATGGGGCCAGGCCCTTTCGCGGTCGGTTTTTTCGGGGTCCATTCGGGACTGTGCCCGATTAACAGAGGTGCGAAGGCCGGTTTGTAGAACTCGCCACCTTCCTTTTCGATGAGTGCTGCGGATTCGTAAATCCAGAGTTTGTAGAAGAAACCTGTAATCGAAATTTGTTCCGCATACTTGTCATCGGAACCGACGGGCATTCCTTCGGGCAGTTCAGTCACGCTGGCAATCAGTGGATTGCCCTGCGAGTCTTTCGTATAGAAGTATATTTGGTAATACTTTGTGATTCCGTAGAGTTCCTGAATTTCCTTGTCGTCAACGAGTATCGGAATGACCCGCTTGGCGGTGCCGTGGAAGTGGACGAGTTTGTTGCGGTGTTTTTCGGGTTCCGTAAAGAGGAGCGGTGCCGGGATGTCGGAAGGTAGTGTGGTATCGGCTAAATTTTTTGCTGCGTGGAGTAGGCCGTAAAACGGCCCCCGGTCAGCTACAGTGAATTTGAAGGCTCGACGCAGGACTTCACTTCGGTCCAACATTTGCAGCGGTTCGGCGACGTCCAGTTCTTTCTTGTTCCGATCGGTGATCCGGAGTACGGGAATTTGATCCAGCGATGCGACGTTCATTCCGATGTTGCCGAGGGGTGTGTCGGGATACCATTCGATGTCCGGTGCGGCGAAGAGCGGAATCAGTGATTCGTCGTCCATCTGTAATCGTTTGATGTAAAGCCCGGTTACGGCGGCGTTTTCACTGATCGGTTCGTTGCGTTTCCACGCAACAGGAACCGTGGGCGTCAGGAGTTCAACGGAGCTATGTTCAAAGAGGAGCAGGCGACAGCGGAAAAACATCGGCAGCTGGAAGATTTTCCGTTGCACCGGATTGAGCGGCAATTCCTCGACGAACGTTACCGTTCCTTCGAGTCGAAAGGCTTTGCCGCGAAAAGGTTTCGGATTTGTTGCAAGAATCGAAAACCAACTCGGTAACGGTGTTGTTTCGCGTTTCAGGAATCCGCGAGGTACGGTAGTTCTCAGTTCGTGCATCATATTGACGACTTCTTCCTGCTGTTGCTCCAACGGGATTTTTTCGTCGCCCAAAGCGTCCCAGGCGTAGTCGTCCATTCGGAGGAGCGTTTTGGTGAACTCGGCGTCGATTTTCGGCGGTTCTTGTGCGAGGCTTGGTGCTGTGACAGTGAGTATCATCGCCAGAAACAAGGGGACCACGATTTCAGGGAGTGCTGCGACCTCAGGTCGCTGTTTCAGGTGGGTGCCTTCAGGTTGCTGTTCGTTGTTTTCGGGGATGACGATTTTTCCGTCGAATTCGGGTTCGGTTTTCCGACGAATCGGCATTGCGGCACGTCGGGTGATTGTTCTCATGGTGATCCAGGTTACGGCCAGTACAATGAGGATATGCCAGAAATATCGGTCGATCCATCGTGTCGATTGCTTTTGAGTGGTTTCAGGGGACCAGCTGAAAGTTTTGGCGAGTAGTGCCGGTGCCGTGATTTCTTCTCCGTCCTTGGTATGGTAGCGGTGGCGTTTGAAGAAAAATCCTGTGAGTTCGACTTGTTCGCCTTTTTTTTCGTCTAATTTTTCGCCCAAGGGAAATCCTTCGGGAATTTCCAGTGAGCACACAGTAACTGGCCTTTGCTTTTCGTCCTTGAGGAGGATCCACGACATATAGAATCCGGTCGATTTTGGTGGTTCCCCAGATATTTCTCCCTCCTCTGATAACGGTTCTCTTTTAGTGGGAATGAACTCGCAACGGTGTAGTCTTCCGCGGAGTGTAACGAGTCGGCCCCGATATTCTTTCGGTTGGAGGTTCAAGTTGACAAATCCGGCCTCGGCGACCGCTTCGTTCTTCAACTCCGTTTGGGTGTAGCGTCGGAGAATGTCGAAGAGGTACTCCCTCGCTGTTTTTTCCACTGGTAGAAGTAGCCGAGTGTCGTCCTCGACTACTTTTAGGCGTTCCCGGTCTACTGTCTGGGCGTTTGCTGTTCCAACGATGGACAGGCAGAGAAAAATCACGGCAAATCGTCGGGTGATATTTGACATTGTCTATCAGGTTTGGTAGATTGGGAACATTGTGGTTCGGCGTTTTTATTGCGGACACGGTGTCAGCCTGAGAATTTTTTTGAAAAAAAGAAACAAGCGGCGGCTTGTTTTTCCGTCGACGATTTGTTAATCTCCTCCGAGTGGGTGTGTTCTCAGAAATTGTACTCTGCGTTCCCTCCATTTGGTAGGGTCGCATCACTTTTTTCGGTAAACGACGGGCCAATGAAGATCATGGATAATTCTCGCTCGATTTTTCGTGGACGGCGTCTTCGGGACGTTTTCGTGTTCCGTTTGTTCTTTTTGGTTTCCTGTTTCCTTTTGGCGTCTTTCGCAGGAACCAGGGCAGGTGAATTGGAAACGTGGTCGCGTATGGTCGAAGGGCTTAAAGAGCGGCAATACTTTGACACGGCGATCGAGTATCTTCATTGGATGCGGTCGAGTTCGTTCCGTCCGTCTTCGCTGGAGCGACAGTTCGACTATCAGATTGGCTGTATTCACCTTGCGGCGGTGGAACAGCAAGCGTTGTTCTTAAAGCGGGAAGAGCATGTGGCGGAGTGTCAGAAGGCGTTTGAGAAATATCTTGACGAGAATCCGGATGGGGAATTGGCGTTCGAGGCCGCTTCGGCACTGGGTCGGCTCTGGATGGGGGAAGGACGGCTTGATATGGCGCGTGCCGCATTGGATGTCACTAGGGATTCCGAGCGTGAAACTTTGAAAACGAGTGCCCGGGAAGCATTCCTGCGTGCGTTGCCTTTTTTCGAAAGGGCCGACAAGTTGGCCACGGAAAGAGCGCGTTATCTACAGAACAAAAGTGGCGAGAATGACACTACCGTGAAGGAAGAGGATCTCAATGATGCGTATGCATATTTTTTGGCGGGAAAAATTCTCATCAATGTGGTCAAGTCGGAGATCGCGAAGACTTTTCCTCCGGACGATGAGGAGTTTAAGAAACGTCTGACCGAAGTTGCCGAAAACTTTTCCCGACTTGGGTCGATCTATAAAAATTACTATCAGGGGCACCAGATGAGGCTTTATGCGGCCCGGGCCCGTCGGGACCTTGGGGACTTCAAGTCGGCCCGGGATATTCTCGGCGAATTGAATGTTCTCAGGGGCGATGTCTTTATGGACATTCGGGTGGAATCGTTGATTCTTGCGTTGGAGATGAATTATGAGGATAGGACTCCGGAATGGTTGGCTGATTCTGTGACCCGTGTTCGGGAGTGGAATGATAGCGCGCCCAACGCCAGCAAGTTGACACAGCAAGGACAACAGATTTATCTGCTGGGTGCCCAAAGTCTAATGGCCTACGCCGAAACAGTTAAGGACAAGCGGGCGGATTATAACAAGGCGATGAACGATGCTAAGATATTCCTTGACCGGGTTCGAACGACTTATCCGCAATATCACAGGCAAGCACAGGAGATATTGCGTTTTATCGGCGGCATCGTAGTGGACAGGGACAATCCGCAAACTTTCGACGAGGCTAAAGACTACGTCGAAGAGGATTGGAAACTGTTTATCAAAGCCTACCAAGATTGGCAGGATACGCGGACGTCGGAAGAACTGCCGAAAGCCAAGGCTCGTTTGGATGAAGCCGGTGACACCTGCATTGCGGCCATTCAGAGGGCTGTCGATATGCGGGAGGATGGGACACCGATGGTGGAGATCAACAAAATTCGAGCGAATCTGGCCCGCGTCTATGCGGTGCAGGGAAAAATTCTTGAAGCTGCGATTCTTGCCGATTACCTTGTTCAGCGTTATCCCAACGACCCGGACGCCGATAAAATGGCGGGCCTTGCCGTTCGATTCTATCGTCAGGTTTTCGTCGACGACAAGAGAGCGGGGCGCGAGACCGATATTATCGACGCTAGGTTATCGGCACTCTGTGCTTTCATCGTGGAGCATTGGCCGGGTAAAGAAGTCATTGGCGAAGTCCAACTTCTCCGCATCGATACCGCGATTGATAGTGGGCGTCTTGATGAGGCGAAAGAACACCTTTCCAAGACACCGGAAGGGACTCCGCAACGGGCGGCCGCCGAGTTGCGGATTGGACAGTCGCTGTGGAATAGGTATCTCGCGGTGTCGCGTCTTCCCGAAGACGCCGACGAGCGGCCCGACAAGAAGACCCTTGACGCCATGGTTGACGAGGCACGGCAACAACTCGAATCGGGACTGGCTACCAAGATCGCGTTGATCGAATCCAGTGAGGATTCGGTCAACATGCTCGCAGTTGTTTCGGCAATGATTCTTGGGTACATTTGCATGAACGCCAATGATCCTCAAGGCACCATTGACTGGATGGCACACGAGAGAGTCGGGCCGGTCCACTTGATGGATGCGCCGTCGCCCGACGTGGTTATCGACGACAAAATGAAGTTGGACTGTACAATGGTGATCCTTCGCGCTTACGTGTCGGCGGACAAACTGGACGAGGCCGAGAACATCATGGACAGACTTGAATCTCTGATTAAGGAACAGACCACGACGAATTCAGCCGATCCCGATGCCGAGCGCAAATTGACGCAGATTTATGTGACTCTTGGTCGACAACTCGAAAACCGGCTCAAAGAGCTGAACGAAGCCAGGGACATCGAGCAAGCCGAAGCGATGGCAAAGAATTTCGAAAAATTCTTGTTGCGTATCAAAGGCCGCGACAAGAAGGCCAACTCGTTCCAGTCCTTGTACTGGGTGGCGGATACGTTCTATCGTCTCGGCAGTGGTTTAACGTCTGAGGGGCAGACGGCATCGCCCGATGCTGTAAGGTTTTTCACGAACGCGATCCAGACGTTCAACGACATCCTCAACCGGATTGACGACGAAGAACCGGGTTGGGCGCCGGAGAGAGCCGAAAAAACCATTGATGTTCGCTTGGCCGAGTCGCTTCGCTGTATTGGGAGGTACGAACTGGCTATGAGATACCTTGTCGCCGATATCGATGACGATGGCAAGCAGATCAAGGCCGTTAAAATTCTTAAAGATTGGGGGGTTGCCGACCTCAGAGGACTCAAGGACCTTGTTGTGGGACTCATCCGTTTCATTGACAGCCTTGCGGACGGGGCCAGCTCCGTTCAAGAAGTGCCTAGACAGCTTAAGGGCTTAACAAACGAAGACTTAGAGTCTCTTAAGGACGATCTTGAACATCTTGTTGTTGGTCGCTTCGAACGCCTCGTCCAAAAGCTCATCCAAGACTTTGAAAATAAAGACATTGAGGATAAAGATGCGACCGACGTGAGGCGTCTCAGGGACATTCTCGGCGATTTGAAGAGATCCTCTTCCGCCAGCTTGCAGAGCGGGTTTGCGAAAAGATTTAACGACTTGAACATCGAGTACCTTAAGGACCTCGACGCTCTTGTCGTGGGTCTTGGTCGTATTCTTGAAGATATAACGGCGAAGACCGACGGCATCGCGGAGCTTCAGAGCGTCGACGCCCTTGTCAGGGGGATTCGAGAATCCAATCGTCTTGACACGCAAATCGAGGTGGCCAAAACACTTGCGGCTTGGGGGAGTAAAGACCCGGAGAAAAACCATTTTAGTATCCATGGCGTCCGCGGTCGAAGTTTTAATCAGACGTGGAGCAATAAGCAGTTTGAGAGATACGCTTCCGCTGTGGGGCGAACCTTTCCTCCTAAGCCCGACGATCCGGAATTTGGCGAACCGGAACTGTGGGGATGGAACGGTTTAATCTCACGAACGTCCTCCGATGTTGAACGATTCGGTGACGTCTACTATAATGCGCACCTTGGTAGGCTGTATTGTTGTCTTGTCGTTGCCGAGAACAAGAAGGAGACGGACCAGGAGAAAATAGACAAGGCCATCCAAGATGCGATGAATGGGCTTTTGACCGTGGTTGACAACCGGGATATGTTGCTCGGAGGTCCGGAGTTTTACTCGCAATTTGATCAGATTTACAGGCGTATCCAGAGAGTCCAGGGAGTCTCCAGATCCGATTTTCGTACACTTAAAAAGCTTCAAGAGGAACGCAAGCCCGAGGACACGGTGCTGACTGTGTCCGGCGAACCCACGCCCGAATTGGTCCCTGATTCGAAGAAACCCGCCGATACGTCGTCATCCGGTATGCTCATGTGGGTCGTCCTTGGCGGCACCGCAGTGCTGAGTGTTCCGTTGGTCTACTTTTTCGCGATCCGCAAGAAGAAAGTCGCTCCACCGGTTGGCAAGAAAATTTCCATTTCCATCCCCTAGTCTTGCCGGAACTCCGGCGTCTTCCCACCATGAAACGTTTTTTATTATTTTTCGTTTTTAGTGCAGTTTCGTTATCTTGTTTTGTCAATGTTTTATCGGCGGACAGAGTTGCGCTGATTGATGGCAGAGGGCGTCCTTTGGAGGGGACGATCATCCGTATCACGGCGGAACAGGTTACGTTGCAAGATAGTAGGAACCGGCAACAGGAAATTCCCGCCAATACCATTGCTTGGACGTCATTCGAGGGCGAACCGTCCGCTCTGAGTTCGTCCCGGGTATCCGTGAACGGCGGTCGCATGGAAGAGGCTCTCGCTGCCTTGGCAAAAGTCGATCTGAAGGAATTGACCGGTGACGGTATGAGGCAGGATTACGCTTACTTTCTCGCGTACGCCAAAGCAAAGCTTGTGTTAAGCGGCGGCGGCCGAGACGCAGAGGAAGCCAAAACGGCTCTCGATGATTTTCGTAGAAGGAACAGGGCAAGTTACCATTACTACGAGATTTGCGAGTTGTACGGCGATCTGATGGCTCAACTCGGACGTTTTGACGACGCGAAAGAGTCATACGCCGATCTGGCGAAAGCTCCTTGGCCGGAATACAAACTCAAGGCACTGGTTGCGCTCGGTATGACGGAAATTTCCGAAGGAAAAGCCGATTCCGCAAGGAAGAATTTCGAAACGGTAATGGCTTCGACCGACACGTCACCGCAAACGGAGCGACAAAAAAGTCTTGCGAGGATCGGATTAGCCCTGTGTCTGGTCGCCGACAAAAAATACGACGAGGCCCTTACGGCATTGGAGGAGATCGCCAAGGAAGCCGGCAACGAGGACGCACTGTTCCAAGCCAGGGTTTACAATTCCCTTGGCAGCGCGTACGATCAGGCGGACCGACCGCACGAGGCGGCACTGGCGTACGTGCATACGGACATTCTCTTCTCGTCGGCTCGGGGGGAACATATCAAGTCCCTGACGGAACTGCATCGACTCTGGACGAAAATCCAACATTCCGGTCGCGCGGCGGAGGTTGCCAAACGACTGAAAGACCTGTACGAAATTACGGTGAAGTGAGAGTTAGGGATACGGAAACCACCTCTGAACATTTTATTGTCCATTTGCTCCATGAAATCCCCGCGCCTCGTATTCTGTTGCGTTTTGATTTGCGCCGGGGGATTGTGTGCGCAGGCATCGCAGACGCCGTTTCAGCAGGCCGCAACAAAAGTGTTGCGCGAAATGCCAGTCAAACTTTACGAAGGACGCGCAACGGAAAGTGATCTGCAAGCCTGTCTCCGACTCATCGAACTCGCACCAAATGACAATGCCAAACGGCCCTTCGCCCTTCTTGTTGCGCAAGATCATCGAATAGCGTTGCAAAAACCTGAACGCGCAATGTTCAATATCGGAAGAAAGTACGAACTCATGGGTGAGGAGCAGACCGCCTTGACCGCGATGAATGCGTACATTAAGAAATACCCTTCGGGCATGTATTCTCGTTGCGCGAATAATTTCGTCTCAAAAATGAAAGGAGAATCATCGCCATGATTTTTCGAACACTTTTGTTACAGTTTTTGGTCGTGCTTTTCGCGATTTCGATGTCCGATGCTGTTTCGGCGGCGGAGGGGATGGCACGCGCGGACGAAACGGTCGATCACGATGAAAGAAAAACCGCCCATTGGCGTGGTGCGATCAGTCCTGCACAGGAAACCAATGCGCGGATGACGGTATGGGCGAAATCCGGAAGAACATTCAAGTATTCCAAACCGGGCAACGGTGCCGGGTTGAGTTGGGACACGATTACAGATACCTCCTCGAAGGCCGCATTTGAGGCGATTGTTTTGGCGTCTGCAAATCATCCCAAGAGTTACAGCCCGACATTC
>Ga0099364_10009117_pt1 | contig 13829 bp, 11 predicted proteins | sample TergutTh196P3_FD_73070 | JGI IMG/M metagenome (GOLD analysis project Ga0099364, IMG submission 73070) | Microcerotermes parvus P3 segment gut microbial communities from Pointe-Noire, Republic of the Congo - Th196 P3 | ecosystem: Host-associated > Arthropoda: Insects > Digestive system > Gut ...
CCTCTTTGTCCCGCTCGGCTTCGCGGGTTCCGATCATCTGCACTTTGACCGCATTCGCCACTTGGACTGCTTTTTCTTGTTCCGCTTCGGCAACGCGGATTTCCCCCATTTTTTCGTTGTCCGCCACGTCGCCGCGTGCTTTTTGAATTGCTTCGGAGGCTGCCTTCTGTCCAATCGCTTCGATGTATCCGCTCTCGTCCGTGATGTCCGTAATGTTCACGTTAATCAAGACGAGACCGATTTTACGGAGTTCCGGTTCAAGCGACGAGGTGATATTGCTCAAAAACGATTCCCGGTCGCGGTTGATCTCCTCAATGTGCATCGAGGCAATCACCTGACGCAGTTGTCCGAAGATAATGTCTTCCGCCTGCTTGGCAATCTGTTGCCGTGATAACCCCAAAAGCCGCACGGCGGCGTTTTGCATTTGTTCTTGTGTGGTTCCGATGGCAACGGTAAAAACGCTTGGTACGTTCACGCGGATATTTTCCATAGAGAGCGCACCCCGCAGCGGTACTTCGATCTGCATCGGTTCGAGTTGCAGATAGGCGTAATCCTGAATGATGGGCCACACCAGCCGGGCACCGCCATGAATACAGATAGAGGTTTGCCCCTTGCCGCTCTTTCCATAAACAACGAGGATTCGGTTGCTCGGACAGCGTTTGTACCGCCGAATAATGAGAACGATGACCGATAGTATGGTGATTGCCAGCAGTACGATGGCAACGGTAAGAACCGGATAGAAAAAACTACTCATAGAACTTTGGGGGGTAAAATCGGGGGAAGGGAGTTTTCAGATACCGACATCTCCGGCAACGGCAACATGGGTAATATACATCATGTTTAGCGGTTAGTCAAGAAATAGACTTGAAACGGCATAAAAACAAACTTTGCGTCGACAAGTTTGCCTGATGAGGTAGGTTGCCGACCGCCGGGCGGCAACATGCGGTACTCCGCACTTGGGAGGCGAACACGCCATGCCCCGCGTTTTCCAGTGCCAGTCGGCTATCGCCGACGCAACCGCCCGGCGGTCGGTTGCCTACCTTGGCTGCCCCAATTGCAAACGTGTCGACGGACTGTAAAAACAAACTTTGCGTCCTTTGCACAATCTTTGCGCCCCTTGCGGTTAAAAGAGTTTCGGCACCAAATCAAAATACAAAAACTGATTTTTAGAAGTTCCTTGAAGAAAAAACACTGAAACACTGAAAAAAATCTAAAAATAGGGTTGACTTCTCTTTTCCCGCGTGGTACACTAGACTTGTGTAGGTTAGGTGTACGCGCTGTAGCGGACTGGGTCAGTTGGTCCTAACTTTCAATTTTTCAATCCATTCATCCCAACTTTCAAGGAGATTTTTATGAGCGATTCTCGGAAAAAAATGTTAAACTGGGGGGGGGGGGGCAAGATAGGCAGAGGCGGAAACGCTGGAAAACGTGCCTTCACCCTCGTCGAACTCCTCGTCGTCATCGCGATTATCGGAATGTTAGTCGCGCTTCTGTTACCTGCCGTTCAGGCAGCCCGCGAAGCCGCAAGGCGGATGCAGTGCTCCAATAATCTGAAACAGTTGTCGCTGTCGTTGCATACGTTCCACGATACACACGACCGCCTTCCCGCCTTTGCGTGGGATCCTATATGGACCACAGGTTTTTCGACAGGTGCAAATAGCGATGTTCCGGGTCGCCGGCTGCATGGGACCGACGTGTATAGCCTTCACGTTTCCTTGCTTTCCTACATGGAGCAAACGGCGATCCACGCCGCCCTTGCTTCTCAGTTGACACTGGCACTGGCAAATTTGGAAACCGACCAGGGTCGGGAATATACTCCAGAGCCGGGGAATGGTCGATTGCTCCGTGACGCAAGCGGCGCACAGGTTGTCCAAAATCCATTTACTCAAAGAATTAGTGCCTTCATCTGTCCTTCGGACAATGAAGGTCGTCGCGGTCCTTCTGTAACGGATATCAAGCCGACCAGTTATGCGGTCAGCATGGGTGATTCCGCACCTGCCTGGGACTGGGTCATGCGCGGTCCATTCAGGTCTTTCTATCACCGGGGACAGACCGGATTAACGATTATGACGGATGGAACCAGCAACACGGTTGTTTTCTCGGAAAAAACCATTGGACGGGGCGGTGCTGATATGAACGCCAAAACAGGGGTGGTGAACGGGGGCAATGCTTTTAGAGAGCCTTATGTTTCGGGCGTGCTTACATTTATTACGCCGCTTGATTGCTCTTCGCACCGTGCCGGGGAGGGAATGTTGCGGCTTGATGGAAACATCCAGGCTGAAAATTTTCTAGGCGGCAAAGGGCACCGGTGGGGAGATTCAAGAGTTGAATTTACGTCATTTGTGACGTTCGTGGCTCCCAATGGTGTCTCTTGCCGAACAAATAGCGACCAGTGGGGTGCTATGGCTGCTAGCAGCCATCACACCGGCGGTGTCAATGTGGGGTATGGAGATGGTTCCGTCTCCTTCGTTTCGGACAGTATCAATACCGGCAATCAGGCTCTGAGGCTGGGAGAAGACAGAGGACATAACGGAAGACCGAATGAGTACAGCGGTCCGTCAACGTACGGCGTTTGGGGGGCTTTGGGCTCCGCAGGCGGCGGTGAATCGTTGAGACCGTAGTTCCACAACCTATCCCTATCACAAAGAACGGGGGAATCCGGCAATGGGTTTCCCCGTTTGTATCCAAACAAACTATTAAAGGAGATTTCTATGAGATATATCATGAGTTCATTTGTGCTCCTGTCATTGATAATGCTGGCAGGCTGCGGACCAAAAAGCGACGGTAATGTGTTCGTTACCGGAACAATAACAAAAGGAGGAGAACCGCTTGAGGATGCAAGGGTTGTTTTTATTCCCGAAAGCGGAACTGGTGAAAGTGCCGGCGGCAGAACGGATGAAAATGGCAGGTTCGTGTTAACAACCTCCACCGGAAGCGACGCTTCCGGGACGAAGCCCGGCGAATACCGGGTTACCATTTCAAAGACAAGAACCGAGTGGGACGGCAGGAGTTATCATCCTGTGCGGGGGGATGACCCGGACGAAGAGTTGGTCAAAGATGAAAAGATCATCCAACTTCTTCCTGCGCAGTATGGCAACTTTGCACAAACACCTCTCAAAGCCGTGGTTACGGAAGACAAAAACGCCAACGTCTTTGATTTTGACGTACCGTAACGACAGCGGGGTTTTGCGTCCGTTGCGGTTCAATCCAATCCGAACCATGTTTAACCGCAGGGGGCGCAAGGATTGTGCGAAGGACGCAAAGAATCTATTTTTAGGGATTCCCTTACCAAATCGAATCCGGCTCACTGGCAAGGATAGATTCGATATTCTCACCGAGAGTCGGCGGCAATACCGAAACCGGCAAAGGAACCGGCTGGGGTATCCTCTCTCCGCTCGGCAGCGACCAAAACCGGATGGACGCATCGAAACTGCCCGTAAGGAGATTTTGTGTTTGCGGAACGAAAGTCATCGTCGAAATCGTGCCGGTATGCCCGGAGAGAATTGCTGTTTGTGTTCCGGTTGCCGGATTCCAGAGACGCACCATATTGTCGCTCTCTCCCGATGCCAAAACATCATTGCCGCAGAATGTCAACGCAAAAGTTTTGCCCGGACGCTCCGCAAAGACGCGAATCAGTTTTCCATTTTGCGGATTCCAAAGCATAATAAAAGGACCGTCGCCGCCCGTAGCAAGCAGGGCATCATCAGGGCTAAACGCAAGGGCACGTACCCGGCGACCATCCCCGTCGATGTCGGTCAGATGTCGGTTGTCCGAGGTCTGCCAAATCCGCACCACCCCTGTCCGTCCGCCCGCTGCCAGAAGGGAGCCGTCGTTGGAATAGGCAATCGCTTCGTTGTTGGTATCGTGTGCCGGAAGTGTCGCGACCAGTCTATAAGTAACCGAATCGTAAATTCGGATATTTCGGTCAAATCCGCAGACGGCAAACCGGGCACCGTCGGGCTGGAAAGTGATACACCGGGTTCCCCGCACCGGCTCGTTCAAGGTGTGGATACGGCGGCTGTCCTGAACGTTCCAGAAATGAATCTGTCCGTCATGGGCAATGGTTGCCAACCGGGCAGCATTAGGACTGAACGCTACCCCGCGAATGGCTTCCCGGTGGTCACGCAACAGAGCGACGAATCTTTCGTCCTGCACACTCCAAAGCCGGACAATATGGTCATCGCCGCCGAGGGCAAGGAGTTGTCCGTTCTGCCCCAAATCAAGACATTTCACAATAGGAATCGGGCTGTTCCTGCCGATTTCGTCATGAAGCCGTACTACTTTATCCGCTTCGACGGTTGATATTGGGGTCGATACTTGTCCGGGCGTTTGTGCCGGGAGTCCCGTTGCCCAAACTACTGAAACTGCCAAAATTGTTAAAAAAACGATCCTTGTCATTGCAGAATTTCTCCAATCAGGCACAATCCGCCCAGTCCTTATTATCGGCACAAACAGAAGCGGGGAACAGAAAAATATCTAACCTTTTCGTATTTTGAAGGGGGTTCTTTTTGAGGGTTCTTTTGTTCCAGCGGGTGAAGCAGCGGCGAGTAGTATACCGTGTCTTCAATGAGAGAGATTATATTTCGCACAAAGGCACGAAGGACACAAAGGAATTCACGGCAGTCTCGGCTCCTTTGTACACTTTGTGCCTTTGTGCGGGGAAAAATTGGAAAACAAATAACCAATGCGATTTAAGGCGGAATGTACCAAGGCTTTCGCCGGAAAGTTTCGTCCCCTCTCCCTCTGGGCAATAGTATCTACACAACTATCCCGTGCAGGTAGGTTGCCGACCGCCGGGCGGCAATGTCGGCGATAGCCGACTAGGGGGCGTGTTCGGCAAAACAAGCGTTTCACGCCGCCAAGTGCGGAGTACCGCACGCAGCCGCCCGGCGGTCGGCTGCCTACCACGATACCACTGTATTTAAGGCACAAAAAACATGTGTAGATACTATTGCCCTCTGGGAGAGGGCTAGGGTGAGGGCGTTGCGTCCTCACACACCCTTGCGGTTCCGTCCGAGCCATATACTATCCCGTCGTCTGGATAAGCGAGGTGTTGACCATAAAAACCCGTTCGTGAACGGAAAGCGTGTCGGGATCGTCCACTTCAAATGTTACACCGCAGTATTCGATTCCTTTGGAATACGAAATGTTGTACTGACTTCCGAGGATCACCGACGGAATCGTGATACTCCCCACCACCCAGGGGGAGTTTGCAAGTTTTGTTTTGAGTCCGCCGGCAATAACATTGGTGATTTCCCCCACGCCGTCGACCACTTGGGCATTGAGCGTTTTGTGTTCTTCCATCAACAATCCCGAAACGGCAAGAGTGGCTACGCGCTCCGGCATAGTAATGGAAACGAAGCCGGTACATTTTCCGCTTAATCCGATCAGCCCGGTAATACACGTCTCCGGCAACTGTATCGGAATTTTCGTAATCCCAGCAACCCGAACCTTCATATCACACATCTGCAAGCAACTTTCGACCGATGCGATCAGTGAATTGACAACGAGTGTGTTCAGGGATAAGCCCTTGATTTCTGCGACAGCCTCTGACATGATTTTTTGGAAAAGACGGGTAAAAATTCCAGCAGGACTGCATTGTACTGAAAATATGCCGCCGCGTCAATCGGGCAGTAGTCCCAGTCCCAGTCTCCCAGTCCGTAGTGCTGCGTACCATAAACGGGCAGGAATGAGACGTTCCTTTGCGTACTTTGCGGTTAATAAAAGAGGATTGAACTGCAAGGGGCGCAAAGAACTATTTTTAGAGGTTCCCATGTTTCAACAACCCATGCAACTGATTTTTCAGCAACTAATTGTTCAAAGTGCCGCAAGCACCTATATTTCTAGGCTCTCACCTATTAGGTCGGGTAGGAATTGAACCCACGACCTAGGGATTATGAGTCCCCCGCTCTAACCATCTGAGCTACCGACCCGAAAGGGATGTCCCTGATTTTCCTTTATGCTCCCTTCGGTGTCCTTTGCGGTAAAATTTTTTACCGCAAAGACGCAAGGAAATACAAGGCTCGCAAAGTACAATTTTATACTATTTACGGCATCCACTTCTGGCGGGTCAGTCTATCATAAATCAATGTTTTGTACAAGACGGGGATTCTCCACTCTACCGCAGAGCACAGTCCGTCGACACGTTGTCCAATTGGGCAAGCAGGGTAGTACATCGCGTCTTAAATGATAGAGATTATGTTTCGCACAAAGGCACAGAGGCACGAAGGACACAAATCTACCCTTTTCCGTCATTCCATTTCGTTTCATTCCGGCTTTTGTTAACAACATCTTTTGTTAACAAAAGCCGGAATGGAGTGCAACGAAATGACGGTAGATTACTTTCCGGCGAAAGCCCTAACTCCTGCCTCCTGCCTCCTAACTCCTTCCCCCCCGCGCCCCTTGCGGTTAAAACAGTCCGGGGTTAGCGTCCGCTTCGGATTTCCACGCGGGAGCCCGTTGTCTCGCCTGCCTGCTGGACAATTTGTAACTGTTCCCGATCGATGCCGAGTGATAGAAGATAATCCCAAACATTGATGGCACGGGCATAGGCTAAATCCAAGTCCCGGCGGTAGGCGGAAGATTCCCCTTGACCGGCTTGACCGACGATTTGGATTCTGTTGGGAGTGTAGAGTAGTTGGCGGTGGATTTCGTTCAATTCCAGTTTTGCCGTCTCGGAAAGGTCCTCGCTTCCCCAGTCGAATAGGATTGCCCCGCCAATCTGCTGCCCGGCAGGTTTTGCAGCCGTTCCCGTTTTGAACGCATGGCTGGTGCCGAACAGCCCGAAACCGCCGCGTAAGGACTCCGTTGCCGTTTGAAATTGTGTCTCCTGCACGGTACTGAGAGCAAAGAGCATCACGAAAAGGCAAAGCAGCAGCGACATAAGATCACTGTATGAAATAAGCCATTCCTGTGTTTCAGGCGTGTCGGGTTTTTCTATTTGCATGGTCTTTGCGGATTATACGTTCTTTATCGGTATTTAAGCCCGTTTTCTTGTGCCGTTCTTCAGGCTATTTTTATTTTAACCGCAAGGATGCAACGAAACACAAAGGACGCAACCCTCTCCCTAGGGCTAAAGCCCTAGGCTACAATACTCCGCCCTTTCAGGGCGGTGTGCCCTATAAGGGCACAGCCTATTAGCCTAGGGTTTTAACCCTAGGCGGAGCAAGGGTCAAACTCCCGCCTCCCACCTCCTGCCTCCTGACTCCTGCCTCCTGACTCCTACCCCCCGCCCCCTTTTCGGTCAAACCCGAACACAGTTCTCTCAAGAGCCGTGCCTATGAGAAAATCTTGAAGTGTCTGTGTGTCGAGCAAGAATGGGTCAAGTGTTCCCTCCGGGATGATAGGAATCGATGAATGATGCGGACAAATGCTTTGACATGTATCACAACCGAGAAACCGGCTGCCCCGCTTGTCGGCTATTTCTTTCGGTAATTCCCCCCGATGTTCCAATGTCCAATAACTTAAACACCGCCGGGCATCCAGCACAAATGGTGCACATAAGGCTCCCGTCGGACAAGCATCGAGACACCGCCGGCACCCGCGGCAAGGATTGAACGGTTTCGGCGGCGGTATCGACCCGGTCGGTTCGGCGGACAACTGTTCCGTCGAAAGCAACGCACCGAGGAAAAATTTTGAGCCGAGTTGCGGATGAATGAGCAGTGTGTTTTTGCCCACCGTTCCCAAACCGGCAGCGGCAGCATAGTGCTTTTCAAAAATCGGAGCCGTATCGACCACTCCCCTGGAGCGGCTTTCGGGAAACAATTCATGATGGAGTTCCGCGAGAACCGCAAGACGGGAACGAATCCAATGATGATAGTCGATTCCGCGTGCGTATTCGGCGATACCGCTCAACTGCCGGACAGGATGCGGCTGGCTGTTCAAAACAGTGCCGTAAGAAACACCGAGCATAAGGAGAGACTGTACGCCGGGCAACAGAGATGCCGGATGTTTTCGTGCCTCGAAATTGCGGACAAAATGCGCCATTCCGGCATGCATCCCTGCCCGGAGCCAACGTTCAAAAGCGGCGAAGGGCACGGACGAGTCCGTACCGGCAACACCGGCAATGCCGCAAAGTTCAAAGCCGAGTTCCTTTGCTCCGGCAAGTAATCGTTCCGTAGAGGACATAGAGACCATAATGACACCTTGTATCTTTGCGGTTAAATTCTTAACCGCAAAGACGCACAAGGAACACAAAAGGAACAAGGGCGGAACTCCTAACTCCTGACTCCTCCCCACATCAAAACTTCCCGAAATCCTTCGCATCAAGGTCAATTTTAATGTCAGCAGTACCGCCGCCGCCCCATTGTTGTCCGGCGACCGGTTCGGAGGGATCCGTAACGGGTTTCGGCGGGGCGGGTCTGGGGGCTGCCGCCGGGGTTGCGATGGCTGCCGGTTTCATTGCCGGTGCCGGTTTCGGGGCTGCTGTTGCCGCAGGTCGCGGCGGGGTATAGTCCGCGGAGGATGTTCTGCCGGTGCCGGATTGACCCCGCAGACGGAACCGGGCGACCAGTTTTTGAAGAGTGGCTGCCATGGAACTCATTTCGTTCGCCGCGCTTGCCGATTCTTCCGCCGCCGCCGTGTTCTGTTGGGTTACTGCGTCGATTTGTTGTAAGCCGACCGTGATTTGCTCCACGCCGTGTGCCTGTTCGTTGCTCGCGACCGCGATGCCCGCCACGAGTTCCGTCGTTTGTTTGACCTGTTCGACGATGGTGTTCAGCACTTCGGCAGTGTGCGACGCGACTTCCCCGCCCCTTTCGATTTCCTGACCGCTCTTGGCGATTAAGTCCGACGTTTCCTTTGCCGCCTTCGCACTGCGGGAGGCGAGGTTCCGTACCTCTTCGGCAACGACGGCAAAGCCTTTTCCATGTTGTCCCGCACGGGCGGCTTCGACGGCGGCGTTTAAGGCGAGCAGGTTTGTTTGGAATGCAATGTCGTCGATGACCTTGATGACCCGCTGGATTTCGTTGGAGTTTTGTGTGATGCGTCCCATCGCCGTCGTCATTTCTTTCATCGCTTCCTGACCTTCTCCGGCAGCCGTGCTTGCCTTTTGTGCCAGGTCGCGTGCCTGACCGGCACTTTCGGCATTTGATTTTGTCTGGCTGCTGATTTCGCTCATCGAAGCGGTGATCTCTTCCAAACTCGCCGCCGATTCCTGTGCCCCGCTCGATAAGGATTGCGAGGCACTTGATACTTCACCGGAGCCGGTCGCGACCTGCTTGACGCTCTCGTTGATTTCGCTCATCGCATGGTTGACTTCATCGAGCATCTTGTTGAGATAGACGTTCATGGTGTCTAAATCACCGCGAACTTTTGTTTCGACGTTGTAGTTGCCGTCAGCGAGTTCGTTGGCTAACTTTTCCACATTTTGGAACTGTTGCAGGATTGCCTTCACCGCCTGGAAGATGTCCCCCACTTCATCACCGCGCCGCAGGTCATTTTCGAGGACATCCACAGAAACATCCCCTTCATCCGCGAGTTTGCTCATCGTGTTCACTGCCCGCCGGAGACCGCTGGCAATGGAGACGGTGAGTATCCAACCCATGATGATCGCCCCGATGAGTGCAATAATCGCAATGACCACACAGAGTATTCTGAGGAAACCGATGAGGTCCTGTTGGGCTGTCCCCGTGTCGTGGGCTAATTTGTCCACCCGTTCCTGTATCCCCGAAACTCCCATCATGACTTCCCGGATATTTGCCAAAAGCGGCTCCTCCATTTTGCGACGTTCTGAGACATCCCTGGTGAGAGCCGTGTTGAGGGCTTCCCATCGGGCACGGTCTTGCGCAATCTCTCCGATTTTCACCGCGTGTGTCGCCGCCAGTTGCGACAAACCGGGGTCATTCTGAATCTTTTCGATTTCTTCCTTCAAATCTGCCATTCGGCTGGAGATGTAGGGCAGGTATCGTTCCTGTATTGTCGTATCGGACGCATAGACAAAGTTATCTACACTCCGAAGCACCAGATAGACGAACCCCTGGGCGTTGTAGATGGCGATTTCCAGATTCAACATTTCAGCGGCGTTGACATCATCTCTTCTTTTAATTTCGGCGGTGATGTCTTCTCCCAATTTTTCGAGATCTTCTCGAATTTTGGTGGAAACATCTTGATTATCCGACATGGCTTTCTCTATTGTTTTGCCCGCTTGGACATATGTAGCCTTGCTCTGCTGGATTGTCGCCAAGACTTTCATGATTTCAGCGGCTTCTTCCCTGTTTTCCTTGATGCCGGAGTTTTCCACGATGTCCTTAACGGAGTCTTCGGTCTCCTTCAAGACGGCGTTAAATTCGTTGCTGATTTCTTCGGTGGGCCACAACAGATAGCGGAAGAAACTGCGCCGGGCTTCGTTGGCACTGTTGACACTGCCCCCTGCCCGTGTGGAAGCCTCAAGCAGGGCGAGTACCTGAGAGGTTGAATTATTGACGCTGGTGAAACTGTAAAGCATCACTCCCGTCAGACCCACCAGTAGGAGGATGACGACTCCGAAGGAGAGGAAGAGTTTAGTACCGATTTTGAAATTGTTCATGTTTTAGGATTCCTTTGTTATTAGGATTAGGGGGGAAAAATACCGAGCGCGTAATTGTAGCATGTATTTCCCGACGTGGGAAGGGTGTGAGGAAAAGGAGGAGGGAAATTTTGGGAAAAAGGTTCGGAGAGTGCCGGTTGTGCCGGTTTTCTTTGCGTTTTTGCGGTTGTTTTTTTTACCGCAAAGACGCAAAGGGCGCAAAGAATTCCCCCCGTGCGATACGCGCCGGGGTACATCCTACGGTTCGGTTCGGACAATATCTATTTTCGCCGCCGCCAGCGGGCAATTCCCAGTCCAGCCAAGCCCAATCCCAGCACTGCAAGTGTCGCGGGTTCGGGAACAATGTCAGGCATATCCCGAAACGCCACGTCCGTGCGGAGCCACCCGTCAATCAGCAATCCCGTGGGATTGTTCTGTACGATATCGTAGGCAGCAACGTCGGTGTTGTGAACCACGAAGACAAGTTCCAGCCAACCCTCGTCCAACAAGGAGATGTTGTCAAAGTTCAGCAGCATGTAGTCGCCGAGCCAGCCGTAATCCATGAGATTTCCCGCTTCAATTTCATAACTGTAAATGAGCGTACCATTTGCGTAGATGGCTGCGAGGTAATCATCCAACATAAGATTCAGCCCCAATGTCCCATTCACTCCGTAGATTCCCTCATAATCAGTGGTTGCCTGCATCGAATACTTGAAAGCATAAAAACCGTTCGCAGCGGCATTGTTATCGTAGATCTCCGAACCGACATTACTGGGAGAAATCCATTGACCGCCGAGCGGGTTGTCCCAGCCGTTATGCGTCCCGGTGTGAGCATCAGTCCATGTCAGGTTGTTCCAGACCAGGTCCTGCTCCGCCTGTTTCCATGTCGTACCGGTACTGCCGTAGGTGTAGTGCCCCCAGTGCGACCCTTCAGCCGGTTCCCAGGTTCCGTCAAACCGTTTCCATTCCCAGGCTGTGCCGTTCCAGACAGAGTTCCAGTTAATCGTTCCGTCCACTGGACCATTTGCAAAAACAAAATCTCTGCCCGGATTAACGTACGAGCCCTGTTCCGCCGTAAGAACTGCGGCGGTTTCCCAACCTTTCAGGGCTGTGGAAAATTCATAGAGATACGTCTGCGAACCCCATAGATCCGCCTTGACATTAACTGCCGTCAAGAACAAGATTGCAAACGCCAGTCCGGCGATATTACCCCACTCTCTTGCTGTCCTAACACCCTCTTTCTTAATACTCTGCGACTTTGACATTTCTGGTGCCTCCTTCGACCACATTTTAGTTGTTGACGATACGCTATAACAGTACATCATAACAATTACATCGGCAATTTCCATGCCATTTTTGTCATTTTCTGAAAAAATATCCGTAAACACATAATCATAAATGAGTTATGGCGATTTATCACGGATAGTTCAAGGTGCCAACATAGTGTTGCAAAATGACACAAATGGTGTTCTGTGTTGCAAAATGGAACAAAAGCCCCTTCCTGCTACACACCACACCCGATTTGGATCAATATACCACAAACGGCATAGAAGTCAATGCGTCTTGGCGGTCAAATTTTCTTTTTTTTAACCGCAAAGTTCGCAAAGGAATGCGCAAAGGACGCAAAGGACAATTTGTCCCCGTTTACAGTCCGCTAACAAGTTTGCCTCATTGTGCCATTAGGTAGGTTGCCGACCGCCGGGCGGCAACGTGCGGTACTCCGCACTTGGGGCAGTCCGTCGACACGTTTCCCCAAAACCGGTCATTCCGGCGCACGCCGGAATCCAGACGAGTGATTTTAATCTTGTTTCCCTGGATTCCGGCTTTCGCCGGAATGACGAAAAATCAAAACGTGTCGACGGACTAGCACTTGGGGGACGAATCACGTTATCCCCTGCGTTTCCCGGTGCCAGTCAGCTATCGCCGACACAACCGCCCGGCGGTCGGTTGCCTACCTTTCCGCTCCAACACTGAAACTTGTTAGCGGACTGCCCCCGTTTGCAGCATATCAGGCATACCCTTGCATTTTCGTGCGGCTTACTGTACAGTGTATCACACTATCATCGCTCGCAATAAGTCCAATGTGATGAGAAGACCATTCGCTTTTTTATTTTTCCTCTTTTTTGCCGGTTACAGCCTTTCCGCCGCCGCTGAGTACCAATTGATGGGCACGCTGGTTCCCGAAGAGAAACAGATCGGCTGGAAATATGATGCGCTGCACCGCGACTTTTTCAGAGGTATCGGTTTCGATTACACGGAGCATCCGCATTGTACTGGAATCGGCGGACACATGGACGGAGTGCATCTTGCCGTTGTAAAAGATGACATTTTGAACAAGCCCGTACTTCGGTTCGATATTCATATCACACCGGTCATAGACGGCGACCGCTGCGGCGGTACTGACCGGCAGAGGAACGAATTGAAGTCGGCAACCAACAACACCACTTGGGCAAAACTGCAAGGCAACTGGGACGAATGGCAACGATTGGAATGGAAAATGAAAATCCCCAAAGGTTTTCAGCCCACACAGGCTTTTTGTCATATTCATCAAATCAAAGCACAAGACGGTCCCAACAATGGTGCCCCTGTAATCACCGTTTCTTTGCGTGCGAACAGAGACGGCTCCAACAAGCGGGTACAAATTATTCATGCATCGTCCGGCGGGTCAGGACGCAGTGTCGGTACTTTTGCCGAAGCCCCGCTGAGTGAATTCGAGGACGAATGGGTGCAAGTGGCGCAAGAGATACATTTTCGGCACGATGGTTCTTATTCCGTCAAAATGACCCGAATACGGGATGACAAAGTATTGCTTGTGGTTTCACAGAACAACATTGATATGTGGCGCAGAGGGGCGACGTTTTTACGCAGCAAATACGGCATTTACCGCAGTTTAGCCGGCGGTGATTTAAGGAATGATCCGGTAGGTCAGAGTCCTCTGCTGAAAAATGAGTCGATTTATATGACCGATTTCAGGATTTATGAGAAGAATACTAATCCGAATCCGACCAGCGGCGAACCGGGGCGTGCTTTGCGCTGACCTTTGCGGTTCAAACGCAAGCACGGTTTCCAGCGGGGTACGCACATTTCGGCGGAAACCTATAAAGGAGAAAACTTATGACCAACCTCAACCGATTCTTTATCTGCACCCTTTTTGGGTTCGCCTTGTCCGCCTGCCCCACTTCGGCAGCGGAAGAAATTTTGCTCGCTTCCGATGATTCCATCAGCCATACCGGAAACTACATCGCTCTGGAAAACCGATGGGACAGCCTCGGTGTACTCCATGGCGAACGAGGAACCATCAACTGGCGATTCACAATTACAACGC
>Ga0099364_10009118_pt1 | contig 13829 bp, 15 predicted proteins | sample TergutTh196P3_FD_73070 | JGI IMG/M metagenome (GOLD analysis project Ga0099364, IMG submission 73070) | Microcerotermes parvus P3 segment gut microbial communities from Pointe-Noire, Republic of the Congo - Th196 P3 | ecosystem: Host-associated > Arthropoda: Insects > Digestive system > Gut ...
ATTCTAGCTTCTCAAAAAAATTGTGTGACCCGTCATCGCCTACAGGCAATGACTGATCCGGTGCGCTTTTCGTTTGCATTGTTCAATTTACAAGGTACAGCCACTCGTAGAGTGTCGGACGCTCATTCTACCACTTGTCCAGAGCTGATGTCAATACTTTTTTTTCGCTCTTGCGACCTTCCTGTACGCTCTGCCGGGCGTTTCATATCTGCCTGTGTTTTCCTTGAGTATTTCGGAAATCTCAATTGAAAACGCCACGGGTTTTCCTCCTTGGGCATGCTTGCAACATCTCTTTTTTATATACATCCTTGCATTTCATTCACGGATGTACTATAATTGCTTTCAATCAATCATTCGAGGTGCATTATGCCAGTTAAAATCCCTGATTTGCTGCCATCAAAAGACATACTAGAAAGCGAAAGTATTTTTGTAATGACGGAAGACCGCGCCGTGCATCAGGATATCCGGCCGCTCCGCCTGCTCATCCTTAATCTCATGCCACTGAAAATCGTTACGGAGACGCAGCTTCTTCGCAAGCTCTCTAACACGCCGCTGCAAGTAAAGATTGAGTTCTTGCGGACTATCAGCCATGAGTCAAAAAATACTGACACAGAACATCTTTCGTCTTTTTACACATCATTTGATGAAGTTCGGGACAAGTATTACGATGGCATGATAATTACGGGGGCTCCAGTTGAGAATCTCGAATTTGAAGATGTGAATTACTGGCCTGAATTATGCAAAATAATGGAATGGACATCATGCAATGTACATTCCACGCTGCATATTTGCTGGGGGGCGCAAGCCGCTTTGTACCACCATTACGGCATACAAAAACATCCGCTTGGCTCAAAGCTCTCTGGAGTATTCCGCCATACCGCGCTAAAGCCGCGAATACCACTATTTCGTGGCTTTGACGATGAGTTCGATATGCCGCATTCGCGCTATACTTCCACGTTTGAATCCGACATACTTGCCACGCCTTCCCTTGAACTCCTGTCAGTCTCTGACGATGCCGGCGTCTTTGCCGTGAAGTCTGCGGACAATCGCCGCGTTTTTATCACGGGCCATCCTGAGTATGATTCCGATACGCTTGCGCTTGAGTATTCCCGGGATGTGAAAAAAGGCCTGCCGATAGATGTCCCCCAAAACTATTTCCCTGATGACGACCCGGCGGCAAAGCCGATCGTGAGTTGGCGCGCGAACGGACAGCTGCTGTATTCGAACTGGCTGAATTACTATGTGTATCAGGAAACACCTTATGATATCAGCCTGATTGGTGCCTAGATAACAACTCGTTCATCAATCTGTGCCTTTCTGGGATTATGCGTGAGAACGAAACAGGCTTGTGGTTGGCGTCAATGAACGCATGCCCGCTTTCCCCTTCGAGCAATACTGCATCGTCTTGGTTGACAACGCAATAAGATACCCTAAAGCGGACTCCTGTATACTTTACCAACCTCAATCGGACCGTGAACCTATCCCCAAATAGCGCAGGGCGCAAGTATTTTAGGTTTATGTCCGTAACCGGGCTCAACACACCGCAACGTTCGGTCTCGGCATAGGACAGGTTTTCATCGTCGAAAAAGCATGTCCTTGCTTCCTCCAACCAGCGGATGTAGTTCGAATGGTGGACAAAGCCCATTTTATCCGTTTCATAGTAATATACAGCCCTAGTGTACTCGTACATTTCCACATCTCCTTCTACTGTAACTCGCGCTTTTTATTCTAGCGCAATTGAAAAAAACTGTCAAGAGAGCAAGCTGTAAGCAACTTTTTCTTGACAGGCGTATCAAGGAGTTATAGAATGCTATGGATGATAGTGGTGAAATGCTTATTGCATTATGTAATCCATGCGTATCAATTTCAGCAGTTATTCTTACAGAACGGAGGTGCATATACCAACAATGCCGGAATCACCAATATTTTATTTGGTATTCGGGGCTATCTTGCTCGTGGCTGCAATAGTGTTCTTCTTTGTCGGCGTAACATACCGAAAAAGATTTTCTGAACGCGAGATTCAAAGCGCTGAGGAGAAAGCTAAAAGAATCATAAACGACTCGATAAAAGCCGCCGAAAACAAAAAACGCGAAACCCTCCTAGAGGCAAAGGAAGAAATACACAAAAACCGAAGTGAGTACGAGCGCGAAGTCAAGGAGCGCCGTGCCGAAATTCAAAAGCAAGAACGAAGGCTCCAGCAAAAAGAGGAAATGCTTGACAAAAAAACAGACCTCATCGAAAAGAAGACGGAAAACCTCTCCAAAAAAACAGCGGACCTTGATGCAGCCCATGAAGAGGTTGCCGCCCTCAAGCGAAGCCAGTTTGAGATGCTGGAAAGGATTTCTGGTTACACGGTAGAAGAGGCAAAGTCTTTCCTCATTAAGAACTTGGAATCAGAAGTCACCCATGAGGCGGCAATGAAGATTCGTGAAATCGAAGACCGTCTCAAGGAGGAATCTGACCAGAAAGCCCGCGAGCACATCTCGCTTGCTATCCAACGTTGTGCGGCGGATCATGTCGCTGAAGCGACCGTATCTGTGGTTTCCCTGCCAAACGACGAAATGAAAGGGCGCATAATTGGCCGCGAAGGCCGCAATATCCGTGCCCTGGAAACCCTCACCGGAGTCGATCTCATCATTGATGACACTCCAGAAGCCATAACGCTTTCAAGTTTTGACCCTGTCCGGCGCGAAATCGCCAGGATTTCCCTTGAAAAACTCATTCTCGACGGGCGCATACACCCGGCTAGAATTGAAGAGATGCACGACAAGGCAAAGAGGGAAGTCGAAGCTATCATCAAGTCCGAAGGCGACCGCGCTACGTTTGAGACCGGAGTACATGGCCTGCATCAAGAGATTATCAAGTTGTTAGGCAGAATGAAATATCGCACAAGCTATGGGCAGAACGTCCTTAACCACTCAATCGAAGTATCCCACATCGCCGGCTTGCTTGCCGGTGAGCTCGGCGCCGATATCACGGCTGCGAAGCGGGCAGGCCTCCTGCATGATCTCGGCAAGGCCATAGATCACGAAATCGACGGCAGCCACGTTGACATCGGAGTCGATATAGCAAGGAAGTATAAGGAAAACGAAGAGATTCTACATGCCATCCATGCGCATCACGGCGATGTTGAGCCAAGAACGATTATCGCTTGCCTTGTCCAGGCATCCGACTCAATCTCGGCCGCGAGGCCGGGCGCAAGGCGCGAGAACATCGAAAGCTACATAAAACGCCTTGAAAAACTTGAAGAACTAACGCGCTCCTTCCGGGGGGTCGATAGCTCCTACGCGATTCAAGCGGGCCGTGAAATCCGCATCATGGTCAAACCGGATGAGATTTCCGAAGACGCGATGACCTTGCTTGCGCGCGATATTGCCAAGAAGATAGAGGCAGAGCTGGAGTATCCAGGCCAAATCAAAGTCAACCTTTTGCGCGAAACAAAAGCAATAGAATACGCCAAGTAGTACCTTACGGACAAAAGTAGCAAATAAAAAACAAGAAAATAATATATTGTCCGTAAGGGATCACCGCACGGATGCGCGGTGCGCGGACGTAGTCCGCGTGAGCGACGCGGAATTCACTTCCGCGTCAGGCGATTGGGTTGTGGGCGTAGCCCACGTTAGAATAAGGAATCGCAATAGGCTAAACGCTGAATAAGGGCGCTGCATAATACAGCGCCCTCTTTCCGGAAACTTTATGTAAATGCAACTCTATCCCCCGTAAACGCCCCACCGTCACGAGCTGACGGACCCCTTGCGCAGAATCAGTCTTTGACGTGTTTGCCTGTGATAGAGAACACGACCCACTCGGCGATGTTTGATGCATGGTCGCCGATACGCTCAAAGTACTTTGTAATCATTATGAGATCAATCGATTGCTCTCCGTTGGCCTTGTCGGCCTGAATGAGTTCAATGAGTTCGAACTTGACCGTGTCGAAAAGGCTGTCAACCACATCGTCGTCTTTGATTACCTGCAATGCAATATCCAAATCCATTTTTACGTATGCATCAATGCTGTCCGTGACCATTTTCGCCGTAGCAGTGGCCATTTGCAAAATGTGCTCGAGCGTCTTAATGTAGCTCTCCCCGATTAAGAAAAGCGTGATTTCTGCAATATCTGCCGCTTGGTCGCCTATCCTCTCCATATCGGTGATCATCTTCAGGGCCGCCGAGATAACCCTCAAGTCCCTAGCGACCGGCTGTTGTTGCAGCAGTAGCCTGAGGCAAAATGCCTCTATCTCTTTTTCCATTTGATCGATTTCGTGGTCAAACGCTATTGCCTGCTTAGCCATCGCCTCGTCTTGCTGGACAAGCGCCTGAATCGCCAATGTGATGGCCTTTTCAATCATCGCCCCCATTTGGGTAAGCATGTTGTTGAGCCTTGCCAGCTGTTCGTCAAATTTGTTTCGCATAGCCAATCCTCCCCTTAAAGCATTTTGATTTACCATTATATCACAAGTTTGTTTATTATTGAACATATTTCTGCGTAAATTTTGTGTAAAAGCTATATTTAGAGGTTTTTGTTATGCTGACTGCAGTAGCCGGTATCAATTGGGGAGACGAAGGCAAGGGGCGTATGGTCGATATGTTTGCGGATGATTATGACATTATCTGCCGCTATCAGGGTGGAAACAACGCAGGCCATACTGTCGTCAGCGACAGAGGCAAGTTCGTGTTCAATTTGCTGCCATCCGGCATCCTTCACAGTGGCGTGGTCAACGTCATGGGGGGCGGCATGGTAATCGACCTTGAACACCTTTGCGGCGAGATCAACTCCTTGACCGCGCGAGGGGTACGGTTAACTCCGGATAATCTAAAAATCAGTTCGAATGCGTTTATTTGCATGCCGTACCACAGGATGCAGGATGTGCTGGAAGAGGATCGGCTTGGCGACAACAAGTACGGATCAACAAGGCGCGGCATCGCGCCAGTGTATGGCGACAAGTATATGAAAAAGGGCATCAGGATGGGCGACCTGCTTGATAAGCCCTCGCTTGAGAAGAAGCTCATGGATATGCTTCAATGGAAGAACCTTACGCTTTGCGGATACGGCGCTCATGCTGCCCAAGTTGCAGAGAGCATGAAGTGGATCGAGAAGCATAGCCCTCAACTCATTGAGTTCATCTTCGAGACGTCGGAGTATATGTATGATGCGGCCGTTGCGGGAAAAAGCATTCTATTTGAAGCGCAGTTGGGCGCTTTGCGCGATATTGACTATGGCATCTACCCTTATACGACGTCTTCGCAGACCCTTGCCGGATATGCGCCGATTGGCGCGGGGATACCTGGGTCAAAGCTCGATTTGGTCATAGGCGTTATGAAAGCATACTCTAGTTGCGTCGGCGAAGGCCCTTTCACTGCCGAGCTTTCAGGCAAAGAAGGCAACGAGCTTCGAAATGCAGGAACAGAATTCGGGGCAGCAACGGGAAGGGCGCGACGTGTAGGCGGGTTCGACGTTCCCGCCAGCCTTTACGGCGTTCGCATACAAGGCGCGGATGAAATTGCTCTTACAAAACTTGACGTGCTATCGAGCCTCGATAGGATTCCGGTTTGCGTCGCTTATGAGATTGACGGCATCAAGACATGTAAGTTCCCGACGGACAGCAGCCTTTTGCGGGCGAAACCTGTTTATGAGTACATGGACGGGTTCAAGGCTGACATCTCTAGGTGCCGATGCGCGGAAGAGTTGCCGGCTGCGGCGATGCGTTATGTCCGCTTCCTTGAAGAGGCTGTCAACTGCCCAATCAAATACGTGTCCGTTGGCCCCAAAAGGGAAGACTATATAACGCTTGCATAGAGGACAGTTACTTAGGGGCGAAAGTAGAGGTTTATTTGGTTATACTTGGGATTGATCCGGGCGTCGCGACGGTCGGGTTTGGGATAATAAGCTATTGCGGCGGTACGCCAAAACCGGAGCGGTTCGGCGTCATAACCACGCCCGCCGGGATGCGGCTTGCGCTCAGGCTAAGGCAAATCTATATTGACGTCTGCGAACTGATATCGGCATTCAAGCCGGATGCGATAGCCGTCGAGGAACTGTTTTTCAACACGAACCTGAAAACCGCCGTAGCGGTTGCGCACGGGCGAGCGGCAGTTATTCTTGCCGGTGAGGAATTTAAAGTCCCCATGTTTGAGTACACGCCGCTCCAAGTCAAAAAGGCCGTTGCGGGGTATGGGCGCGCGGCAAAGACGCAAGTCATGGACATGGTTCGGCGGTTGCTTTCGATGGAGCAAGTACCCCGGCCTGACGATGCGGCTGATGCTTTGGCAATAGCAATATGCCACGGGCGTAGCGCAAGTTCACTTATAAATACCGAGGGGGCATCCGCATGTTCTACTATCTAGAGGGCGTTGTCAGCATTATCGAGCAAAACCTTGCCGTCATCGACATTGGCGGCGTTGGATATGCCTGCAGGGCGACGATGAACACTCTGTCGCGCCTTGTGCATGGGAAAAAAGCGCGGCTTTATACATTTTGCAATATCAAAGAGGATGCCTTTGATGTCTATGGCTTTTTCGATTTGAGCGAGAAGCGTTGCTTTGAACACCTTCTCGGCGTTTCAGGGGTTGGCCCGAAGGCTGCGCTTTCGATTCTCTCGGCAAGCACGCCCGAATCGCTTGCGCTTGCCATAATTAATGATGACGAAACTGCGCTTACCGTTGCCCAAGGGGTCGGCAAGAAACTCGCTTTGCGCATCATCCTTGAGCTAAAGGACAAGGTGGCCAAGGAAAACACTGCCACAAAAGCTGCCGGGTACATACCGACAAGCGACGGCGCCGGGCTTCCTGCCACAAAGCAACGCGACGCTGCGGCAGCGCTTGCAGTGTTAGGCTACAGCCAGGGGGAGATATCCGCCGCTATGCGCAGCATTGACGCCAGCGCGTTAACGGTGGAAGAGATAATTAGGGCAGTTTTGAAAAACAGCGTGAAATAGCTGTAACGGCTCAGCGGGTGTCCGTGCGCTGAATAGATTCAAATAGTTTTCATTTTTGCTATCGAGGTTTTTATGGGCATCAACTACAGTGATGATACATTATTTGAAAGGGAATCAGACGTCCCTTTGCTCACGCCTGCGTATATTAGCGAGGATGATACGGAAGGTTCCCTCCGCCCAAAGACTCTTGCGGAGTATATCGGGCAGGAGAAGGCAAAGGGGAATCTGGCTGTATTCCTCGAAGGCGCAAAGAGGCGTGGCGAACCGCTTGACCATGTGCTCCTGCATGGCCCTCCTGGCCTTGGGAAGACGACGCTTGCGGCAATCATCGCTAACGAAATGGGCACTGCGCTGCGCAATACATCAGGCCCAGCGATCGAAAAGCCGAGGGACCTAGCCGCGCTACTTACAAACTTAAACGAAAACGACGTCCTGTTCATTGACGAAATACACAGAATGAATAGGACTGTCGAAGAGATAATGTATCCTGCAATGGAGGATAAGCAAATAGATATAATCATCGGGCAAGGCCCGTCCGCAACGTCGATTTGCTTGGAACTGAAAAACTTCACGCTCGTCGGCGCAACGACGCGCTCCGGCCAGCTTTCTTCCCCGCTGCGCGACAGGTTTGGCATCGACCTGAAGCTGGACATGTATACGACTGAAGAGCTGCATACGATTATCGTTCGCTCTGCGCGATTGCTAGAGATCCCCGTTGAACCTGAAGGCGCGCGCGAAATGGCGTCACGCAGCCGCGGCACCCCCCGGATAGCCAATCGTTTGCTAAGGAGGGTCAGGGACTTTGCGCAGGTTACGGGCAGCGGCATTATCACGCTTGAGGCGGCCGATTATGCGTTAACGCGCCTGGAGATTGACCATTTGGGCTTGGACGCAGTTGACAGGCGGCTTTTGGCAAGCATTATCAATAATTACGGCGGGGGGCCAGTGGGGCTTGAGACCATTGCGGCGACGATCAATGAAGAATCCGTCACAATTGAGGATGTTTACGAGCCGTTCTTGATGCAGCAGGGCTTCCTGACAAGGACCCCTAGAGGCCGATGCGTCACACGCAAAGCATACGACCATCTAGGCATACTACACCCGGGTCATGAGCAATTAACGTTTCAGTAACTTAGCGGCTCGGAACGTGAATAAAACAAGATAGTTGCAATTAGGAAGGGAGTTTTATATGGGTAAGTATTTTGGCACTGACGGCATCCGAGGCGTTGCCGGTGATGGGCTTGATGCGGAGCTCGCGTTTAAGATTGGGCGGTCGGCTGCGACGGTATTTAAGAGGAATTTCGAAACCATTGAGGATAGGCCACGCGTGTTGATTTCTAAGGATACCCGGATATCATGCGATATGCTTGAAGCGGCGCTGGCCTCTGGGCTTTGTTCAGCCGGCGCGGACGTTGCGCTGCTAGGGGTGCTTGCGACTCCGGCGGTTGCATACCTGACGCATAAAACCGGAGCGGATATGGGCATCATCATTTCCGCGTCGCATAACACATTTGAACACAATGGCATTAAGATTTTCGGCAAAGACGGTTATAAACTCAGCGACGCGCTGGAGAACAGCATTGAGAAACTTATTATCGACGACAGCGGGGTAGATAGGCAAACCCATGGAAATGTGGGTCGCATAACATACGACCACGGATTCTGGACTAACGAGTACGTAAATCATCTCGCTTATTGGGCACGGGGGAAGTACAACGGCAGAATCGCCATAGATTGCGCAAACGGCGCGGCAACGGAGACTGCCCGGCTTTTATTTAGGAAAATTGGCACTCAGTTTGAAATATTCCACGACGAGCCTAACGGCGTAAACATCAATGCCGACTGCGGCTCCACGCATATCGGCTTCCTGCAAGATATGATGAGGACCGGAAGGTTTGACATCGGATTTGCTTTTGATGGCGATGCGGACAGGTGCCTTATCGTCGATGAGCGCGGAGACGTTGTTGACGGCGACATGATGCTGGCTGTCTTTGCTTGCGATATGAGGGCCTCTGGCAAACTTATCAATGATGCGTTTGTCGGTACAGTAGTGTCGAATTCTGGCATGGATGTCTTTGCCAAAGAGAATGCCTTTACTTTTTATCGCTCAGATGTCGGCGACAGAAATGTCCTTGAGATGATGCGGGAGATTGGCTGCAATCTTGGCGGGGAGTCGTCGGGCCATATCCTTTTCACAGACGACACTACGACCGGCGACGGCCAGCTTGCGGCAATCAAGTTCTTAAACGCGCTGCTTGCATCAGGAAAGACAGTTTCGGAGCTTGTCCGAGGCATCCCGCGTTACCCTCAGGTCATGCCCAGCTACGCGCTGACCGGCGGTCCAGAGCAGAGGGAGGCCATAATGTCGCATCCCAAGCTCCATGAGCGGATAGCGGACATAGAAAATGAACTGGCCGGCGAAGGCCGCGTCCTGATCCGGCCATCGGGGACCGAGCCGATCATCAGGGTGATGGTCGAGGCAAAAACTGCGCAGCTGGCAAGCGAAAAAGCAGGAGAACTGCTCAAATTAATGCAAACATTGCTATAATTTCAGTTTTTTTAATGTATTTTGCTTTTTTTTTCGAAAAAAGCTTGACTTTATCGCTGACAATAAATATACTGTCAACTGGTATTACATTTTCTGCTAAAGCAGAACGGTTATTTCGGCGCAATCAGATAAGTAACCCATGGGCGGACCCAACGTATTGATTCATCCATAGATTACTTAAGACTGACGCAAATATACGCCCTAATAGTTATTGCAAACGGTGTTTGGTCTTAGAGGACGACAAAGTGAAGCGCATCCCTGTCCACTAACAACTAACAACTAGCAGCTAACCGGGGTAACACTTTGTCAAAGAGAGGTTTCAAAATGTACGAAGACAAGACACTAGTATGTAAGGAATGCAACGAGGATTTCACATTCACCAGCGGCGAACAGGAGTTCTACGCTGAGCGCGGTTTCCAAAACGAACCGCAGCGTTGCAAAGCATGCCGCGACAACAGAAAAGCTGCTGCCCGCGGTCCGAGGGAGTACTTCTCAGCCACTTGCGCCGAATGCGGCCAAGAAGCGAAGATTCCGTTCGAGCCAAAGACGGACAGGCCTGTCTATTGCAGCGATTGCTTCGCTAAATCAAGGGAGTAATCAGGATGTCGCAAATCACAGCGGAGACCATAATAGCTGATATCCTCAAGATTGCGCCTGATGCTGTGCCGCTTTTCCAGTCACATGGGATGCGCTGCCTTGGCTGTGCCATGGCACGTAGCGAAACACTGGGGCAAGCCTGCGCAGGTCACGGCATTGATGTTGATGAGATATTGGCAGAGCTAGATGCTTTGAGGAAGGATTAGGGTATCCTAAAGCGCAATGGCTAACGCGACGCAACTCAGGCGGGAAACGCATAATGCGACCCGCCTATAGCTCTATCCTGCAATCATGGCCGATAGGACGAAAGAATGTATCGATTACTTAAACTCCCTGAAAGACTTGACAGAATAGCTGCATTCATAAAAGAGGGCGCGAATGTGGCCGACATCGGCACCGATCATGGTTTGTTGCCGATTTACCTTGCTCAAAACGAACTGGCATCTCATATCACAGCTACTGACATTAGCGCGGGATCGCTGGGGGCGGCTCGGCGGTCTGCCTCAAAATATGGCGTCACGGACAAAATTGAATTTGTAGAAGCTCCTGGCCTCACAGGAGTTGCTAAAACCCAAGTAGACACCGTAGTGATTGCCGGCATGGGTGGCCAGAATATTGCAGAAATCATCAGGGACGCGCCTTGGGTAAAGAAGCGCAAGGTCAGGCTCATCCTGCAGCCGCAGTCGAAGACAGATGAGCTTTGCGGTTTTTTGCGCTCGGCTGGGTATGTGCTGCGCGATGCGGAGATCGTGCGCGATAGAAGCAGGTATTACATAATCTTCGTGGCTACATCTGGGAGATCCAAGTCATTGCTTGCCCCGGAGATTGAGCTGTACTCAATACTCGCTGCAAAGCGGAGCCCACTGTTCATAAGCTATATTGATATGCTAATCAATAAGACACAGAGCGCGGCTTCGGGGTTGAGAAACTCTGTTTCCGGGAAGCATGACATCCTGCACAAGAAACTTGTGGATTTGCGCAACATAAGGGGGGCTTTTGATTTATGGCAAACGTGAATGATATATTTGATTTTTTGAACGAGATTGCGCCCATTAGCCTAAGGGATGAGAACGACAATGTTGGGTTCCTCCTTGGGCGCGGAGACAGTCATTTGTTTAAAATCATAGTCAGCCTAGACATAACAAACGACGTGATTTCAGAAGCTGTTGACGAAAGGGCGGGCCTTATAGTCTCGCATCACCCATTGTTTTTTTCACTAAAGAGCATCAACGACTCCGACGTGACAGGCGCAAGGGTCTTGCGGCTCGCAGAGAACGGCATTGCGGCTATCTGTATGCACACCAACCTTGATGCGGCTCTAGGCGGGGTAAATGACGTGCTAGCAAAAGCCGTCGGCATAGAAAACCCAGAGCCGCTTGCACAAGATGGCAGAACCGCGGACGGGAAGTTTTCTTGTGGCAGGTTTGGGTTGTTGAATAAGCCGTTCAGGATGGTTGAATACCTAAGCATGCTCAAAGCTGCGCTGAAAACGCATGGCCTTCATTATTACGACGCAGGCAGGGATGTTTCCAAAGTCGCCGTCGTAGGCGGTTCTGGAGGCGTCGAATTCGGGGAAGCCCTCAAGAAAGGCATCGACACTTTCATCAGCGCGGATATTAAGTATCATCTGTTCCTTGAGGCGAAGGAACTCGGCATAAACATAATAGACGGCGGCCACTTCTGCACAGAAAACGTCATCATCCCGCCTCTTGCAGAAAAACTGAGCATGGCTTTCCCAGACTTGGCTGTAATTATTTCTAAAAAACATTGCCAGACTGTGGAATTTATTTGAAAGGACAAGTCAAAAATGAATAATGCAAAATCTTTTGATACAAGGAAATTGGTGTTGTTGGCGATACTAACGGCTATGGTTGTAGTATTGCAGTTTCTAGGCGCGTTCATTAAGTTTGGGCCGTTCTCCATAACGCTGGTCCTGATGCCAATTGCCATCGGGGCCGCGCTTAACGGCACTTTGGCTGGCGGCTGGCTTGGGCTGGTGTTCGGATTTGTCGTGCTTCTCAGCGGTGACGCCGCGCCTTTCATGGCAGTGGATCCGTTTGGGGCAGTATTTCTTGTGCTTGCAAAGGGTATGTGCTCAGGCCTTGCAGCGGGAGCGGCGTACAGGCTTCTGGACAAGCTTAACAGGACAGTTGCCGCCATAGCTGCGGCAGCAATCTGTCCTATCGTCAATACTGGCATTTTCATCATCGGTTCATATGTGTTTTTCCTGCCGACAATTACTGAGTGGGCGGGAGGCAATAGCGCAACATCGTTTATTTTCCTCACGCTGGTTGGCGTTAACTTCCTAGTCGAACTCGGTATAAATCTTGTGCTTAGTTCCACCATTGTCCGCTTGGTGCAATACGGCCAAGACAGGCGGCTTGTAAAGGCTTCTTAATTCTAACGTGGGCTACGCCCACAACCCAATCGCCTGACGTGGAAATGAATTCCGCGTCGCTCACGCGGACTACGTCCGCGCACCGCGCATTCGCGCGGTGTACCTTACGGACAATTGATTGTTTTCTTGTTTTTTTATTTGCTCCTTTTGTCCGTAAGGTGCTAACCCTTATAGAACTTCGCCTCATACTCAGGCCGAGACATGTCGCCCACGAAGAACAGCGCGATGCAGCCCGGCCCGACGTGTGCGCCAATGACAGGGCCCATCATTTCTATGAAAACCTCTTTTACTTCCATGGACGTTTTGATCAACCCGGCAAGAGTCTCTGCGTCTGCGCGGCAATCGGAGTGGCTGATGATGATTGAATCAAGCACCGTGTCCGGGTTCAGGCTCCGTTTCATCTGCGCGCAGAGCCTCTCAAGCGCACCCTTGCGGCCGCGCGCTTTATCCTTGAGTTTGAGCGTCCCGTCCGGGGCTACGTTCAACAGCGGCTTAATGCCTATAATCGAACCGGCAACGGCTTGGAGCTTGCTGAGCCTGCCGCCTCGGTGAAGATACATTAGGTCATCAACTGTGAACAGCGATAGACAGCTATGCCTCCTTTCTTCAAGCCAATCGGCAACCTCGTCCAGAGGTAGACCCTCAGCGCGCTTATTAACAGCCTGCATAGTTACCACCCCTGCGCCTCCGGCTGCGTTGCGGCTGTCTACTGTGCGTATTTTGCAATCAGGATGCTTTTCCTTGACTTCTTTCAATGCGGCGACGGAATTCTCATAAGTCCCGGAAAGCCCGCTGCTAAGGAGAATAATAAGCAGTTCCTCGCCTTGCTTTGCGAATTTCGTAAACACTTCAACAAATGTTTCCTGGTTCGCAAGCGCCGTCCCGGCTACGCTGCCTTTGCGCAGCGCATCATAGAACCCCTTTTCAGAAATCTCTTGCCAGCGTCCGCCGTCATGCTGTGTCCCGTCGAGGTGGAATGGAATCGGTATTGTTTCAAGTGAGTGCTTCTTAACGTATTCCTTGGGTATGTCGCAGTTTGTGTCAATCATAATTGTAAATGAACTCATATAAATTTTCCTCTCAATGTAGTGTTGTCTTGTCCAGTAATTATTACACTGTTTTGCTTCAAATACAAGTATATTATAAAATGTTCACACATTCTGCACAAATTAATCCAAACACTTATGACAATTCCGTTGAAATCATGCCCTTGACTATGCTATAATGGTCACCTTCGCAACCGCGTTGATAGAAATTTATTATATAAATGAAAGGAATACTAGTCATGTTGAATTTCGATTTCTATTCGCCCGCGCGCATTGTATTTGGAAAAGGTAGCGAGGCACAGATCG
>Ga0099364_10009119_pt1 | contig 13828 bp, 9 predicted proteins | sample TergutTh196P3_FD_73070 | JGI IMG/M metagenome (GOLD analysis project Ga0099364, IMG submission 73070) | Microcerotermes parvus P3 segment gut microbial communities from Pointe-Noire, Republic of the Congo - Th196 P3 | ecosystem: Host-associated > Arthropoda: Insects > Digestive system > Gut ...
TCCAAGCCAACAAAGTATCCGGTTCTAACTGCTCAAGCCGGAGACGTGGTATACGATCAACGGAGGATAACAAACCTTTGTCTCGGACGTGAATGGCGGAGCTCTATTGAACGTCGTTCTTAACGGGAGAACAAGTGTAAAAATCGAACCGGCTGTTTCCTGATTATTTGCAAATAGGGGGGCGTTCTTATGCCTTGTTGTGTGATTGCCGCAACATTAATCGTGCGATTCATCCTGAGATGGGAAAGTTTGAAAGCCTATCTCGGTTATGAGGTTACGGACAACAATATTTATGGCTGGGAAGAGTTCTGCGAGTTTGACCGCTATGCGGACTAACATAAAAATCAATATGCGTATATTGAGGACGTCTATATTGGCAGTATTTGTTTTGTCTGCCGTAGTGACAGCGCTTTCCATGTTATCCGCGCACAATCACATGCTACATATGGCGCATGTCGTGCTGATCTCCCTGACTTTCCTGCTCATCGCCCAGTACCTGGTCAGAAGTGCGGCGATCGCTTCGCTTCGAGACAAGCGCGAGCTTACTCTGCGAATGGCTATGAACCCTGAGCTGGAATTCGTCGCGTATATACCCTCCGGATCACCGCTTTTCAACGCATGTGCAGGAGCTATGGCAAGATACGGCATTTATATTCGTAGCGCACAAGCCATGTCAGCACTGGCAAAGTGCAATTGCGTCGCTGTGGAGGGAAACGCGTTAGCCCGCGAAGGCTACGCAGCCACAAAGGCGACTCTGGAGAAAATGGGTATGATGCTTTCAGACGAGGCGAGCGCCTGCCCTGTCAGGATCACGCTAGGTCCCTTTAAGCCGCTGTTTGGATCGGAGGTTGATATCGCACTGACCAGGGATAAAATAGCGTACCTGTTAGTAGCCACATATGTAAGCCGCCTCTATGCCAGATATACGCTTCTTAGCCGAGTTTTGCTAGTCTGTTCTGCTTTGTGTGTTGTGGTGATGACAGCGGCAAGTTTGTTTACCTATGCTGCAATGGTTGTCGCACTGTGGTCGACAACAACTTTGCTCATTGTCCGCCGCATTGAGCGACTGACCGAACGTTTGACCTTTGACTCTGTTGAAAGTCTGAAAAGGCATGCTGTGCATCGCTAAACCATCTGAGTGTGATTCGCTGTCATTATTGGTAATATTTTGTAAATCATTGTCACGAAGAGTGAGGAGGGGAAGTATGGCAATTACAAAAGCTCTGGCGAACTATGTTGTGGGAATGCGCTATGAAAAGATTCCCGAGGACGTCGTTGATCTCACAAAAAAAGGAATATTGGATTTTTTTGGTTGCGCGATTGCAGGGCGGGGACTTGAAGGACCTCAAATTCTGAAAGAGTATGTTGTTAAGCAAGGCGGAACGCCTGAATGCAGTGTTCTCGGATATGATTTTAAAACCACGCCGCAGCTATCTGCTTTGTTGTGCGGAACAATGGGGCATGTACTTGACTACGATGACGTCTCAGCAGTTTTGCGCGCCCATGCAGGAGTGGCGATAGCGCCTGTAGTCTGGGCTCTGGGCGATAAGTACAAGATTTCCGGAAAACGTGCCATTGAAGCGTTCCTGACAGGATTTGAAGTCGGCACCTATGTTGCAAGATATGTAATGGCGGCTAAATATCGTAATGCCACTCCTTTTCATGTTACGAAAGCGGTAGGGATAATTAGCGCAACAGCTACTGCTGCAAGAATTATGGATCTAACAGTTGACCAGACCCGTGTCGCATTTGGGATTGCTGCCAGTATGGCCGGCGGACTCAAACGGAATTTTGGAACCATGACAAAATCGTTTCACGCCGGAAATGCCGCCCATGATGGTATCATGGCGGCAGATTTAGCACAAATGGGATTCACTGCAGATATGAATATTTTTGAAGAGAAGACAGGATATCTTGAAGCCTTCATGACGGGAGAATCGCCTGGAGAACAACCCATCATAGACCTGATGAACAGCGGGTTCTGGTATATCACTTCGCTTGGCGGATTAGGCTTTAAACTATATCCTGCCGCCTATTTCCATCAACCCATTTCTGCATGCATGGAAATTATGGAAAGGGAGACATTTCTTGTCGATGACATTGAGTCTGTTACAGTCAAGACAAATGCGGAAAGGATTCAAGGTGTGGACCGTTCCGCACCGAAAACTGGACTGGAAGCAAAGTTTAACTTCTTATACTCTGTAGCAGTCACCTTGACGGATGGCAAAGCCGGATTGGCTCAGTTTACTGACGAAAGAGTCAAAGATATGCCGCCGTTGTATTACAAAGTGAAAACAGGCGTATTAGCAGAAAACGATTTGGTACTAAACAATGAAGAAACGGAAGAGGATGACGATCAATTCTCTCCTACAAAAATATACAGTGAACCAGAAACTCCGGTTGTAGTCGAAATAGCAATGAAAGACGGAAGAGTATTAGTCGGCTCATGTCTTTATCCTCTTGGGCATCAAAATAACCCGACGAACTGGAACGCATTGCTGGATAAATTTCGCGAATGCATGCTTCTGCGCTTTACGAAAGAAGAGGTCGCAAAGATCGAGGATATGTTCGTTAACCTCGATAAACTCGATAAGTTCGAAGATCTTGTAACTGCTCTTGCAAAATAAATCGGGTCATACTATATGACAAGACCCAGTCCATAGGCAGAATGCACTGCTTTAAGAATATCGCCTGTTTCCGAGGAATCGCCGATTGAATATACTTTAATTCCTTTGCTTATCAAGGATTCTGATAGTTCATGTTGAGGCCTCAACCCGGCAGATAGAATAACCGCATCTGCTGACAAGTATTCTTCTTCGCTGTTTCTTTCTATGCGAACGCCATTTTCGTCAATTTCCTTGATCAATACACTTGTAATAACACGTACGTCATGGTCTTCCAGTCCATACAGGACCAATTGTTTCGTGGCAATATACATATCTCCGCCGACATCGTCCAACACTTCCAGAACTGTGATCTTTATGCCTTTTTCAGCTAAATACTCTGCCAGCTCAATACCAACTTGGCCTCCCCCAATAATAATCGCAACTTTCGTGTCTTCTATGCCTTGTTTTCGCAAGACGTCGTGTGACATGTGAACGATTTTACTATCCACTCCTTTAATGGGAGGCACATAAGCCTTCCCTCCGGTTGCTACCACCACGGCGTCCGGTTTGAATGCACTTATGTTCTCAACAGATGCCTCCTTATCAAACTCAATTTTTATATTGAGCGCTTGCATCCGGTTTTCAAAATAACGGATAATCTTGTGGATTGCTTCTTTACGAGGGGGGATTTCTGCTAGAGTAAGGGTTCCTCCGATCGCAGATTCCTTTTCCCATACTGTTACATCATGTCCTCTGCTAGATGCAGTTAATGCAAATTCCAGACCTGCAGGACCTGCCCCAACGACAAGGATCTTCTTTGCTATTTCCGTTTTTGTAGGTTGCAGGAGCGGATCGCTCTCTTTTCCAACAAGCGGATTAAGGATGCAGGTCATAGGCCTTCCATTCATAACATTGCCTTGACAACCGACACAGCAGCTAATGCACGGGCGGACATCCTTGTAAAAGCCGGTTTTCACTTTGTTTACCCATTCCGGGTCTGTGATGAGTGGACGGCCAAGCGTAATGATATCGCATCTTCCTTCGCGGATGATCTTCTCCATGTATTCCGGTTCGCGAATCACGTTGCCTACCATGACAGGAATGGAAACGGCGGACTTAATGTTCTCGGCTAAGGGAACGAGTACGCCTTCGGGGGTCCCAATAGGAGCTTGCGTGGAAACAACATCCCTCATTTTTAGGACTGGGCCAAATCCGGTGGAAACGCTGATCGCTTTTACGCCGGCAGCTTCGACCATACGGGCAATTTCTCGAATTTCTTCCAGCGAATTTCCACCTGCCGGCTCAGAGCCGTTCATCCGCATAATGAGAGGAATACTGCCCAATTCTTTCTTCATCCTGGCTAATATCTCCAAGATAAACCTAGCACGGTTTTCCAGTGAACCACCATATTTGTCGGTTCGTGTGTTTGCCCATGGAGAAAGAAATTCACCGCATAAATACATATGGGCGCAATGAAGCCCGATTACTTCGAATCCTGCTTCAACACATCTTTTGGCAGCTTGACCAAATTTTTCAATCAGCTCCTCAATTTCGAAAATCTCAAGTTCACGAGGCACTATAAAGCCTGGCCTTGGATGCCCGATCATGGATGGAGCGATAGGCATGAGCCCGCGTGTTGGGGTTAAACCCTCAGAGTTTGGAGGGGCGCCGGCTCTTCTTCCTCCATGGGATAACTGTATGGCAGGCACAGCTCCATTCTGCTTGATAACAGTAGCCAGCTTTTCTAGCATAGGAAGGTACTTATCATGATCAACCGATACCGGATCGATCACATTGTTTCCACGGGGAAATTCCACGATCCCGTCTTCCACACAGATCATGGCTGCGCCCCCTCTTGCGCGAGCGCGATAATACGCTAGCGCATTCTCCATCACGAAACCATCTTTTGCAAAACCATTCGTTATGGATGGCATGACGATCCTGTTTTTCAATTCAACATTACCGATCTTAATAGGTGAGAATAATTCCATCTATGATTCCTCCTGCCAGTTTCTAAGCTCAGTTATGTCATTGCAACCTGATCCTGCAAAAAACCTATTTCAGTATAGCAAAGAAAACACGTGTCGAACAGTCCTGCTTGATCCTCTGATGGTTGTTCGTGATTGGAATTCTTAGTTCGATTGCCCATAAACAGGCCTGCAGTATGCGCGGATTCTTCTTGACAATCATTTGTTAAAAACATAGAATAAAAAATATTTTATAATAAGGAGGATGGCCATGTTCCTGAAAAAAATAACCCTTACCATCAACGGAGTGGATCGCATGATCATCTGCGAGCCGGAAAAAGATTCCCTTGCCGACGTTCTGCGCCGAATCGGGCTCACAGGTGTGAAAGTGGGTTGCGGTACCGGCGTATGCGGCGCCTGTTCCGTCATACTCGATGGGGAAGTGGTACGGGCGTGCGTGAGAAGGATCAGTTCGATTAAGGAGTACAGTGAAATCACAACCATCGAAGGAATCGGCACACCGCAGCATATGCACCCGCTTCAGGTTGCCTGGATGAATTATGGCGCCGTCCAGTGCGGTTTTTGCTCTCCCGGCTTTATCGTATCCGCTTATGCGCTGTTGGAGAAAAACCAAAACCCCAGCCGGGAAGAGGTCCGCGATTGGTTCCAGCGGCATCGTAACGTCTGCCGCTGCACCGGCTATAAGCAAATTGTGGACGCCGTAATGGCCGCCGCGAAGGTGCTTCGCGGGGAAGCCACAGTCGAGGATATAACCTTCAAGCTACCGGAGGACGGGAATTATTACGGCAAGCCGCTGGTACGGCCTGCCGCGCCGGCGAAGGTGTGCGGGCTGGCCGACTACGGGGAGGACATGGCGATGAAGATGCCGGCGGGAACCTTGCACGCCGTCATTGTCCAGCCGAAGATCAGCCATCATGCGAATATCCTCCGTATCGACACAGCCGAAGCGGAAAAGATGCCCGGCGTGGTCAAAGTGGTGACACATAAAGACGTCCAGGGAACCAATTACCTGAATCTGGCGACATCCAGTAAGCGCAGTACCTCGACGCAACCTGCGCATATCATCTTTGCCTATGACAAGATCTATCGCTACGGAGACAGCATCGGCGCCGTGGTCGCCGATACAGAGGAGAACGCCCGGGCGGCAGCGGCAAAGGTGAAAGTCGAAATCGAGCAGCTACCCGAATACCTGAGCTTTCTCGACGCGGTTATGCCGGACGCGATACGGGTCCATGAGGATACGCCCAACATATGCGTTGTACAGCCCGTACTCAAAGGCGCGGGATTGGAAAAACCGGCAGCCGTAGGCGAGATCATCGACAAGGCCGATTTCCAGGTGGAGGGCAGCTTTTACTCTTCGCGCCAGCCCCATCTTTCTGTGGAAGGGGATACCGTACAAGCCTACTTCGACGCCGAAGGCGTGATGACCGTCCATTGTAAAGCGCAGGTAATCGGCGCGAATATACAAAATATCGCCAAAGCAATCGGCTTGCCCAATGAGAAGGTGCGCATTGTCATGAATCATACCGGAGGCAGCTTCGGGTGGTCGATGAACGGCGCTTCCTATGCGATCGCCGCGGCTTGCGCCATGGCGGTGGAAAACCCGGTCGCCCTGCATTTCACCTATGAAGAGCACCAGCTTTTCAGCGGGAAGCGAAGCGCCAGCTTCAGTAATTCGCGACTTGCCTGCGATAAGGACGGGAAGATCGTGGCCGCGCAGTTCGATATCGGCCTGGATCATGGCGCGTATCAGGATGCGGAAAGCCTGGTAAACCGGCCGGCGCGATTCTTTTACTTCCCCTATAACGTCCCCAACATCGCGGGGTTAAGCCGCTTAGCCAACACCAATCAGACCTTTGGCGTGGCATACCGTGGATTCGGCGCGCCGCAGGCCTACACCGCCGGCGAGGCGATGATGGATATGCTGGCGGAGAAAGCAGGCGTCGACCCCTTTGAATTCCGTTGGCGCAACATCGCGCGTACCGGGGAGACGAACATCAATAGTTATCCGTTTTACGAATATCCGATGGAAGACATGATGAATAAGATGCGACCGCTGTATGAGAAGGCGGTGGCGGAAGCAAAGGCTGCGGATACGCCAGCGCTACGCCGCGGGGTCGGATTGGCCTGGGGCGGCTATAACGTATCCAGCGGACCGGCGGACAGCGCGAAAGTGGCGATCGAGCTGAATCCGGACGGAACGTTTACGAAATATGATACCTGGCAGGACGTGGGCCAGGGCGGGGACATCGGCTCCCTGATGGTCACCCTGGAAGCGCTCAAGCCGCTGAAAGTCAAGCCCGACCAGGTCAGGCTGGTGCAAAACGACAGTGGAACGAGTCCGATCAGCGGTTCCTCCTCCGCCAGCAGGATGCACTTTATGACCTCCATCGCCACCAAACTGGCGGCGGATCAATTGATGGACGCCATGAAGAAGGCGGACGGAAGCTGGAGGACGCATGGGGAAATGGTGGCGGAAGGGATAGCCACCAAGTATGAAGCCGAGCATTCCAATACCACATTCGAAGGGCTCAGCAACCTGGATCCGAATACGGGCATCGGCAACCCGACGCCCGCTTACAACTATTCGCTGTACCTTGCGGAAGTCGCTGTGGATACCGCCAGCGGGAAAACGACGGTATTGCGGTATACCTGCGTAGACGATGTAGGCGTGATCGGGAACATCGACGTACTCGACGGACAGGTCTACGGCGGAAACTCCCATTCCATCGGTTTTGCGCTCAGCGAAACGTATGAAGATCCGGATGAACACACGAACCTGTATAAAGCCGGGGTACCCTATATCAAGGACATTCCGGATGAAATGCCGATTATCCACCTGGAGAACCCGCGCAAAGAGAACCCCTTTGGCTCATCCGGCGCATCAGAGAATTATCAGTCCGGCGGGCATGTATCGGTGATCAACGCGATCTACAACGCTTGCGGCGTACGGATCTATGATTTGCCCGCGACGCCGGAAAAGGTCAAAGCAGGGATCGAGGCATTGGCGGCAGGCAAGAAGATCGAACCGCCCGGGCCGTATTTCCTTGGCTCCGACCTGTTTGAAACCCTTGAGGACTATCTGGCGAATCCGGTATGATCCGGTTCTGACAGGGGCACAGGGGCAGGGCAACTGCAGCATAAGCGCTTGCTCTGTCCCAAGGGAAAGCGCTTGACGAGGGAGTTCTCCGGGGGAGGATAGCTGTTGAAACAACAATACACGGAAGTTGTCGGGAATTGTCTGGAAACAGAAAGCGCCTATTGTACAGCAACTTGTCCATTTCATTTGGATACCCGCGACTTTATGGCGAAAATGCAGCGCGGCGCGTTTAATGCAGCTTTTAAAACGTTTCGTGACGCCGTCGGCTTTCCGCGGATTGTTTCCGTCTTGTGCGATCAGCGCTGCCGCGCGGTTTGCCCGCGAACGCAAACGGATGAAGCGCTGCAGATGGCCCTTCTGGAGAAAGCCGCTATCGAATTGGCGGGAACAACCGCGCCAAACCGCTATGTCATGCCCCGGAAGAAAAAGAGTATCGCCATTGTCGGCGCGGGTCCGAGCGGACTGGCTTGCGCTCTGCGCCTTGCTTCAAGACAGTATGATGTAACGATCTTTGAAAAAACCAAAGAGAAAGGCGGCCATCTTCGGGATATCCTGGCGCCTGAATTGCTTTTGCAGGATATCCGGGAGCAGTTTATCAATGAAAGCGTCGAAGAACGTATGAATACGGAAATCAGAACGCTTGATGACCTGGCCGGTTTTGACGCGGTGTATATTGCCACCGGTGCGGGAGGGGCATGCTTCGGATTGGCGCAGGATCCGGGGGGCGCTTTCGCAAGCAATCAACCGGGCTGCTTTCTGGGCGGCTCCTTAACCGGCTCGGATAGCATAACTTCCATCGCCGACGGGCTGCAGGCTGTACACGCGATCGAGCGCTATCTGAAGATTGGGGAGATGAATCATCCCCAGAGCAGATCAACGACGCAGATGATGCTCGATCCGAGAGCGCTGACCACTATGCAGCCGGTGAGACCTGCGTCAGGAAGCGGCTATACCGAAGAAGAAGCGGCGGCTGAAGCCGCGCGCTGCTTACGTTGCGCCTGCGACGCCTGTATCCGCCGCTGCGACCTCATGACCTACTACAAAAAGATGCCCCGAAGGATATGTGACGAGGTCGCGATTACCATCGATCCGGCGAGTCTGGATGGCGAAGAAACCTTCGCGAAGCGGCTCATGGCTACCTGCAACCAATGCGGCGCCTGCGCCGACGGCTGCCCGGAGCACATCGATATGGGCGCCTTTCTGCTGGACAGCAGAAGGGCGATGCATAAGAAAGGCAAGCTGCCATGGGCATACTACGATTTCTGGCTGAAAGATATGCAGCATGCACAGGGCGCGGAGTCTGCCCTGGCAAGGATTCCCGGGGACGGCGATTCCGCTGCCTATGTCTTTTTTCCCGGCTGCCAGCTTGGCGCTTCCGACCCCTCGTATGTGCTGGAAAGCTACCGGCGCCTGTTGTCGGCGCTGCCAGGCACAGCCCTCTGGCTCTCCTGTTGCAACGCCCCCGCCGTCTGGTCGGGGGACGAGGAACTGAGCGGGGCAGGTTTTCGTATGCTACACGAACAATGGGAAACGTTGGGCAAACCGATGCTCCTGTTTGCCTGTCCCACATGCAAGCAGATGTTCGAAAGCTATCTGCCGGATATAGACGGTGTATTTCTTTACGATTTGCTGCATGAGTTGATGCGGGAGAAAGCGTTCGTCCCCCGGCGGGATTTGCGGGGCGCCGCCTACGCTGTCTTTGACCCCTGTACGAGCCGGATGGAGACGGCTTTACACGCTTCCGTTCGCGCCCTCGCCCTTAGCGCAGGCGCGATGCTGACGCCGCTTCCCGATGAAGGAAGAGACGCGAAATGCTGCAGTTGGGGCGGTCATGTCTCGCTCGCCAACCCGGGTTACGCCCAAACGGTCATAGATAAGCGCATCGGGCAAAGCGAACTGCCGTATATCACATATTGCGCCAATTGCCGCGACATATTTGCCGCAGCGGGAAAGAAAAGCCTTCATCTATTGGACGTCTTATTTGATTTGAACCAGGATAACCGTCAGCCTCCCGGCTGTAACGAGCGGCGGAAAAACCGCGCCGTATTGCGCCGGCAGGCATTGTCAGAGTTTTGGGGGGAAGAGGCTGTTGAAACGAGAGGAACAGAAATGGGAGAAGATAAGCGGGATAAGATCATTCTGCATATGGACGAGGCGCTTCGCCAAAAATTGGAGGATGAGCTGAGCCTGGTGGAAGACGTCCGGCAAACCATTATCCGATGCGAGACCTCCGGCCGTACGGTTAAAGATGAAGTTACGGGCAATCTGCACGGATACGCCGTCGTTGGCCGCCTCACCTGCTGGGCGGAATACCAAAAACTCGCTGAGAATGAGTATTTGCTGCTCAATGCGTATACCCATAGGATGTCCATTGACCTGGAGGAAACCTGGCGGGGGCAAAAGGTTGAGAAAACCTAGCAAGAACGTTGAGAATCCGCAAATGATTACCCGAATAGGGATAGGAAACCCGGAAGGAGGGATGCCGCCATGCTGAAAGTAGCTGTTTCAACATCCGGCGCATCGGTGGAGAGTAAAGTGCCTGAGCGTTTTGCGGAAGCCACGCATTTGTTGATCATCGACGCCGAGACAGACGAAGTCCTGCAGGTTGTGGAAGGCGAAGGCACAGACTCTATGGAACGCAGCATGTTTTTCGCCGGCAAAACCGCAGAATTCGATTGTGAAGCCCTGCTTTGCGGGGAACTGGAGCCGGAGCCTTTTGCGGTGATCGCCGAAGAGAATTGTATTACCCGGTATCTTGCCGCGCATCACAAAGCTCTGGAAAGCGTCCATCTAATGAACGCTTTCGCCCTGCCTCTGATCACCGATTTCGTTGGCGGTACCGGCTGTCCGGACAACGATCCGGCAAATTGTGACTTGGATCACGATCACGATCATGATCATGATCATGATCATGAGCAGACGCATTAGGGGGGGCGGGAATTGAGTAATGAGCAAAAGCTGATGTGCAATATATGCAATCTGGAACTCAAACCAGCTAACGCAAACTTCTCCTATCTTGGGCACTCCTTTCGCGCGGAAGTGCCTCGCTGCCCCGGTTGCGGACAAGTCTTCATTCCTGAGGAGCTTGTGAAGGGGCGTATCGCCGAGGTAGAGATGGAACTGGAGGACAAGTGAACAAAAAGCGCTTCCGTTTTCCGTTTCAGGCGTCATTCGCGCAAAGAAACGGGATGGCATACGGCACTACGAACAATAAAAAAGCAAAGGAGAGGAAAACAACATGAAACTGACAAAGCTGTGGTTGAACATCAACGGCGTAGACAGGATGGTGCTGTGCGATCCCGAAAAGGATACGCTGGCCGACTTTATACGCCGGTTTGGTTTGACCGGGACCAAGATTGGATGCGGGACGGGTGTATGCGGCTCCTGCTCTGTCATCCTCAACGGACAAGTAGTAAGGGCTTGCACACGCAGAATGAAAAATGTTGACGAATACAGCAAAATCGTCACCGTCGAAGGCGTAGGCGCGCCGGGAAGGTTACACCCGATCCAGCAGGCGTTAATCAGTTGCGGCGCGATTCAGTGTGGCTTCTGCATGCCAGGCTTCGTCGTCTCCGGGTATGCTCTGCTTGAGGAGAATGTCAAGCCCAGCCGCGAAGAGGTTCGGGCCTGGTTCCAGAGACATCGCAACATTTGTCGCTGCAGCGGCTATAAGCCAATCGTAGACGCCGTCATGCTTGCTGCCGAAGTCATGCGAGGCGAGAAAACAATGGAGGAAATAACCTACAAGAACCCGGAGAACAACGAATACTACGGCACAGGCGTACCGCGTCCTTCCGCGCTGTCGAAAATAACCGGCCTTTGCGATTACGGCGACGATATCGCCCTTAAAATGCCCAATGGCACGCTTTATCTGGCTATCGTGCAGCCCAGGGTTGCCAATCATGCTAAAATCCTCAGCATCGATACCTCGGCAGCGGAAAAAATGCCCGGCGTCGTCCAGGTCATCACGGCGAAAGACGTCAAAGGCCGCAACAACATGAGCGGCCCCGGGCGGCATCCCCGCAGCACGCTGACAATGTGCGAACAGGAAGTCTTGGTCTCGAAGACCATCATGCGCTATGGCGACGTGGTGGCGATGGTGGCGGCGGACACAAACGAGCACGCCAGGGAAGCGGCCAAATTCGTTAAAGTCGAGATCGAGCAGCTCCCCGAGTACATGAACTACCTTGACGCGGTCACTCCCGGCGCGCAGTCCATACAGACCGGGGACAACCAGTTTATTAAGCAGCCTTTGCTGAAAGGCGACTATAAGAATATGGATCAAATCTTTGATCAGTCCGCCTATAGCGTATCCGGCAGCTTCCACAGCACCCGCGAGCCCCATATGTCCATCGAGGGCGACGTGGTGCAGGCGTACTGGGACGTCGACGACGTGCTGACCATACAGTGCAAATCCCAAGGCGTCTACATGTCAAAAATGATGATTATGGGGCAAGTAGGCTTGCCGCCGGAAAAAATCCGCGTCATCAATAACCCCATCGGCGGGTCCTTCGGCTGGGCGATGACCGCCAATTCCTTCGCGCTGGCAGCAATTGGCGCCATGGCTACCGATATGCCGGTTTCTCTGTCTATGTCTTATGAGGAATTCATGCATTTCAGCGGCAAGCGCGCGGCGTCTTACTCCAACGCGTCCCTCGCTTGCGACGACAAAGGCAAGATCACGGGCTTGAAGTACGACATCGGCGTCGACGTCGGCCCATACGCCGGTATGGGAGAGATCATCATGCAGCGCCTGGTGCTGTACTTCGGTTGGCCTTATGCCGTCCCGAACATCACCGGACTGGGCCGCGCCGCTCTCACCAACCACGCCCCCCAGACCACCTACCGCGGTTTTGGCGCACCGCAGGTGTTTACCGCTTCCGAACAGATCATCGATATGCTGGCAATCGAAGCCGGTATCGATCCTTTTGAATTCCGCTATATCAACATTGCCCGGGAAGGCGACCTCATGTCTGTCGGCGCGCCCTACCGCGAAATCTCCGTGGACAGGATTATGGATCAAATGCGTCCGATTTACGACGCAGCCCTGGCGAAATCCAAAGCAGAAAGCACGCCGCAGAAAAAACGTGGCGTTGGTCTTGCCTTCGGCAGCTACAACTGCTCCTCCGGCAACATGGACAACGCGTCCTGCAAGCTGGAGCTGAATCCCGATGGCAGTGTCTCGGTCTATAACACTTGGCAGGATATCGGCCAGGGCGGCGACGTCGGGACAGTCATGGTAGCCCTTGAGGCTTTGAAACCCTTGAAACTGAGACCTGACCAGATCAAGCTTCGGATCAATGACACCGGGATCAGCCCCAACAGCGGCGTATCTGCGGGAAGCCGTTCCCACATGATGAATGGCAACGCCACTATTATGACGGCGGAGGTCATGCTCAAAGCCATGGATAAAGGCGACGGCACCTACCGTACGTATGACGAAATGAAGGCTGCCGGCCTCGACACCGCATTTGAGACAAATTACTCGAACGCCACAGCCATCGGCGGCATGACCGAGCTGAGCCCCAACACCGGGCAAGGCGATCCGCTGCCTACTTATATGTATTCATTGTATCTCGCTGAAGTCGAAGTCGACACAGCCTCCGGCAAGACGAAGGTCCTGAAGATTACCTGCGTATGCGACGTGGGCGTGGTCGGGAATATCCACTCTGTGCTCGGGCAGGGCTACGGCGGCATATCGCATTCCATTGGCTTTGCCCTCAGCGAAGACTACGACGATGTGAAGAAACACAACAATATCGCAAGCGCCGGCGTCCCGGACATCGAGATGATCCCGGACGACATCGACATTCAGTTTATCGATCATCCAAGAGCATACACCCCCTTCGGCTCTTCCGGGTGTTCGGAAATGTTCCAGTCCGGCGACCACGTGGCAGTGCTCAACGCGATCTACAACGCTACCAATGTGCGGATCTACGAGCTTCCGGCGTCGCCTGAGAAGGTCAAGGCAGGCCTTGACATCGTAGCTGCAGGCGGGACTGTACAGCCGCCGGATACCTACTTCATGGGTTCAGACTTCGATGATACCATCGAAGACATCATTGCCAACCCTGTGGAACCCCCGCAGCCTCCGCCGCCGCCACCGCCGCCGCCGAGAGCGTAATACCGAATCA
>Ga0099364_10009120_pt1 | contig 13827 bp, 13 predicted proteins | sample TergutTh196P3_FD_73070 | JGI IMG/M metagenome (GOLD analysis project Ga0099364, IMG submission 73070) | Microcerotermes parvus P3 segment gut microbial communities from Pointe-Noire, Republic of the Congo - Th196 P3 | ecosystem: Host-associated > Arthropoda: Insects > Digestive system > Gut ...
AAGTGATTTTCACACTCAAACCTCCTATGTGTTTGTCGATACCACGGCAGAATAGTGAACCCTCCCACGAGCTAAAGCTCATGGGATTGCGGTATTGTTTCAAAACGTTTATGCGAGCAGCTATGCGAACAACTATGCGTATAATTATTTCAACTTTGTCTTACTTTGTTTATTGGTACTATTATACTATAGCATCGGCAACTATGGTAAGGACAATAATCACACAAATATGAATTATCATAATGATTATCATAATGATTATCGTAATGATTGCCTTAAAGATTATCGTAAAGACTATCGTAAAGACTATCGTAAAGACTTTTCCATTAATTATACATTTAACGATGAATTATATACAAATAACAACGCAAATCAACATTCAATGATGAATTTTGATTTGCGTTTATTGGAAATTTGTGGTACAATTCAGTCACTGCGCGTGTCCGCGTTTTATGGGGGGTGGCTTGATGAGGTTTTTTGTACGAGTAATATGCATGGTCTTGGCAAGCGCCGCCATTGCGGTCATGTGCTCAGGTTGCGAAGACTTGGGCGAAAATAGGTCGGTGGCGCAGGTGCCGCCTGCATATTTCAGGGATATCCCGGGGATCACTGAAGACGAGATAAGGGCAATTGAGACATTCCAAGGGGGAAATAAGGGTTTCACGTACGGGGTGACGCCTGGTACGGAGGCGTTCTATGACGAGAATGGAGAAATCAATGGCTTTGCCGCGCTTTTTTGCGATTGGGCTAGCGGTCTTTTCGGCATCACGTTCAGCCCCGCCCTATATACCATGGAAGAATTGGCTCTTGGACTTGAGGGCGGTGAAGTGGATTTTGCCGGCGGGATGTTGCCTGATTCCTATAAGCGGGCCGATTCTTATGTGTCTGCTACCGTGGCTGAGCGCGAGGTGAAAGCGATCAGGCTTTCCGGCGCCGCCGATTTCCAGGACATTGCAGATGTGCGGCCGGTGCGACTTGCCTTCGCCAGCGGAGGTGTGGGCATGGGCGATGGCAGCGTGGGCGATGGCGATATTGGCGATGGCGGTATGAGCGATGGCGTTACGGGTAGCGGTAGCATGAGTGATAGCGGTGTGGGCGGCGGTAGCGCCGTGAGCGATGGCGATGTGGTCCCCGTATTTGGGTTCGAATGCGACGTTGTCTATACCGGGGGGCTGGAATTCGCTTATGACGCACTGAAAAGCGGAGCGGCAGACGTGTTTTTTTGCGACAGCAACGACATGGCTGTGTTTGACGCCCACGACGATGTCGTCTTTGGAGACTATCTGCCATTGGTGTTGCTCCCGGTAGAGTTCGCGGCGGTCAACCCGGATTACGGGCCAATTATCTCAGCCATGAAGAAAGCGCTTCAGAGCGGCGGGTTCGGCTATCTGTCCGAACTACACTCCGCAGGGTTCCGCGAATACCAGAAGCACAGCATAATCGGGAGGTTTGACGACAGGGAGAGAGCCTACCTGCAGGAACACCACGAGGTGCCGATTGTGGCGCAGTACTACAATTACCCGATCAGCTTCTATAACGATATCGACAAAAGTTGGCAAGGAATCGTTTTTGACCTGCTTGAGGAGGTTGCCAGCCTGACGGGGTTGGGGTTCACGGTCGCCAATGATCAGACTGCGGAGTTCCCGGAGCTGCTTGGAAAGCTTGAGGGCGGTGAAGCGTCCATGATCACAAGAATGGTTCGATCCAGGGTACGTGAAAGCCAGTTTTTGTTCACCGAAACATCGGTGATGTCAGACAATTATGTTCTAATTTCCAAATCGGACTTCAGGGATATCAGAATCGGCGAAATACCATATGTCAGGGTGGGGTTGGTTAGGGAAACTGCCCAGGCCGCGCTATTCCTGAGCTGGTTTTATAATGACGACCGAACCTCTGCACACGACTACGCAGACGGCCTTGGGGGCACTGTCGAGTACAGCGGCATTGACGACGCTTTTGAGGGTTTGGACCGGGGAGAGGTTGACATGATCATGTCCAGCAATAGCCAATTGCTGTTCAAAGTGAATTTCCAAGAGCTTACCGGCTACAAGGCAAACGTGACGTTCGACGTCGCTCTGGAAGCCAACATGGCCTTCAACATGGACGAGACAGAGCTGCACTCAATTATAGAAAAGGTACTGGATCGCATTGATACGGCTGGGATCTCGGAACGGTGGATAAAAAAAACCTACGACTATCAGGCAAGGCTTGCCAAAGCCACGCTACCGTGGCTGGTTGGAGCTTCGGTTCTGCTGTCGTTCGTACTGATCCTACTTTTCGTGTTGTTCCGTAGGCGCAGGCATGAGGGGGAAAAGCTGAAAAGCATGGTGCAAACTCGGACGGCCGATCTGGAGGCGGCGAACAGGACCAAGTCCGAGTTTCTCGCGAACATCAGCCATGAGATGAGGACCCCGCTCACCGCCATAATTGGGCTGTCGGGGCTAACTATGGAAATGGACAATCTTGGCGAGGGGGTTGCGGCGAACCAGGAAAAGATATACAGTGCCGGATCCACGTTGCTAAATATAATCAACGACATCCTTGACATTTCAAAAATCGAAGCGGGTAAACTGGAATTGAACCCAAATGATTATGACACGCCCAGCTTGATCAATGACGTCATAACCCAGAATATCCTGCGGATAGGCAGCAAACCCATTGACCTCACGTTGGACATCAGCGCGGACATCCCTGCCGCGCTTTATGGAGACGATCTTAGGATCAAGCAGGTGTTGAACAACCTGCTGTCGAACGCCATCAAATACACGAACGAGGGGACAGTCGAACTCGGGATGCGGGCGGAGTGCTTGGAGGACTGCGAGTCCGTCTGGGTTACGGCGTGGGTGAGGGATACCGGTATTGGAGTACGCCCCGAGGATATTGATAAATTGTTTTCCGATTATGCCCAAATGGATACGAAGGCTAACCGCAAGATTGAGGGGACCGGCCTTGGGTTAGCCATCACAAAAATGATGGTTGAATTGATGGAAGGCACAATCAGTGTAGAAAGCGAACATGGGAAAGGCAGTGTTTTCACTGTGAGGTTTAAGCAGAGATCCGTCACCAAGAAGAGCATAGGAGAGGATGTCGCCAAAAGCCTGCGGGGATTGAAGTATTCCGACTCCAAACGGAAGCAGGGCATGCAGGTCAACCGAGTGAAGATGCCCTATGCCAAAGTGCTGGTCGTCGACGACAACATCACCAACCTGGAAGTAGCCAAAGGGCTTTTGAAGCCTTATGGGATGCATGTCGACTGCTTGACCAGCGGGTTGGACGCCATCGCAGCCATCCGTCAAGGGAAAGTCAGGTACAACGCCATATTCATGGATCACATGATGCCCGGGATGGACGGGCTTGAAGCAACGCGGCGCATCAGGGGGATCGGGTCGGCCTATTCGTTTGGCATACCGATCATTGCGTTCACAGCGAACGCAATAAAAGGCAATGAGGAGATGTTCCTGAAAAACGGGTTTCAGGATTTCCTGTCAAAACCAATTGACACCCAACGTCTTGACGAGGCCCTTCAGCGTTGGGTGCGGAACAAAGAAATGGAGACGGACCCAAGTTTCCAAGACATAGCGACGCAGGAATCGAACAAGAGGGCACAGGTACCAGACATAGCGACACAGGAACCGTACAAGAGTGCGCAGGTACCAGACATAACAGCACAGGAACCGGACAAGAGTGCGCAGGTACCAGACATAGCAACGCAGGAACTGGATAAAGGGGTGCAGGAACCAAACGTAACGGTGCAAGAACCAGACGAGGTGGCGCAGGAACTGGACGAGAGGGTTCTTGATGGTCTACGGGGGATACCGGGCTTGGACGTCCAACAGGCGTTGGACAGGTTTTTAGGGGATGTTGAAACCTACATATCGATCCTGCGCGCCTACGCCCAGAGTATTCCGGCTGTCCTTGAGAGGATGACGGGCATCACTACGGATGGCCTGCATGGATACGCAATCGACGTGCATGGTTTGAAAAGCGCCAGCGCGGGCATCGGCGCGGAAGGCATAAGCGCACGGGCTATGGATCTGGAAACGAAATCAAAAGCCAGCAATCTGGACAGCGTTTTGGAGATGAACGACGCTTTCTTGCATGATGTCAGGATTCTTGTCGATGGTATTTGCAAATGGTTGGCACAATATGACGCTGGGACGGGGAAACCGGTCGCGCACGCGCCCTACACAGACTCTGTCCTTTCCTAGTCAGGAAACTCAGAATTCTCCATCATATCTTCCATCCAAAGTTGAGAGGTATAATCCTCGATAAAATTATCAATTATGACTAGATGTATGCTGTCGATTTTTAAGATATCACCATAATTATCCTGCAAAAACTGTAGATTATACTTCCAATCGTCGATATAAGCACGTGTTTCAGAAGCTAGTGTTATGTTAATCAAGTCAACAATATATTGTTCTCGGATTAAGTGTTGATACGAAAGGTAATCAAAAGCATCATTTTCTTCAAGTCTGTTAATTAAACTAAACCTTTTGCCAGACACAATGATATCGTTCATCATTTCAAATCTGCGAGATAAGGCGGCTTCATCATATTCAGCCATACTTTCATCAATATTTTCATCCAATACGAGTTCCATAAAATTCTTTACTGTTTTTTCGGAGATTCTACTGACTCTCTCGGCATAGTCCACCCAACCATCACTCACGCGATAATACGATCTGTCTGCAATCTTTTGCATGTTTTTCTTATAACACGCCGAAAAAATTTCCGTTTTATCAGATTCTTCTTCAACAAAACTTTCGAAAACAGATTCATTTTCTTGCTCTTCCGTAATAATTAGGACATCTTGCTCTTCCGTAATAATTAGGACATCTTGCTCTTCCGTAATTAGGACATCTTGTTTGTTTGCAATATGGACATCTTGCTCATCCATAATAGAGATATCTTGCTTGTCTGTAGTAGTGACTTTTTGCTTGTTGGTAAATGAAGCGATGCATAGCACTATCACGACTACCAATGCCATTCTAAAAGCCTTTAGGACTATTTTTTCCATAAGAGACCTCACCAATATTTGATTTTTTCGTAAATTTACGCCAACCCGTTAGTACTCGCACCCGATATGCACCACCTATACCTAAGAGCGAAAAGATTTGCGCCTATGTTTGTCTTTTTGCCGCCCTGCTTTGTGGCAAAACATGCAAGGCACTGTGCTTCACAACTCTTATTCAAGACTGAGTTCCGAGTTGGAAATGTACTCATCGAACTGATTTTACTCATCAATATTATTACCTATAAAGTTTACTCAATGTCTCAATAATTATTATAACAATTGTATCAAAAATATTGCTAGGTTAAAACCATTTCATATTTTGTTGTAAACACCGATTTGTCACTATTAGGTTACTATTCAAATATCCCCTCTTCGTCATTGCGAGGAGCGTAGCGACGAAGCAATCTAGTCCGTGAAATCTCTGTTTTGCTGTATTTTCCCGTTTATTCGGTGCCTGGATTGCTTCGCTTTGCTCGCAATGACGAGGGGTATTTGAATAGTCACACCATTAGAACAAGAAATTGATATGTTTCACGGATTGTTTTGACATATAAAACGACTAGATTGCTTCGCTTTGCTCGCAATGACGGACAACCTGTGAATTGTAACCGAAATCCTTATTTATGAAATCCTTATTTATGAAATCCTTATTTATGAAATCCTTATTTTGTCTGCAAAATAGTTGCACTCGCTTGCATAGGGAACTAATATTTGCTACAATGAGGACGGAGGTGTTCAAAATGGCTAAAACTAAATCATCAAGTATAAATGTCCGCTTATTTCCTGAGTTGAAAAAGGAAGCTGAGAATATATTTGCTTATCATGGTTTATCTTTACCGGAAGCAATTAACGTATTTCTAACACACGCCTGCATAGTAGGCGGATTTCCTTTTGAATTGAAAGGTGCGCGTTGGCAGGATCCGATTTCGTTAGCTGCATTAGAAGAATCTATATTATTGGAGAACAATCCTGAAGCAAAGAGTTTTAATAATATGACAGACCTGGTCGCAGATTTAGAGAATGATGATGAATGAGACAAAACGAGCTGTACGCAGAACTTCGGAATTCAAGCGTGACTATAAAAAAGCAAAAAAACAGGGCAAAGATATTTCTCAATTACTAAAAGTTATAGAAATGCTGGCAAATGATGAACCGCTTCCAGAGAAACATCAGGACCATGCCCTCATCGGAAATTGGGTTGGACATCGTGAATGTCATGTTACTCCTAATTGGTTGCTTGTATATAAAAAAACAGACGATAAAGTATTGATATTGCTATTGGTTCGTGTTGCATCGCACAGTAATTTGGATTTTTAATATAGCATAAGCCTTATCCTATAACGTATTCACTACCCGACGAGTCTAGGTGCGTACTGTGATTATTTTGATATATCAGAAAACTCCGATATAGACTGGGCTGAACTCATGAAGGGGAACTCAAGAAGGTTAAGGATAGCTTTTTTACAATGGGCTTCAAATGATATATACTATTTTTATTGTATAAATGGAAAGGGGGCAGTTTAGTGAAGAATAAAATTCTTGCGGCTGCGCTAGTGTTTGTTTTTGCATTGCATATGGCGGTGGGGGCCTTCGCTGCGGATGCAGAAAACATTTCCGCAACAGAGAGTGGCGCTGTAGAAGTACACAGCCAAGACACTGGGCGCAACGACTACGGATGGACCGATCTTATCAGGTTTGTGAACTTCATAACAGGGGAAATAGTTGAGATATCTGCCGAACGCGCCGACGTCAATAATGATGGAATTGTAGACATTGAGGATGTAATCCTGATTATTCTGAATTATACATAATATATAAATTGGTGGGATAATTGCGATGACCAAAACAAATGCGGTGCGAATTCTCGAATCAGCTAATGTCGCGTATTCAGCGCGTGAATACGATGTCATGGACGGTGAGATTTCCGGCGTAGCAGTCGCCGCCAAAATTGGCCAGGACGCGGAATGCGTGTTCAAGACGTTAGTAGCCGAAGGAAAAACTACCGGGCTGAATGTGTTCGTCATTCCGAGCAGCGTCGAGCTTGACCTTAAAAAAGCTGCTCAAGCGGCTGGCGACAAATATGTAGAAATGATAAAGTCGCGGGAGCTTGAGCCTAAAACGGGCTATGTTCATGGCGGGTGCTCGCCTATTGGAATGAAAAAGCGCTTTCCAACGTTTATAGACGAGACAGCGCAATTACACAGCACTATAAACGTTAGTGGCGGGCGTATAGGCTTACAAGTCGAGCTTTCCCCTGACGACCTCGCAAAGTTGACTAACGCAAAGTTTTGCGATTTGTTTTAATGAAACACCCGAACACGAGAATCCTGACGACCTTGCAAAGTTGACTGGAGCAAAGTTTTGCGATTTGTTTTAATGTTTATACCCGAACACAAGAATCCTGACGGCCTTGCAAAGTTGACTAGCGCAAAGTTTTGCAATTTGTTTTAATGTTATACCCGAATATGAGAATCCTTTCGTTCTCGGGTATTATAATAATGGGGGGCAAGTATAATGCATATCAGTTCAAAGAAAGCCGAAGAATCGGCAATACTCAACCTTGCGTACAGTGTGTGCGCGGCGGCGCGAACCGCGCCTAAAGCCCGGGGGGTAGACTGTCTCGAAACAGCGGTCCTGACCGGCGAAGAAAAAAACAGCGTTGCCGCCGAAATGCGGAAAATGGGCGAGAAAATAGGCGGGCGCGGCGCGTTTTTCTGCCGTGACGCGGACAATGTGGACGCCAGCGGCGCGGTTGTGCTTGTTGGCGCGAAATGCGAGGCCCGCGGGCTTGGCGATATGTGTAGGCTCTGCGGGTTTGAAAACTGCAGCGCTTGCGAGGAATCTGGTGCTGTCTGCGTGTATGCTTCTGTGGATCTGGGCATTGCAATCGGCTCGGCTGTATCATTAGCAGCCGACAACCGAGTTGACAACCGGGTCATGTTTACAATCGGGCAAGCCGCCGCAAGCCTTGGGCTACTCGGCGAATACAAACTCATAATGGGCATACCCTTGTCGGTTTCCGGGAAATCGGTATTCTTTGACAGAACCCGTTGAATCAATGTTGAACGCCCCTATGGGCTATGGGGCTTCCGCGCCCTTTCATAATATTTCGCCTATCTTTGGTATCGGGGCTTCCGCACCCTTCCCTTATGCTTCGCCTATCTTTGGTATCGGGGCTTCCTCGCCCTTACCCAATGCTTTGCCTATCTTTGGCATCCACTCGCTGATAGGGATGTTTTGTGGGCATTTCTTTTCACATTCGCCGCATTTGACACATGTATCGGCGTTTCCGCAAAATATAGCGTATACCCTTTTTGATTCCTCAAAATAGTTGTATGCAATGCCCTCATTGTAGAAATCAAGAACTCTGGGAATGGGGATGAATTGGGGGCAAGGTAAACAATAGCCACAGTATGTGCACGGTATTTCAGACCTGCGCTTGTATATTGCTTCAATACTCTTCACCAGCTCCATTTCTTTTTTGCTTAGCGGTTCTGGGGCCGTGTTGCATGCGGTTGCAATATTCTCCTGCAAATGGCTCATTGTAGTCATCCCGCTAGTTGCAACCGTGACTTCAGGGTGGCTCCATACCCAACGGAAAGCTAACTCTGCAAGGGTACCATCATAGCCATGCTCCTTCATCAAAACAGAGACTTCTTTTATGGGGTTGCCCAGCTTCCCTCCCCTGAGTGGTTCCATTACCACCACGCCCAGGCCTTTTGAAGCCGCAAGTTTTAGCCCTTTTGTCCCTGCCTGGTTCTCTTCGTCCATAAGGCTATACTGTATCATGCACATGTCCCATTTGTCATAGCCGTTAATAATAGTTTCAAAGGCATCATAATTGTCATGAAACGAAAAACCCAGATGCCCGATTTTCCCGGCTTTTTGTGCCGCCTCTGCCCGCGAAAGAATATCCTGTTCTAAAACCAGTCTCCACAACGCTTTTCCTAGGCCATGAAACAGATAGAAATCAATATGGCTCACGTCCAGCTTTTTGAGTTGTTCATCCAATATCCGATCATAGTCCTCAGCTGTCCGAATCATCATCATGGGCGCCTTAGTCGCGATTCTCACCTTTTCCCTGTACCCGCCCTTCAACGCCTTTCCCAGCACTATCTCACTTCTCCCGCTGTGATATCGGTATGCGGAGTCAAAATAGTTCATCCCGCTGTCAATCGCGTGTTGTATTATCTTGATTGCCTCGACCTCAGTGATGTTTCCGCTGTTTGGATCCCCTTCGTCTGTCGGCAAACGCATACAACCATAGCCAAGTATTGATGCCCGCCAATCCAGCTTTCCAAATTTTCTGTATTGCATAGTACCCCTCCCCTTAAAACCATTGCCGCCCTACGGCTTTTCCAAATTCGCAGCCTTACCTCATTAGCAACCTTACCTAATCCGCAACCTTACCTAATTCGCAACCTTACCTCATTAGCAACCTTACCTATTCTTCGCAACTTTACCTCATTCGCAGCCTTACCTATTCTCCGTAGCTTACCCTTTTCCCACTTTTCCTTAGTATATCAGCCTATTCCCATCTTGTCAGCGATAAACCCAAAAAACCCGTGTAGGGGCGGATTCAATATCCGCCCGCATGAATGGTAGGCTCGGATTCAATATCCGCCCGCATGAATGGTAGGCACGGATTCAATATCCGCCTGCATGAATGGTAGGCTCGGATTCAATATCAGCCCGCATGCATGTGCAGGCTCGGATTCAATATCAGCCCGCATGAATGGTAGGCACGGATTCAATATCCGCCCGCATAGATGTGTAGGGGCGGATTCAATATCCGCCCGCATGCATGTGCAGGCTCGGATTCAATATCCGCCCTTATTTTCGGCTGGCACCAACCAAGACGAAATGGAGTTTATCAGTTACAGTTCATGGGTAACCCAAACCCTCTGTGTCTATAGCAAAAATGCACCTCGCTTCGTCTTTGCGAGGGGTGTAGCGACGAAGCAATCGTGGCTCGACAAGTATTTGACATATAAAACGCCTAGATTGCTTCGCTTCGCTCGCAATGACGGACTACCCGTGAACTGTAACGTTTATTCATTTTGGACATATTCATTTTGGACGAAATGGAAGTTTATCATTTTAGTTGAGGGAAACGCTGAGATTTAGTACAATAAAGGCAAGCGCATTTGGTGGAATTTTAACCTGCCAGTTCAAACAAATCACAGTGCGGTTGGTTAATCAACGAAATATCTCCGTTCAGTAAAGGAAGGTGTGGGCTGCTTGAGCCTTGATATACTAAAGAAAGAGTTAAAAAACAATATTGTACGAAATATTTACCTGCTTTATGGCCCCGAGTCTTATTTGCTGGGCTACTATGCTGGGGAAATCAAGTCAAAGGCTATTGATGCGGCGGCTATGCAAGTCAACTATACAGTATTTGAAGACGCTTCGGATGTATCCGAAATAGTTTCATGCTGTATGACTGCACCATTCTTTGCCGAAAAAAAAATGATCGTGCTAAAAAACACCGGAATCCTAAAACCAGCAAAAAGCACTTCTGGCGCAAAGACATCTTCAAAAGACTCGTCCGGTGCAAAAACGCCTACAAAAGGAGCTACGGATCCTGAAGCGGCGGAAAAAGTAGCTACGGGATCTAAGGCGGCAGGAAAAGTCCCCTCCGGCAAGAAAAAAAGCGGAGGTGTAGGCGAAAGGGAGATGCTTAGCGATATCCTTGAGGGTTTTCCAAATTCTACATGCCTGCTAATAATTGAAGAAACAGTTGACAAAAGGCTCAGACTGTTTAAAGACATAGCAAAGTATGGCCTTGTGGCCGAGTTCCAGGCTCAACCACCGTACTTCCTTGATGCGTGGGCGAGAAATACTTGCGCAAAGGAAGGCAAGTCCATTGAGGGCAAAGCCCTTAACATGCTTTTGCAAAAAAGTGAACCCTATATGCAGGACATAAAAAACGAACTCAACAAACTTTTGCTCTATATAGGCGATAGGGCGTCAATAACAGCCGAAGACGTAGGCGCAGTGTGCACCTTCTCAGCTAAAACCAGGGTATTTGACCTAATCAATACGCTTACAGAGGGAAACAAGCTAAAGGCGTGGCGGGAACTAAACGACTTGTTGTCGTTGCGGGAGCCTGTTCAGTTCATCATAATCATGATATCAAAGCATTTTATTTCGCTCAGGCAGCTGAAAAGCCTCGCCCTCGCAAAGGTCAGCCTTAGCGACGCGACAGCCCTTGCTGGCTTAAACCCATACGCCGCAAAAATAATGTGGCGCCAATGTTTGAAATATGATATTTCAAAGCTGGACGAAATTGTGGAAATATGCCATCAGCAAGACAACGCTATTAAAACTGGGGAAATAAGCGACGAAAGCGCACTTGATATACTAATTGCAACTATTTGATAATGATTATCTTAATGACGATTATCGATTTCTGAAAAACCACTAACTATGTCGCATACCTCGGCTAAAATGTCAGTTGGCAACCGCTCAATGAATTCAACATTCCGCTTCGATAAATCAAGCGTTTTTACTTGGTCGGTCATGATAACTCCTGATGTGATGGTTCGATCGTCCAGATTAGATTGTATAGGGATATTCTTATTTGTGCTTGTGACAGGACACACTATAGCCACGCCACGGGCAAACTCATTATAACTGGCATTACTGACTACAACCGCAGGCCTTCTCCCCTGTTGCTCATGCCCCATAGTTGGGTTGAAGTCCATTCTTATTATATCGCCCTGTCTTGGAATATACGCCATTAGAATACTTCCCTGCCCACTGGATTGCCTGTGTCCCATTCTTCAGTTCTGTAATCACCGTGATAGTCTTTTAATCGTTCCGCTGTTGATAAGTGCCTACGTTTATATTTCGGCTGAAACGGCAAGGCTTCGTCCATCAACATTTGCTTAAAAAGCATGTTAACAACCGTAGATATGTTCATACCCAATTTATCAAGCAGGTACTCCACATCTCGTTTAGTCTCTTCGTCAACTCTTACGTTTATTGTAGTTGTTTGCGCCATATCGGCACCTCCAAGAGTTAATGTATACACATGATAAGTGATTGTATACACTATGTCAATACATTTGTAAATTTTTTTCTTCATTTGTAAATTTTTTTCTTCATGCATTTGTAATTGTAATGACTCAGTCGCTGCCCCTCGCCGTCAAAATTGCGTCGATCATGATTTCCAGTGAATTAGTATTGCAAGTGTCCCATTCTTCAGTTCTGTTATCACCGTGGTAGTCTTTTAAACGTTCCGTCGTTGATAATCGCCTACGTTATTTGTCAAGGGCAGTTGCGCCGATTTTTTCCAGGTCGATCCACTCTATGCCCAGGTTGGCTGCCGCCTCCCGGGTCAGTTGAATTTCGCCAGCCGCGTAATCTGCAAATCCGGGGTCGCTGTCAAAGTAGCGGTTGTTGCCGTAACGGCCATATACCGGATCGGGCGTCACCTGGCCGTCCAGCGGCAGCAGCCCGTTTACCCCTTTTGGGTCTGTCGCGGTACGCGGAACGCCAATATTGACAATTACATTGTTGTATACCTTGCTCATCGGCTGGGTCAGATCCTCTTTCTCGTGCAAATAGTATTCAAAGAAGTCGTAGAATTCCGGGTATATGCCCCGCCAGGCTGTTTTGTAAATGCCGGTCGAAAAAACCCCGCTTTCGTACCATATGTCCCCCCACTCCAGCACTTCCTCCCGCTCCGCATGGCTAAAATAATCCAGATCTGACAGCAGATATGTCTGGATCGGTATCATCGTATCGATAAAAATATTATTTGCATATGTTGAAGGAAAGACAGGGTTGTCAGGCATGCTCATGCCTACCGGGGCGTTGTATACTACATTTCGGAACACCTCGGTGCCGGGGGCTTGACCGTCAACGTATAGGGCCAGACGGTTGGGCGTCGGGCCGTCCCAATAGGTTTCCCACTGCCGCACGGGCGTAAGCGGAATGTCATATATGAAATTGTCGTGTACACGCAAGCCCCAGCCGAGCATCCCATGGTGAATGCCCAACGCAGAGGAATCGTTTTGCGCAGGGTCGCTCACGACGTCGCAGAGTCGGTTATACGCTGCCACGCAATCCGGGCCGTTTATTGCCAAGCCAACGGCGGGCGCGTGCATGACCGTATTACGCAAAAGGCTTATGCCCACCCCGTCGGCGCTTACGCCGCCCCAATTGTCGATTAGCCCTGTCTGGAGTACCACATTGTTTTCAAAGAGGAAATGCCCGCTTTCCCTGGTTGAAGTCTTCCCCGACGCGATACGAGCGCCCTTTTCGCCTGTATTGCGGATATAGCAGTTTTTAACGGTATGATAAAGCCCGTTTTCAGCTGCGCTTGGTTCGTCCTGCGGGAAAAAACCATGCTCGTTATAGTAGTCAACCAATTGAAACCCCTCGTAAACATGGCTGTCAATATTAATGCCAATGCGGCTTATGTTCTCGATCCGGCAGCCGTCGACGGTGACATGGCTGCCGCCCCATATGTCTATGCCCGTTCCCCTGCTGAGTTCCAGGCCCAGGTTTTTGAATGTAAGCCAGGAAGCTCCATGCGTAAAGATCATATATGCAGTATCCAGTTTGGGTATCTTAATGACAGCTCTGCTCATATCCGTGCCTTTCGGCGGGTAGAAGAACAGCATTCCTGTCGACTTGTCAATGTAGTATTCGCCGGGTGCGTCCAGCTCGTCTAAGACATTTTCAAAATAATACCTTCCGAAGCCGGGTTCCCTGTCGAAACTGGCTGCGTTCCTATTGAGCGTTATTGTTCGCGTAAGCGGGGTGAAGCCATATATCAAGTTCTTCTCTAACAGCCATGT